>FLNX01001823.1_pt1 | contig 32892 bp, 29 predicted proteins | sample 1140341 | NCBI WGS metagenome assembly FLNX01 (sample SAMEA3878208, study PRJEB12797) | bioreactor metagenome | biome: Moose rumen | place: Sweden | collected 2011-10 | reverse complement strand
ACGCTTCTGTCACTCGGCTACGAGAGCAACACCACACTGACAGACTACGGCAGGCCGGAGGCACTGGCACTAATGCCCCTCCGCCTGGGTGACAGCCTTGGGGGAACCGTACACGGCACGGTGATGTACTCCGAGCGTATCATGGCACGCACATACGGCACATACGACAACAGGGTGGACGGCACAGGATGTATGGTGCTGCCTTCGGGCGACACTCTGAGGCACGTCACACGCCTGCACCTGCACAGGGTGACGGGTACGGAGTGCTTCCCGTACGTCAACACCGGAGACAGCCTGCGGCACATAGTGTACACGGCTTGTCCGCTTACAGATAACGGGATGGCACAGCGTATGGCAACCGACAGCACCCTGCTGGCAACGGACACGTACCTATGGTATGCCGAGGGCTATCGATACCCCATATTAGAGACAACGGCAACGGGACCGGCAGGGCAGGCTCCGGTAAGCATGGAGGCATACTACTGCGCACCAGAGGAGCAGGTGCTAATGTACGATGTGGAGAACGAGCAGATAAGGAGCGTGCTTGCGGCTGCCGATGCCCTGCGGGACGCAAGCGGCAACAGCCCTGCCGCTGCCAACGGCGGCAGCGGCATACTAAGCTCATGTGTGGTTTCCTTCTCTGGTGACGTGGTCACGGTGAGCTATACGCCGGAGGTTGGAGTGTCCTTGCGGCTGCTGCTGTGCGACGTTTCGGGAGTGGTATACAGGTCGGCGACGGGTGACGGAATGTCGGGCAGCATGGCTCTCGACTGCTCGGGGCTGCGCCGCGGTGAGTATGTGCTGTACATACAGGCTGGCGGCGACATACGTACGGAGAAGATTGCGCTTCAGTAAAAAAGGACCTACGCAAATGAGACAATACAATAACGACATCATAGGACACCTGCACTGGTTGGCGGCACATGGCAAAGCCGCCACGGATGAGGAGTGGCAGGAGCTGCGTGGGGTAGCAAACATCTTGTTGCCTGGGTTTATAGGAAGGCTGAGCACCTACGGCTATGCACCGAACCTGAGGGAGACGAACCTGTGCATACTCATACGCCTCGGCTTCCGTCCCACGGAGTGTGCCGTACTTATGGGTATGTTCGTCAGTACCCTGTCGAACCTACGCAAGCTGCTTCATACCCGTATGTTCGGCATATCTGGCGGAGCACGTGAGTTCGATGAGAAGATCCGCCAGCTCTGAGTCTTGGCAGCCTCACGGCTGATGTTTTTACCACGCGTAAGCGTGCCGTCATAATTTCTTTCAGTCGCTTCGCTTGGTGAAAGCGTACTAATGAAACGACTCGGCTTCTGTCTTCATCATTTTTGCCACTTCCTCAGCGGTGAAAGGAACGGAGCCTCGTCCCAGCTCAGGAGCATTAAACGACTTCAGTATATTGTCATACTTTGTAGGGTCCTTTTGTGGCAATACAAAGGGCTTATGAGCTTTTCCTTTACGGTCGACATAGCAGAAATAGGGCTTTCCATATAGACCGTCATCACGTTTTGAGGCAAACACAAACCATCGGCTGTTGCTCGACCAGGAGTGATAGGTGTCGCTTTTGTCACTGTTGACAATTGTCAGCATATCCGTCTGTCCTGTTCTCAGATCCATCATCCAAAGGTCTGACTCTCGATGCCAGATAGGGAACGTTCCGTAGTCTTGTACGGTGAAAAGGAGGTATTTGCCGTCTGGTGAGATACGAGGGTGACAAACAGAGTTGCCCTTAGCGTCAGCGGTGGCTTGGCTCGCATGGAAGACTGTGTCAACTTTCGTTCCGATGGTTCCCGTCTGCTCGTCGAAGGGGATTCGTACAAGGCTGTAACGTAGCTTACCGAGGTCTTGCGGAAGACGGACTCTCTTGGCGGCACAGTAATAGATGTATTTGCCGTCAGGTGAGAATGTGGGGAAGGTCTCAAATACCATACTGTCGCATAGCAGCTCGCTCCGTATCATGGTGTTACGTTCCAGGTCAGCGACGTAAACGTCAGATTTACTGTCGAACACTTCTAATCGCTTGTCAGGACGGCTGTGGAATGCTGGTATAATGACATTTGTGGAGAATGCTATGTAACGCCCTGATGGACTGAAACCAAAATACACGCTGCCGGATACCATATCTTCTGTCTTGAGGTTCAACTTGCGAAGCTTGCCGTTTCTGTTTAAGATCGCGCCACCGCCTTCTCCGCGTACATAAAGCATGCTAAGGTTGGGATTCTGTGAGCCGTATGTGTGACAGTTCATACATTTGTCGCCCACATGCATATAGTCACTGATGTTACGCTCCTCGAAGTTCTCCAGGCAACGTTGTTGTATTTGTATGTTGCTCCATATCTCATAGTCGGGCTCTATCAGGCGGTAGGTGAGATAAGGGTCAATGCTGTCATTGGTGACATGCCATTTGAATCCCCACTGTTTCCATTGTCTGTCGCCGCCGACGGCAGACAGCGTGACATTGATGTCCTTTCCTGCCGCTGATGATAAAAGCTCATGCCACTCATCTTCATCAAAACACACCTCATTGCCTCTTCGGTTTATTTGGATCTCCTTATCGCCGCAGCTGGCTGTCAGCTCTATAGCCTCTACGCTGTCTCTCAACAGAAAGTTAAGCGGTGCGATATTCACAGGGATAGTCACATCGGTATAGTCCGGATAGATGTTGGGAGCTCCTTTCATCTGTACCACATCACCATCTGGACGTGGAGTACACGAGAAGAATGCCGTTATTATAAGGAATAGTAATATGTAATGTTGTCTCATTGATCTACCTGTGGTTTTTCCGCGGTGTCGAAGTAATACCAGTATGTGTTGGCAAACTCCTTGCTTCCGCGATGTTGGTTATATAAGCTGAATTGTTTTAACACCTGTGGCAGGTAGATGTATTTCTGCCATTCTTCCTCTGTGGCCTGAGTTCCGGCAAGCCAGATACATAATGCCTGTTGGTAGAGTTCCTTTATGCGAGGTCTGACGACTGTGTTGCCTGCCGCCGCAGACGGCAGACAATTAGACATTGTTTTATCTGACTTCCGTCCGTGGCGGAAGTCAGCCGTCTGCCCAGACAGCTGGCTGTCCGTGCCAATGCAATACCGGTCGTAGTCGCGTTTGAAATTCTCGATGTCTTTCAGCAGCAGGTCACTACACAGGATATAATCCAGTGCCACTGTGTTGCTGGGGTTAGAGTCAAGCAACTGCATCATGATGAAATGGGAGTTGTCCGACAGCGACAGGGTGTCTCTCTTATTGGCAAATGCTATCTTGTCTTGGAAACGTGTCGCTCCGTCTTTTCGCAGCTTCTTTGCCCACTCTTTCCACAAAAGGGTCTTCTCAAGTATACGTATGTACTTTTCTGAGGCTTCTTTGTCTCCACTAACAATGTTGCACTCAGCCAATCGCTTGACAGCCCTGACGTTCCTGTTCTCCTTGGAGAATACGTTCATCATCATTGCCGCACGCTCAGTGTATGTCATGTCACCCAACAGCCAGTATAGCTCATTCATGTCGTTAATAGTAAGTAACGGTGTGGCGGGACCGACATGTGTAAATGTTCCAAGCTCATTGTGCTTGAAACGCAGCAGGTTGTCTGGCAAGGTGCCTCGCTTTGCCTGTACAAGGTTGTAGTAGAACATCATGCGTTTGGTCGGCTCCTTCTCACTCTCCACCATTTTTATTATCTGACTGTGATTGCCGAAATAGTATTCGTTAGTCACAGCCAACTCTTTCTCTACATCTGTTTCCAGACGTGGCATGTGCTTGGGTATGCTGAACCCGAACAGCCAGTAGCCGATGACTCCTGCGGTCAACAGTGATATGATACGTATGCCCTTGTGCTTCTTGCGCAAGAACATACTCCCAAGCAATAACGATGTAAACAGTCCGAGGTGAGATAAGACGTCTGACAGGCGATAGCTGTATCGTAGGCAAAAGCATGCCTCTATTGTCATTACGGCAATGCCGATTACGAATGAAAGTTTCTGCCATCCCCACTGTTGTGGGATCCTGCCGGCAATGTCACCTTCTGCCAACAACGCTATTGTAAGTATAGCCGGTCCGGCATAGACATAGTAATAAAACTGTGTGAGGAAGTCACCCATCAGACGCGACAGCCAGCCGCAGCCTTGGTAATAACTACAAACATACTCCTCCGTCATCAGGAACAACTGGTTCTGTTCCTGATAGAAGAGGTGATGCTTGTAGCAAAATGAGAAGAAAACAAAACATGCCACTCCCCAAAGGAGAACGACTGCCGCTTTGACGGCAGTCATTTTAGACATTATTTTATCAGACTTCCGCCGCATATTACAGAATCCCATCTGCCGCAGCAGACGGCAGACTCTCAAGAACCCGTTTCAAAACAACTTGCGCCGAAATCTCACGGTTGGCTGCCTCCGGAATAACCAGTGAGTTCTTGCTTTCTATCACATCGTCAGTGACAATGAGTCCTCTGCGTACTGGCAGGCAATGCATGAATTTTGCATTGTTTGTCCAACTCATGTGCTCGGCATCTACAGTCCACGACATGTCTTTCGACAGTATCTTGCCGTATTCAGCAGGATTGGTTACACCAGGACAGCTCCAGTTCTTGGCATAGATAAAGTCGGCGCCTTCAAAGGCTTTGCGTTGGTCGTACTCCACTCGGGCTCCACCAACAAACTTCGGGTCAAGCTCATAGCCCTCAGGGTGTGATACGACAAAGTCCACGTCTGCGGCATTCATCCACTGAGCGAAGGAGTTCGGAACGGCCTGTGGTAATGCACGGCAGTGGGGTGCCCATGTGAGGACAACCTTTGGACGTTCCACACTCTTGTGCTCCTCTATTGTTATGAGGTCTGCAAATGCCTGTAACGGGTGTACGGTGGCGGTCTCCATCGCCACCACTGGTTTTCCGCTGTATTGCACAAACTGGTTGACTATCGTCTCAGCATAGTCGAACTCACGGTTGGTAAGACCGGCAAAAGAACGGATGGCTATAATGTCGCAGTAGCTTCCCATCACAGGGATAGCCTCAAGCAGGTGCTCACTCTTGTCACCATCCATGATTACTCCGCGCTCTGTCTCAAGTTTCCAAGCACCGGCATTCACGTCGAGTACGATGACATTCATACCGAGGTTCATGGCGGCTTTCTGTGTTGAGAGACGTGTGCGTAATGAGTTGTTGAAGAATATCATCAGCAATGTCTTGTTCTTTCCTAATTGCTGATAGGCAAATCTGTCTTTCTTTATTTCTTGTGCCTCGGCAAGGGCAGCCTGAAGGCTTCCGAGGTCTTCTACGTTGAAAAATGTTCTCATTCTTGGTTATTGTTTGTAATATTGCAAAAATACAACATTCCAAACAATTAAGCAAGATTTAAGGCAACTTTTTCTCGGCAAAGCTCGAAAACGGTTTAGTAATCGCTTTCTTTACTACGGGTTTGCTTCGCAAAGGAATCGCATGTTTTGCACGCTAAAGCGTGCTGTCTGCTAAAAACTAATTTTCAAAAAACGTATTTTTGCGTCACGCGTCACACTTTTGTGTAAAGTTTATAGGAGGTCCCGCATCAAGTGCGGGATGAGTGGGAGGGGAGTGCGGGATGAGGGAATGGGAGTGCAGGATGAAGTTTTAGAGGTTAAAGACCGTGGAGCGGTATTCTAAGAGCAAAGCTTCTGGCGGAAAGTTGTTACAAGAATTTGAAAAGTTGTTACAACTTTTTTCTGATAGCATAGCTATTGGAATGGAAGATGTATGCTTTAGCAAGTCTATATGACAGCTCTACTATGTCTATGTCAATGCTAATGGAGATTCTTTCAGTCGCTTCGCTTTGTGAAAGCGCTAAGGCGATTATCGCATCGAGTGCGGGATGAGTGGGATGGGGAGTGTGGGATGAGGTGTTTTTACGGGTATCGTGTCGCATTTGCGTCACCGAGACACACTAAAAATGTGGTGTGACGCACGTGAGACGCACCAGAAATGGCCGTTTTTGCTTAAAAACGGCCATTTTAAGACTAAATACCCCTTGATTATCAGGTATTTACGGGTAATCCTTTACCTGTGACGCAAGTGTGACAGGTTTCTTTCAGTCGCTTCGCTTGGTGAAAGCGTACTAAAGAAACGATTTCTTTCAGTCGCTTCGCTTGGTGAAAGCGTACTAAAGACACGATTCCCTGTTTTCAGCATTACAAATGCCTATACTCGATGTGGTTGGATTACAAATCCAACCGAGCGGGTTGTAACGGCAGCCTTACGGCTGGTAATCGAGTAAACTCGATCACCTTTCATCTTCACACAAAGTGTGACGCGTGACGCAAATTTGCATTTTTCTAAAACTGGTTTTTAGCAAAGCCGTATGGCTGTCCATTAATGTATCACCGACTGCAATATTACACAAATAAGAGAAGACCTATAAAAAAGAGATTAGGCTTTAGTGAAAAAGCCTAATCCCTTATCTGACCGTGGCCCTCTATGAGCCACTTGTAAGTGGTTATTTCTTCCAATGCCATAGGTCCGCGCGGTCCAAGTTTCTGAGTAGAGATACCGATCTCTGCACCCAATCCGAACTGGGCACCATCGGTGAACGACGTAGGAGCATTGACATAGACACATGCGGCATCGACCATTTGTTGGAAGACCCGCGCGTTGCTCTCGTCTTCCGTTATGATACACTCGCTATGTCCGCTTCCATGACTTGCGATATGCTCCAGAGCCTCTTCCAATGATGATACAGTCTTTATTCCCATGGCGTAGTCCATGAACTCCGTGCCGAAGGTGTCGTCAGTAGCATGGAGGAGCAGTTCTGAAGGCTCGTAAACATTGTTCAAGGCCTGGTATGCCGGCTCATCGGCATAGATACGTACAGGTATCTTTGCTTCAGCAAGTGGCTGACATAACTGTCCGAGGTCAGACAGTCTGTCTTTGTGTATGATAAGTGTGTCGAGAGCGTTACATACAGAAACCCTTCGAGTCTTGGCATTATTGACGATAGCCTTGCCGATGGTGAGGTCAGCGTATTTGTCGAAGTAAGCGTGTACGACCCCTGCTCCCGTCTCAATGACAGGTATTCTCGCGGTGTCGCGAACAAACTCAATAAGCTTCTTTCCGCCACGTGGAATGCACAAGTCGATATAGCCAACGGCATTGAGCATCTCACCTGTTGCCTCGTGGGTGGCAGGCAAAAGCGTCACTACATCCTCGTTGACACCATACTGTCGTAAGACGTTATGAATCAGATTCACACTGGCAATGTTTGAGTTCTCAGCATCCTTACCACCTTTCAACACACAGGCATTGCCGCTCTTGAAGCACAGTGAGAAGACATCAAAGGTGACGTTTGGACGAGCCTCATAGATCATGCCGATGACTCCGAAAGGTACACTAATACGTCTCAGTCTCAGTCCGTTTGGAAGGGTCTTCTCCTTTGTTATGTGTCCTAACGGTGACGGCAGTGTCGCTACGTTGCGCATGTCTGACGCAATGTCTTCCAGCCGCTTCTCTGTAAGCTGTAGTCTGTCGTATAGCGGATTGCTCTTGTCCATCCTTGCCAGATCCTTGGCGTTGGCGTCAAGCAGCGTCTCCTGTTGTGCTATGATAGTACTGGCAACGGTCTCCAGTATCTCGTTACGCTGTTCGTCTGTAAGAAGAGCCACTGTCTTGCTGGCATTCTTCACTCTTTGGAAAGATTCTTGCAGGTTCATGTGTCTTAGCTTAAATTGGTTTTGGAACAAATTCCGTATGCATTATCTCCATAGGTCGCTGGATGAGGTCAATGAGGATGTTGTCGCGGTTACCATTGGCAATCACCACCCTTATGCCGGCATTGGCGACCTGATGTGCGATATTGCTTTTTGTAAGCATACCGCCTCTTCCCATCTCGCTCTTCTCGTCAATGATATAGTCCTTTACATCCCGGTTCCAATAAACAGACGGGATGACGCGCGAATGTGGATTGTCAGGCTTGCCGTTGTACACTCCGTCAACATTGGTAAGCAGTATCATCTCATCGGCAGACATCATCTGTGCGATGAGTCCTGACAGCTCGTCATTGTCGGTAAACATCAGCTCGGTGACACTCACCGTGTCGTTCTCGTTGATAATAGGCAGGACACCGTTATCGAGCATCACGCTCATACAGGCGCGCTGGTTCTCATACTGCTCGCCCGGCTCAAAGTTCTCCTTCATCGTAAGAACCTGTCCGATATGTATGCCATATTCCCTGAACAAGTCATAATATAACCCAATGAGCTTCACCTGACCGAGTGCGGAATATAGCTGTCGCTGTTCAACGCTGTCAAGCTTGTTGCCAGTCTTCCCTCTATGGGGGGATGCCTGTGAGCCATTATCAGACAGACCGTCGCCACAGGCGGTCTTAAGCTCGCCTCTGCCGCATGCCACGGCACCTGATGACACCAGTATCACCTCATAGTCATGTCGTCTAAGCCATGCTATCTGGTCAACGATAGCAGACATGCGTGTCACGTCGAGCTTGCCGTTGTCGCGTGTCAGTACGTTGCTTCCTACTTTTATAACGATTCTTTTCATTGCTGTTTGTCTTTTTCGCGAATCTCCACACGGCGTATCTTACCGCTGATGGTCTTCGGCAGTTCGTCAACGAATTCTATGATACGGGGATATTTATATGGAGCCGTGGTGCGCTTGACATGCTGTTGCAGCTCTTTAACGAGGTCGTCGCCAGCCTTGTCTTTCCATTCCTTGCCCAGTACGACAGTAGCCTTAACCACCATGCCTCGTATGTCATCGGGGACACCAGTGATGGCGCACTCTACAACTGCGGGGTGGGTCATAAGGGCACTCTCCACCTCAAACGGACCGATACGATATCCGCTGGACTTGATGACGTCATCGATGCGTCCTTCAAACCAGTAGTAGCCGTCCTCATCACGCCATGCCATGTCACCGGTGTGGTATAGTCCGTCGTGCCATGCCTCATGTGTCAACTCCTCGTCACGGTAGTATTCCTTGAACAAGCCAATAGGTTTCTTGTCGCCAACACGGATGACAATCTCACCCTTCTCACCATCCTCACATGATGTGCCGTCGGCTTTGATGAGATCTATCTCATATTGAGCATTCGGCATTCCCATAGAGCCAGGCTTTGGCGTCATCCATGGCATGGTACCGAGAGTCATTGTGGTCTCTGTCTGTCCGAATCCTTCCATCAGGCGTATACCTGTCTGTTCATAGAAGCTGTCATATACAGCAGGATTAAGAGCCTCACCAGCCGTACAACAGTATTTCAGACTTGACAAATCGTATTTCGACAAATCCTCACGTATCATGAAACGGTATATTGTTGGTGGCGCACAGAACGAGGTGACGTGGTATCTCTCCATCTGGCGTAGCATAGTGTCGGCATTGAACTTCTCATGGTCGAAGACAAATACCGTGGCGCCGGCAAACCACTGTCCGTAGAACTTACCCCATACAGCTTTACCCCAGCCAGTGTCGGCAACGGTGAGATGCAGGCTTCCTTCATGTAGGTTGTGCCAGAAGACGCCCGTTGTGAGATGTCCCAAAGCATAAAGATGGTCGTGTGCCACCATCTTCGGCTCTCCGCTGGTTCCACTGGTGAAATACATTAGTAATGTGTCATCATTGGTGTTGGCTTGTGCCGGGCGGATGAAGGCTGGTGCGTTCTTCCACTCTTCCTGCCAACTGTGGAACCCTTCTGGTACGCTCTTGTCCGCTTCCGCGTCAGAGTTTACGGCAATAAGTGTTTGTACTGTAGGACTATCAGGCATGGCGGCTGCAATCTGTGACGTGACATAGTCGTCATTGACACATACGATACCTTTGACACTTGCGCGGGTATTACGATAGACAATGTCTTTCTTCGTCAGCATGTGGGTGGCAGGTATAGCCACTGCTCCCAACTTATGCAGTGCGAGCATGGAGAGCCACCATTGGTAATGACGCTTTAAGATGAGCATCACCGGGTCACCCTTGCCTATGCCAAGACTCTGGAAGTAAGCTGCTGTGTGGTCAGTCTGTTCCTTAATGTCTTTAAATGTAAAACTCAACTCCTCACCACGGTCACTGGTCCAAAGCATCGCCAGTTTGTCGGGCTGTTCCTCAGCCCATACGTCCATGACATCGTATGCGAAGTTGAAGTTCTCAGGAATGATGAACTCGAGGTTTTTATTGTAATCTTCAATTGAAGAGAATGTTGTCTGTTTTAAGAATCTTTCTACCATAGTTTATCATCTTTCCTTTAAAAAATAATTGCCAGGAACCTGACGGGAGTGTTGTTCAAAGCACGCATGCCATGGGGCTGTGTGGCATCGAAGTAGATGCTGTCGCCCTCGTTAAGTGTAAGGCTCTTCTTTCCGATGACCAGCTGCATGGAACCTTCGAGTACCATGTTGAACTCCTGTCCTGGATGTGAGTTCATCTCCTTGGGAGCATCTAAGTCGGAAGGTTCTACCAGTACGATGAAAGGGTCGGCTTTGCGTCCGCGGAACCCACTTGCCAGACTTTGGTATTTGTATGCCTTTCTGCGCTCCACGCTCATGCCTTGTCCCTTTCGTGTGAGGAAGTATGAGCTCATGTGTGGTTCCTCACCGAACATCAGTACGTCAAGAGCCACATCATACTGCTTTGCTATCTTTTGGAGGTTGGCTACTGACAGCTCACCTTCTCCATTCTCCATCTTCTCATATTGTTCCACGGTAATTCCGCAGAGACCTGCGATCTCCTCAGTAGGGATGTCGAGGACATCACGTAATCCTTTCAGGCGTTCGCCTATTTGTTTGATTTGCTCGTCCATGTATTTTGGTTGTAATTGATAATGTTTCTGTCTGATATGATAATGAATGCCTTGGGAAAAGCCTAATGCAAACCAGCTTTTAGTCCACGGATGACAGCTGAGGTGAAGCCGGCATGCTCCATCTCGTTAAGCCCTTTGATGGTTACACCGCCAGGAGTGGTTACCAAGTCAATGGCTGCCTCCGGATGGTTGCCAGTTGCATGCAATAGCTCAACAGCTCCCTTGACAGTCTGTAATACTATTTTTTGTGCGTCTTTAGCCTTGAAACCTAATTCCACGCCGCCTTCCACAGAGGCGCGCACGTAGCGCATAGCATATGCTATGCCACAGGATGCGAGAGTCGTTCCTGCGGCAAGAAGCCGTTCTTCCGTGATAATGGTACTGCCAAGCTCATCAAATAAAGCCGTTATGGTACGGGTCGTCTCTTCCGATGCGCCAACGGGTACTATAAAGGTCATGGATGCCAGCTCTGCAATAGCGATATTTGGGATCACAAGGAAATACTCCGGAATGATGCCGTCGCCCTTGTCAAGCCATTTGGTTATGTCGGCAGAGGGGACGCCGGCAGCCGTGATGATGAGTTTTTGTGTCTTGTAGTCGAGACCGTCTTTTATCTCTTTGATGACTTTCTCAACAAGCCAAGGCTTTACTACTATTGTAACGATGTCGGTGCCTGTGGCAGCAACGGTATTGTCAGTGGTGACGCTGACTCCCTGTTCCGCAAAGCGGTTGAGAGCGTTCTGGTCAGGGTCAGCGACGGTAATGTCTGCAGCTGACAAGGTGTTACCCTTGAGCAGTCCTTCTACAAGTGCTCCGCCCATAGCCCCAGCTCCTATTACTGAAATCTTCATAGTTATTTATTTTGTATTTTTTTCCTCTCTTGATGATAATCCCCGGTGTGTCGGGTGCCACTTTTAGTCCTGCTATGTTATAGCAAGCAGAGTTGTTTTGTTTTTTATATTGTTGCTTGTCAGTGTCTGTTCTCGTTATATCCAACAACGGGTTGTCAAGTGTAGCCCCTGCTCCCTGTGCCCCCTGTAGGATCTCGGGTACATATAATGGCAGGAACATGGTGTAATCGTATGGCACATCCAGAGACTGTGTGGTGTTACTCTTGTCTGAGTATGAGCCGAAATTGCTGTTCTTGCGAGCTACATAGAGATTCTCACTATAGCTGCCTGGCTTAAACGGGCTCTTGACACCTGCTTCGGCATAGTTTCCTTCTATAAGTGCCTGTGAGCCTTCCGCAAGACCTATGCATGAGCTGTTTCCCGGACAGTTATAGTAGTTGTTCAGCGCATGCAGGCGCGCTCCTCTTCCCCAAGGCATCCGTCCTTGGCATCCATTGCCCCAGATGTTGTATGCATACGTCACATACTGTAAGTTGTTTTCCTGCCAGAACAGTCCATTGGACAAAGGATGGGAGAAACTCCTGTCGGTATACCTGAAGATGTTCCACGAATATGTCACGAACTGTGGGTCTCCGGTGCGGTATCCACTGTCAAGGTTTCCGTCAAGACCGTCGATAAACTCGCAATGGTCGATCCACACGTGTGTGGCTCCATTATTTGAGATAAGGTCTGTTCCTCCAATATCAACGCTTCCCGGACCTACGAATGTGATATTCCTGATGATAATGTTCTCATTGTCGGCTTTCAGAGAGAAAATTCCGGCATTGCGGTAGTTCTCGTCTTTGTCACCAGTATAGTCGATCAGCGTCTGACGGGTGTGCAGCTCACAAGCCTCGTCAACGTTCTTGCCATTGCTGAGAGTCCCTCCTGTACCCGCCTGACTGGAGTATTGGCTGAGGTTGGCAGCCGTAAGAACCTCTCTCATCTCCGGTGTTATGTGCCATTGTGTACACAGTCTTGCATTGTTGCGTCCGACGATGGTTTTGTTTCTTATGCCGGAAATGCTGACAGACCTGCTGAAGATAAAATCGCCTTGGGAGCCGTCAAGGATAATAATGTCATGGCTTTTAATGGCATTATAGATTCTCTGGCGGTCGTCACTACCGCTGCTGAAGAGCACAGTTTCCCTTGGTGTCTCAACACCTTCTCCTCCGTTAAGAGCATAGGGAGTCCCGTCGGCATCTTCACATGTAGCCCATCCGAAAGGTACATGCTGGTATGTGTCATATCCCGACTGTGCTTTTATTGGTATAGTCAGGATATTTAAGAGGAGGCTTATTATGATGTGCTCAATTCTCAATTCTCAACGTCCTTTCAAACCTGTTGATAAACTCATCTGCGTCAGCTTTTGTGAGACAAAGCGGCGGAAGAAGACGAAGTATGTTTGTTCCGGCACAGCCTGTGAAACAATGTTCCTGATAGATAAGTGGCAGACGTACATCCTTGTGTGGAATGTCAAGGTCTATTCCAATCATAAGACCTTTACCCCTGATATCCTTTATGTGTGGTGCGCTTGCTTGCAGTTCCTTAAGTCTGCATATAAGATACTCGCCAGTTTGATGTGCGTTGTCAACAAGGTTTTCCTCCTCAAAGACATCGAGTACGGCCAATGCCGCAGCGCATGCAAGATGGTTTCCACCGAAGGTTGTACCGAGCTGTCCATATACAGGAACGAACTCCGGTGCGATCAGGACACCACCCATCGGGAATCCGTTGGCAATACCTTTGGCTACGGTGATTATGTCGGGGCGTATGTCGAGCCACTGGTGGGCAAAGAACTTTCCACTACGTCCATAGCCGCATTGTATCTCGTCACATATTAATACCGTCCCGTATTTCTTACATGCCGCTGCCAATCCTTGCGCAAATTCTTTAGTCGCCAACTGGATGCCGCCAACTCCCTGTATACATTCAAGGATTACGGCGCAGACATCACCTTTGCTCAGCTCTGCCTCCCATGCTGTCAGGTCGTTGAGTGGAAGATATGTCACATGCCCGTTATCGTTGATTGGTGCGATAATCTTGGGGTTGTTGGTGACTTCAACTGCCAATGACGTCCTGCCGTGGAAAGCTTTCTCGCATGAGAGCACACGTGTCCTTCCGTTATGGAAAGATGCCAGTTTCAATGCGTTCTCATTTGCCTCGGCTCCGCTATTAATAAGAAACAGCTGGTAGTCATCGTATCCACTTGCCTTGCCAAGCCTCTCAGCCAATTCCACCTGCAATTTGTTAATAACAGAATTAGAATAAAAGCCGATGGCGCTTAATTGTTCTGTAACCTTCTTTATATAATGGGGATGTGAGTGACCGATGCTGATAACAGCATGACCGCCATAAAGGTCAAGATACTCCTGACCTTTATCGTCCCATACCTTACAACCTTTTCCCTTTACGATGTTTACATCGAACAGAGGATATACGTCGAATAGTTTCATGCTTTTATAAACCTTTGTAAATAGGTTGCAAAGTTACGGTAAATATCTGACAAATCGTCACTATCTCACATCTTTTTACACAAAACTGTAACTAAAAGGTCTTTTTTGAATACGAGACAGGCTGTTTTGATTCCAAAACAGCCTGTCTCGTATGAATAAGGTAGTAGCTGATGGGTGTGCGAGTAATGGCGAACTTCCTGTTGACAGGAATCATCTTCGACAGCAGGTTCTCTGTAATGATTTGGTCACGTTTCTCTCCTCTTGGGGCATTCTGTGCCTGTACGGAGCTGATGGCGCAAATGGTCAATAGGATCATCAGAATTCTTTTCATGTCGTTTGTTTTTTAAAAGATTGTTATATTGTTGATTAATGTTGGTTGATACTTTACCAGGTTTTATTTGGCAAAATTAGACAATAACAACGATAAAGGACTTGCAAAATCACAAAATCGACTTGCAAAATCACAATTGCAAGTCGATTTTGGGGAGGGAAGTCTATTTACGGTAGTAGTTAGCTTCAAAAAATGCTGGTCTTACAACAGTTTTAGCCGCTTTCTCAGTAAGTGACAATAGGCGGCCTTCATCTTATCTGGCAGGAAGGATTGGCTGATGAGTTCTTCCCAAGTGGGAATATTGCCCTTCATTCGTTCAATCATTTTGTCAGCAACCATAGTAGGGACACCACTTTGGGTAAAGGCCGTCAGGAAAGTATTGCGGTCGAAGCCGTTTTTCTCACCGCCAACCGTGAAACTCATAGCCCAATGGTTTTACGCTGATATTACCGATACAGTCCTTACAGCAAGCTATCAGGAGCGACATCCTGTCTCGGGGGTCAATCTTCCATGACGAAGATGCAATATCCAACAGCCAACCTTCAGGAATGAGACCGTCGAAGACAGGGAACATCATTTCCTTGTCATACTGTTGGCTTGTCAGGGGCATAGTGGGACTTATCGCCGTTGCGCCTGGGCGGACAAGATATGTCTCGTCGTAAGCGAAATGAAAGCCCTCCTCATCTTCTGTGAGAATACCACAAAAGGTATCGTTGACATAAATACTTGCCTGTTTCATGGCATTTCAGTTTTTACAGGTCCGAGACATTCACCGAACAAGGCCAGTACGTCATTCACCTTGTCCATTCGTAAAGTTTGCTTTCCTTGTTCGAGCTCCCTCACGAATCTGATTCCCACGCCTGCCCTCTCAGCCAACTCGACTTGAGACAGTTCGTTTTTCTTCCGTTTTTGCTTGATATGCTCCGATAAAGTCATCATAATTATACCTTAACGGGTGCAAAGATAAGCATTTTTTCTGAGTAATATACCAAATCGGGTATAAAATTTAGTAATAACACTCGAATTATACCCGATTGGATATAATAGATTTCGCTAACTCGCAGCCTTGACCTATGGTCGAGCCTGCTCACGTTCGGCAGCGCATTGGCGAAGCAGCGCTTCTGGTCGAGGCATCCGTAGCCTTTAAAGCTATGGCTTGTGGGGTCATAAATCTCAAGGGTAAAAGTCTGACCGATGCCGAGTTCCTTTTCGTGACCATCAGCCGCCACCACCTCGCCGTTAATGCAGAACATCGAATGACCAATGCGGGGCACGTTCAAGTTGGGCAGCCGCTCCACCTGCATCTTGACAAGTGGACACTTGTCAGGTTGCTGTGCAGCCACAGGGAGCATTACAGCCAGAAGTGTCAATACGAGCGGTAGCAAATTCCTCATACTTCACTTAAAAAGCACTTGCTTTCAGTCGGAGTCCGGCTTGCTCATCAATGCCAGACATAATGTTCATGTTCTGTACGGCTTGTCCTACGGCACCTTTCAGCAGGTTGTCGATAGCAGAAGTAATGAACAGCTTCTTCCCGAATATGTCACAATGGACAAGGCATTTGTTAGTATTTACCACTTGCTTTAGGTCTATGGCTTTATCGGTGTAATGCGTGAATGCCGCAGTGCTGTAAAAATCCTTGTAAGCTGCTATGACCTCATCTCCGTCAATGCTTTCAGGAAGATATACAACTTCGGTAACGAAGATGCCTCGTGCAAAGTCGCCCCGATAAGGGATGAAGTCTATAGAGACTGTTTTGTCGTTCAGCTCTCCTAACGGAGAGGAGATGACCGGAGAGCCTTCCGACCGAACTTGGTTGAGGCTTTGGCAGATCTCGTACAGATGCTGGTGTGTGAATACCTTGTATACGCTTAAGTTGTTGTTGCGCCATGAGAAATGGGTTGTCGCACCAGGTTTCTGACCTGCACCTGTTGAGCCTGTGATGCCATTTACAATGACATCATGCGTCAATATACCCATCTTGGCGGCAGGCAACAGTCCCAGTTGCACGCATGTCGCAAAACACCCAGGATTAGCCACATGCTGAGCCTGAGCTATGTCGGCTTTGTTGATTTCCGGCAGACCGTATACGTAATCGTGGCTACCTTTAATACGGAAATCCTGTGCAAGGTCAATAATCTTCACGTTGGACGGAATGGTATGCTCCTTGAGAAAAGCCTCACTCTTACCATGTCCGAAGCAGAAGAATACAACGTCGACACTGTCGAAGGGCATGTCGCCGGTGAACCTCAGTTCGGTGTCACCATATAAGCCTTCATGAACATCTGCAATAAGATTTCCGGCATTACTCTCCGAGTTGGCAAAGACTATCTCTGCCTCGGGGTGGTTGAGCAGTAAGCGTATAAGCTCACCACCGGTATATCCCGCGGCACCTAATATACCTACTCTCATTGTATCTTTAGTTTAGAAGGGATGATCCAATAGAGAATGGGGTAGAGTATGATGCCCGGAAAGGCTGCGGTAAACGCTGTCAGCAGGGCATAGCCTATACGCACCAGTGTCGGGTCGAGGTCAAAGAACTCTGCTATTCCGCCACAAACTCCGCCAAGAAGACGCTCGTTGGATAATGTGAGTCTCTTTTCCATAATTATCTTTTCTCATTTTTATGAATACCATAATAAACACGCAGTGGGGTAGAGGATACCTTGATGAATCCCTTAGCCTCATCCGATGTCCAGCCGGTCTGTGTCTCGCCATATTCGCCGAGCTTCGACTTGGTGAGGTCATCGGCGGAGTCTATTCCGACCGTCTCAAAACCGTATGGGCGCAATTTCAGGATTGCCGTGCCGTTGACGTTTCTCTGAGAGCTTGTAAGCATTGCCTCAATGTCTGGCATTACTGGCTCTAAGTACTGGCTTTCATGCAGGAACATACCATACCAGTTGGCAACCTGGTCTTTCCAGTATTGCTGCCATTTTGACAAGGTGGACTTCTCCAATAAGCGGTGAGCCTCAATGATGAGCTTTGGGGCTGCTGCCTCGAAACCGACACGTCCTTTGATACCGATAATGGTATCACCGACATTACAATCCCGGCCTATAGCGTAGCTGGCACCAATCTCCTCAATCTTCTGTATGGCTTTTACCTTGTCGTCAAAAGCCTCTCCGTTTACTGCTACAATCTCACCTTTCTCAAAAGTTATGGTGAGTGTTTGCTCAGGTTCTTTTGCGGTAACATGCTTGAGGTATGCGGACTCCGGCAGTCCCTGTGTCGGGTCAAGCAGCTCTCCTCCGCAAATGCTGGTACCCCATATACCTACATTGTATGAGTATTTCAGTTTTGTGAAGTCTGCGAAAAATCCGTTCTCGTTAAGATAGTCAACCTCTTCCTTTCTCGTGAGTTTCTTGTCACGTGTCAAAGTGATAATCTCAACGCCTGGTGCCATGACCAAGAAAGTCATGTCGAATCGGATCTGGTCATTACCTGCACCTGTCGAGCCGTGTGCGATAGCATCAGCACCGATCTCATTAGCATAGCGTGCTATGGCTATAGCTTGGAAAATGCGTTCAGATGATACTGATATTGGGTAGCAGTTGTTGCGAAGTACATTGCCGAAAATCATGTACTTTAATGATTTCTCGTAATACTCATGAGTCACGTCAAGTGTGACGTATGCCTTGGCTCCAAGCTTATAGGCATTCTCTTCGTTCTTTTTTAGTTGCTCCTCACTAAAACCACCAGTGTTGGCACACGCGGCATATACCTCATACCCGTCCTTAGCCAATTTCATTACGGTGTAGGATGTGTCTAATCCGCCTGAAAAGGCTACAACTACTTTCTTCTTCTGTTCCATTGTATCTTGTTATTTTTTCTTATCCAACTTCTCAATCCTTTCTATTACCTCCTGTGGAAGCTTCACTGGCAGATGCTCATCCGGATCGTATAGCATTGCGGTGCAAATACAATATTTCCGGTTGGTACGTCGCAACACGTCGACGTTGATACACCCCTCACAACCGCGCCAAAACGCTTCGTCGTCAGTCAAGTCGGCAAATGTGACCGGCTGGTACCCCAGCTGAGTGTTCATCGCCATAACCGCAGCTCCACTTGTGAGGGAGAATATCTTGGCATGGGGCCAGCGTGTGCGTGCCAGTGTAAACGTAAGATCCTTGATTTTCTTTGCGATACCCCTTCCTCTGAAGTCGGGATGTACTATGAGTCCTGACGTGGTTACATAGTGCTTGTTACCCCAGGTCTCTATATAGCTGAATCCGGCAAACACGTCTCCTTGCAAGGCAATGACCGCCTTTGCCTCTTTCATCTTTGTTGCCAGATAGTCATGAGTACGCTTGGCTATACCAGTTCCGCGGACCTTTGCCGCCTCTTCAATTGTCTTTAGGATAGTGTCAACATATTTCTCATGTGAGGCGTCAGCCACCATTACTGTTATTTCATCCATGGTTTCTATTTAATTGGTAATTGAAATTAGTAGTTTTCTAAGTTTGTATTCAATTCGGGGATGACAATCGTAAGACTCTGCACTACGCTTTCACGTCTTGACCCTTCTTTTATGGCAATGAATATTGTATCATCTCCGGCAATGCTTCCTAATATCTCAGGGATGTCACTGGAGTCGATATTGTAGGCGATAGCACTGGCATATCCTGGACGTGTCTTGATAATACCCATGTTTCCTGAGAAGTTCAGAGATACATATCCAGAGTTCTGGAGCATCTCACGGGCTGAGCGTGGGGTGGTGACACGTTTGTACATGGTCTCATTTGGCAGCACATATACATATTTCCCGTTCATGCTTGCCGCTTTTGCCACTTTCAGTTGTTTCAAGTCTCGGCTTAATGTCGCCTGTGTAAGTTTGAAACCTTCCTTTTCCAATGCTTGCAGCACCTCTTCTTGCGAACAAAGTTCCTGACTGGAGATGAGCATCCTCAAGGTTTCCATTCTACTATTTTTGATCTTCATATATCGAATAATTATACGTTTGAGGGTGCAAAATTATGTATTATTATGCAAATAACAAAATATTTTGGCATAAAATTGCATATAACCTTGCAATTTTATGCCAATTATATTGTTTTAGTCTCGGCTGCTGCCAAAGAAGCGGAGCAGGTAGATGAACATATTGATAAAGTCCAGATACAGGCTCAATGCTCCCATCAGCGCAATCTTTTGTGTCTGCTCACCTGCGTCGGGAGCCATCGACAACCATTGCTTGATCTTTTGTGCGTCCCAAGCGGTGAGTCCTGTGAAGATAAGGACACCAATACCGCTGATGATGAGGTCAAACATGGTACTCTTTGTGAAGATATTCACAATACCTGCGATGATAAGTCCGATGAGTGCCATGAATAGAATACCGCCCATCTTGGTGAGGTCTTTCTTCGTCGTAGAGCCTATAACAGCCATAGCCGCAAATGTACCTGCCGTGATTAGGAATGTCTTAGTGATGGAGGTGGCGGTATATGCCAGGAAGATATATGCCATTGTGGCACCATTAATGACAGAGAAGAGTATGAACAGCATCGTTGCTGTTGTCAGAGACAACTTCTCAATACGTGCCGAGGTATAGAATACAATACCTAACTCTGCAATGGCGAGTACCCAGAATAAAATCCTATTACCGTAGATGGCATTCAGCAAAGCGGGTGAGTTTGCCACGCCGTATGCCGTCACACCTGTGATAACCAAAGCCATTGTCATCCATACGTATACCTTACGCATCAGTGCCGGAAATGCTCTCGACATCTCCAGTTGCTGCTCTCTCTCGTTGATAACGTTTGTCCAATCTTGATAGTTCATTTTCTTACCTTATTAATTAATAACCCTTGTTTCAAGACTACAAAAGTAAGTCTTTACTTTCAAACATACAAAGATTATGCCGATTTTTAATGAAATATCACAAATGAACGTTTCCGTTATAAAAAAGAGCATGCTTTGTTGGCATGCTCCTTTTTAGTATAGTGTTATTTACTTTTTACTTACTGATGAAGTTGTATCCACCTGTAATGTCATTGAAGATAACAATATAGTTGCCACCCTCGATAGGAATGTTAGGACCATTTTGCTCTCCGATTCCTGATGGGAAGTCAGTGGCACCCCAGTTTACAGACCAGCCGTCAATGAGGAACTTGCCTTCTTGGTCACCAGTGGCAGTAAGCTCGCACTTCCAGAGATGATCGTTGTTAGGGCAGTTTGTCATGGCACTGAATGACCATCCGTTGAAAGAGCCTGCGATACCTACTGCATATGTGTTAGGCGTGATGCTTGCTGGCTCAATTGTCAGAACGTCATGAGCATAGTCAAGTGTTACGGTATAATATCCGGCACTTGGTACGGAGATGTTGCCAGAGCCGCCATCGTTCTTCACGTAGCCGCTGCCTCCCTGTCCCCACTGGTTATCCCATGAGCCTGGATCCTTGATGAGCTTGAACCCGTCAGTGGTGAAGTAACCTGTATACGATACCTTGTCATTACCAATGTATGCCAATGGGAAGAGGGAAGTACCGATATTCTCAGGAGCGTTACCCCATGAGCCGTCACCGATACAGCTTCCTACGAGATACCATATCTCAGGACCTGGTGCGACAGGCTCGATGCTGTAGGTATAGTCCATCATGTTCAGAGTAATCTTGTAAGCAGCGGCACCGTCGGATGCAGGCATGCAGAGGCTACCGTCGTCGCTCAGCTGTGTGCGAGGAGCAAGATTGCCTGTGTAGCTTTGGTTTCCGTTTCCGCCTGTCGTTCCCAGCAACTTCGAGTAGTCGTTGCTGTTGGCGATAGCCTCACAAGCCTCGTCATCACCGATGGCGAACCAAGTGTCAGTACGGTTTCCGTCACCGTCAAAGCTGGCAGGAATACGAATGGTGAACACAGGATCATCATAAACGTTAGAGCTGCTGTGGTTGAACTTCTGCGCCTTGCTTGAGGCAGAGGCACCCCAGTCCAGTGCTCCTCCTACAACATAGTAGTTGTCAGAGATATGTGGAGCTGTCAGGGTGACGTTAGCCTTTGTCTCACCTTTGTTGGCGATAGCCTGTCCGTTGATGGTTGTATATCCTGTGATTGCCAGGTTCAGCACACGTGGTGTCGGAGCCTTTCCATAGAGAGTCTCAACAGCTGACTTCAGCTCTTCAGCGGAAACATATCCGTTGGCATCAGCTTTCAGTTCAACGCTGTTGGTATTGTCTTCGTTAGAGATGACGACTTTATATTCAGTTATACCTTCGTCGACACTTTCCACAACAGGTACAAATAACTGTACAGTCTCATCCGTCAGTCCTTCGTAGTTGATGTCGGCAGCCTGAGATACAGCCAACGTCACGGTCTTGGCATCCTCTGGGCCGTTAGCCATTGGGGAAGCCCAATCTGTATAGTCGTCTGAGCAGCTTGCCAGAAGCAAGACAATGCCCAACATTGATAATAGCTTTTTCATAATTATCTGTCGTTTTTATTCGTTAGCAATAAACATGTACTGACCAGTGATGTCATTAAAGACAACGGTGTATGAACCAGCTGTGACAGGGATGTTGCTGCCATTCTGCACACCTGTACCGAACGGGAAGTCAGTTGCACCCCAGTTAACAGCCCAGTCACCGTCAGCGGCAAACTTCATCTCATTGTCAGCATCAAGGTCAAGGGTTGTCACCCATACATGGTTCTCTGCCGAGGCAAAGGTCTCCAATGCGGTCATTGCAGAAGTAGCGTCCCAGCCGTTATGTCCACCAGGTAATCCCACGGTACTGAACTTCTTCACGTCGTTCGTGTATGCCTCTATAGAGATGCTGTTAGCCTTGGTGTCTACTGTAACGGTATAGTAACCTGCGGTCTTGATACCGATATTGTGGTTGTCACCGTCTAAGTCATCAACAAGAGCGGCATCGGTTACGTTAGTGTAGTTCATCTGTGTGTTCCAGTCTCCAGGAGTCTGTACAAGTTTGAACTGTCCACCAGCTGGGAAGTAACCAGTATAAGAAATCTTTCCAGTACCAGTAGCCTTGTCATATTCCTCACCTGCAATCGGGAACAATGGAATCAGGTCTTTCGTAACTGATGAGTTGCCCCAAGAGCCGTCGGCGATGCAGTCACCTACGAGATACCATATTATTGGAGCAGCGTCCTTCAACTCAACATAATAAGGAATGGCATTGAACTCAACGACATTTGAGTAGATTGTGTCATTGGCATAGTCAGAAGCCAAACGAGCGTAAATCTTTACAGAAGAAGGAACCTCGCTCTCTTTCCAGCCGGCAATCTGCTCCAGACCTTTTGCCAGCAGCGCTGCGTCTACGTCACCTTTACAGCTGTTGTAAATCTGGTCGAGCATGACATAGTCAGCAACAGTCTGTCCTGTTTCGTCAGCCAGTGCCTCAGCGACAGATGTCTTGAAGCTGTTAGTGAGAGAGAACTGCATCTGATACTGTGCTGCGACAGGGAAACCTCCATAGTTTGGCTGAGACCAAGTGAAAGGAAGTACCGTAGATGTAGCCAAGTCTGTCTGTGCCTGTGCGTATGCCGGTGTGTTCAGAGTGAACGACGACGGCATTACAAGCGTCGGATTATGGTCAAGATCGTCGGAACATGCCACGAACATACATACACTGCAAAACAGCAGTAATGTTGACTTAAATATATTTTTCATAAATAATTGTCCTTTCTGTTATGTATTAGTAACCAGGATTCTGTTCATTGTTGTATGCAGAAAGCTGTGCAGCTGGAATAGCATAGATGTTACGATACTCATCGAAGTTACGTCCAGCGTATGTGCCACCCTTCCATTGCCAGATATAGTCTGTGTTTCCACCGAACTTGCCAAAACGGATAAGGTCTACACGGCGGCGTCCCTCAAAGTAGAACTCACGTGCCCACTCGTCAAGGATGTCATTAAGTGAGTAGCCGGCTTTCTTTGTAGCATGAGCGCGGTCGCGAATAGCATTGATGGCGTTGATACCCTCAGGTGTCGCGGAACCACCATTCTGACGAGCTGTAGCCTCAGCGAATGTCAGATATGCCTCAGCGGTACGGAAGAAGAAGAAGTCTGCATCCATAAAGGTAGCGTCATGTCCGCTTGAGCCGTCGGTCTTGAAGTTCACGAACTTAGCAACAGCATAGCCGTTCTTGAATGTGGCGCGGTCGAGGTTGTTAATCTCGCGTCCGATACCGTCGAAGATAGCACGGTCATCACCAGCCACTGCCGGCATCTCGTATGATGCGATCTGTGGAGCGTCGAGGTTCGGGAAGAACTTTTGAATCAGCTGTGGACGTGTACGGTTACCTCCCCACATCTGTCCTGACAGACCGTTTGTGGCATCAGGATTGTTAGGATTGGCGTGCATGTCACTGTCGAAGCAACCTGCGCAGAGGAACTGTGTCGTACCCCATGATGTGGTCTTCAAACCATCCTGGAGAATAGGGAAGATAGCCTCGTATGCAGCGTCAGTCTCACCGTTGTCACCCATGAAGAGCATCTGATAAGCGCTCCATCCGTTGATGGTAGTGGTGTTCAGACGATAGTCAGAGTCCATGACTTTCTTTGCGTACTCTGCAGCCTTTGCCCATTGTGCGGTACCTGTATATACCTCAGCATTCAGGTATAGGCGAGAGAGAAGGACCCATGCGGCAGCCTTGTCAACGCGTCCATAGTTGGCGTCTGTGGATTTCTTAGCCTTTGGAGCATCGAGATAAGGCTTCTACATTCTCTGTAAGCTCTTTCTCTAACCAGTCGTAAATCTCTTGGCGAGTGTAAATGACAGGAGTACCGAGAGTCTCAGCGAAAGGAACTCTTCCGAAGGCATCCATAAGGAGATAGTAGTTCAGCGCGCGGATGAAACGGATCTCTGCGGTCATCGTTGCATTGTAGTCTGCCGCAATCGTCAGATATTGGTTGCAATAAGTAATACCAGTGGTAAGACGTGCGAAATATCCGTTAAGCATCGGGTGAGACTCATCGTATGTGTTAAAGCAAGACTGCTCAATACCATCATCGCCCCAGCCGTTGATAGCCTCGTCTGTAGGAAGCTCATTGGCGTTCCACATCTGGCGTATGTATCCTGATGTACCACCATCGATACCATCGATGTCACAGTCGCCATTAGCTCCGCCATTACCTGCCATAGCTATGTTTGCATAGCATTTGTTGAACAGACCTTCAGGGCTTACTTCTGTCGACATATTCGGATCCAGTGGCTCAACGTCGAGGTCACCGGTACATGATGTCATGCCGAGAGTCAGTGCGAAGGCTGCAACAGGAATCAGATTCTTAAATATCTTTTTCATGACTTATATTTCTTTTAGGATGTTAGTTTAATTAGAAATTCAGGTTCAGACCTACAATTACAGAGAATGGACGTGGATACATGTTACTGTCGAAGCCGTTGCCAACCTCTGGATCCAAACCGTCATACTTAGTCAAGGTGAATACGTTAGTAGCTGTAGCGTAGACACGTCCACTGATGCCTTGGTAGCTATTGCCTTTGAAGATGTTGGCAAAGCTATAACCCAAAGTGATGTTGTCGCACTTCAGGAATGAAGCGTTGTGTACATAATAGTCAGACAGCTGAGAGGTGATCTGGTAAGTCTGCCAGTTACGGGCAATAGCCTCGTATGTATAGTTGTTCATATAGAGCAATGAGCTTTTCCACACTTCTGTCTTGTTTACATTAGCCATACCTTGCTCAATGTTGTTGTATACATAGTTGCCAATGCTTGCGCGGAGAGCGAAGCCGAAGTCCCAGTTCTTGTACTCTAAGCGAGAAGACAATCCCATAGTGATAGGAGCGGTCGGACTCTTGTAGAAGTACTTGTCAGCCTGTGTGATCTGTCCGTCACCGTTACGGTCTACGACTGCATTCTCGATCGGCTTGCCGTTCTCATCATACGCTTGCTGGAATACATAGAAAGAGTTGATTGGCTTGCCAATATACTGGTGCTCAAGATAGCGGTCGGTACCGATCTTGATGTCTGTGTTAGGTACAGGAGAGTCGTCACTTGATACGCCTGAGAGCTCGGTAATCTTGTTCTTGTTGTATGTGAAGTTATAGTCGATAACCCAGTACCAGTCTTTAGAGCGTATAGCCTTCCAGCTGATTGTTGCCTCAACACCGGTGTTTACAAGTGAACCGATGTTCTGCCAGCTTTGGTTACGGTAAGCTGACAATGGGGGAGCTATGGCATAGTTAAGCAAGTCGGTTGTCTTGCGATAGTACCAGTCAACAGTACCTGAGAGTCGCTGATTAAGGATACCCCAGTCAAGACCGATGTTATATGTCGTCGTTGTCTCCCATTTCAGGTTAGGAGTATAGTTGTCAGGACGATAGAGTACACCTTCGCCGATGAGAGGGTAGTAACTGTCGGTACCTGTGTTGCGTGAATAAGTAGCAATCCATCCATAGTCAGGAACGGCACCAGACTGCTGACCTGTCATACCCCAGCCGAGGCGGAGCTTAAGGTCGGAAAGCCATGCGATATCACGGAACTTGTTCTCGTCTTTAATCTTCCAAGCGAAAGCTGCTGATGGGAACAGTGCCCAGTGATCCTTGAAACGTGAGGAACCATCGTCACGCATGGTGAAGGTGACGTAGTAACGGTCCATCAGACTCCAGTTCGCACGACCGAAGAATGAAATCAGGTAGCTGTCAGTCTGGAAGTGATAAGGAGTGTGAGGACGCTCCTCGCCAGCCTTCGGACTTGTAGATGGATAGAAGCTGAAATACTCGTTCTTCTGATCACGCCAGAAATGCTGCCACTCGTAACCTGCCATGATGTCGAAGTGGTTCTTCGCATCGTCGTTGAAGTCATGATAATACTGTGCGTATGCAGAGAACTGGAGGTTACGCTTGAGAATCTTGTCACGACCGTTGCTGCCATAATACATGGAGCCGGTGTACCAAGGCTGATTCTCAGTGTACTGACGACCCTCAGAGATGTCGGCACCGAAGGTTGCGTGGAGACGTAAATCCTCGAAACCGTGAATCTTATAGTCTACGTCGGCACTTCCGATGAATGAGCGGCTGTTAGCATGCTCGTTACGTCCGTTGAGTAAAGCGATAGGGTTAGGAATGTTAGCAACACTTCTGTATGTGAATGGCCATGTTGTGTCGCCATCATAGTCAGCCTCTACTGGCCACTGGAAGTATCCGCCGAAGTTGCTCAGCGTCTGTTCCAAGTTGCTGCCGAGCAGGTTCTGATGATACTCAGAAGTGAAGTTGTATGGGTCTTGTGTCGGATCAAAATATACAGCTGCACCTACGGCGCCAGTGTCTGCATATCTTGTCTTGGCATACATACCCTTTGCGTTGATGTTAACGTTCAGGTGGTTGTCAAAGAGTGAAGGATTCAGGTTCACAGCTGCTGTGACACGCTGGAAGTCTGATGTCTTCAAGATACCCTGCTGGTCTGTATATCCAACAGATAAACGGTATGGCAGGTCTTTCACTGCACCTGATAATGTCACGTTATGGTCGTGGCTGATAGCAGTGCGATAGATTTCTTTCTGCCAGTCGGTGTTGGCTGTTCCGAGAGCGTTTACTGGGATACTGCCTTCTCCATACATATTTCTGATAAAGGTGCGATACTCATCAGCGTCCATCACGTCAAGTGACTTTTGGCGCATGCTGACGGTAGCGTTTCCAGAATAAGAGATAGAAGGCTTCATGCCCTTGCGTCCTTTCTTGGTGGTGATGATAATTACACCATTGGAACCACGGCTACCATAGATGGCAGTTGCTGAGGCATCCTTCAGCACGTTAAATGACTCGATGTCTTGTGGGTTAATCATTGACAATGCGTTGGAAAGACCTTTCACACCCTCATTGTCCATAGCAAGACCGTCGATGACGATCAATGGGTCGTTAGAGGCATTAAGTGACGAGCCTCCGCGGATACGGATAGTTGCGCCAGCGCCAGGAGCACCGTCACTGGAAGTGATGTTCACACCGGCAACCTTACCAGCCAACATGTCTTGCGGGTTCACGATGAGACCCTTGTTCTTGGAGTCTGGCTTCAGGGCTGCCACGGAACCGGTGAGGTCGCTCTTCTTTACGGCACCGTAACCGATAACCACAACCTCATTGAGGCTCTTTGCCGCATCTTCTTGTAATGTGATGACAACGTTTGGCTTAGCTGTGACCTGCTGTGTCTCATATCCCACATAGGAGACAGACAATGTAGCGCCTTGGTTCACATTCAGCGTGAAGTTACCGTCAAGGTCAGAGACAGCACCACCTTGTGCTCCGTCAATACGGATAGTAGCGCCGATGACTGGCTCGCCGGTAGCATCCTTTACATGGCCATTGACAGTAATCTGCTGTGCAAAGGCACCAACTGACAGAAATAGCCCGAATACCATTGCGAGCATTCTGACAGGGAATTTGAATTTTACCTGCTTCATCATTCTTGATTGTTAAGTTAATATTATAATGTTAGAAACTATACGTTATTAGGTATTTTTGCTTTTAGTTGCTGAGATGCAGCTTACCTTATGCAAAGGTAATGCAAATCGAACGTAATAAAGTTTACTTTAAATTGCTGAGATGCAGCTTACCTTATGCAAAGGTAGGATTATTATAGAGTACGAAACTCTTTTTTGCTTAAAATCTGCAAAATGGCTTGCGCAAACGTTTGCATTTGCTAAATATTTATATTTAATTTCCTTTTATTATGTATATTGCAAGGTTTTTAGTAATTTTGCAAAACACTAAGCCACAGCCCCCTATGGTGGGAGAACAAGCCTTTCTGCACCCCTTCAGAAGGAGGCTGTCAAATGAAGTTTAAGCATGAGTAATACACCTCCAAGAACCATGAAAGATATTGCTGAGGCACTTGGTGTCTCAGTAGCTACGGTCTCTCGCGCTTTGCAAGACAGTCATCGTATAAGTGCGGAGAAGCGGGAAAGAATCCAGCGGTATGCTAAGGAGCATAATTTCTATCCCAATGTGATAGCTGAGTCCTTGCGGAAAAGCAGGGTCCAGCCATTGAAGATAATTGGGGTTATCATTCCTCAGTTTGCACACTATTATTTCTCGTCTATCCTCTCGGGCATCGAGAAAGAGGCTGCCATCAGAGGATATCGTGTGATGGTTGCGCAAAGTAATGAGGAATACGAGCGTGAGCGTGCTATATGTGAGTCCTTCTATGCCAATAAAGTGTGTGGCATAATAGTCTCGCAGGCTAAGAACACCACTGAGTATAGCCATTTCCAGAGACTCATTGACCTTGGCATTCCATTGGTGTTTTATGACCGTATCTGCACAGGTGTCAATGCCAGCCGTGTGGTCGTGGACGACTATATGGGCGCTTTTATGGCAGTGCAACACCTCATAAACACTGGGTGTAGAAGAATAGCTTATTATGGCTCCTCTATGAAGCTGGAAATCTCAAAAAACCGATATAATGGCTATCGTGATGCTTTGCTGAAGGCTGGCTTGAAGCCTGACGAACGTTTCTTCCGAATCTGTGACAACCGTATAGATGCGGAGACGGTTACCCATGAAATCCTTGGTCAGGAAGAGATCCCGGATGCCTTCTTTGCCGTTAACGATGATGCGGCTGTAGGCATATTGTATGCAGCCAAGCGTATGGGTTATCGTATTCCGCAGGATATATCTATATGTGGATTTACTAATGATGAGCGGTCAACAGCTTGTGACCCCATGCTTACTACAGTGGAGCAGCGTGGTGTGAGAGTTGGTGAGGAGGCGGCTCACGCTCTGATCGCCCATGTTGAGGGTGGTATAGGAAAGGGAGAGATTGTAAAGCGTATCGTCCGAACCCGTCTCATTGTTAGGGGAACAACGAGGTGATATTAGATTATAAATTATAAAAACTTAAAGATATGAAGAATGAATTGAGGCAAAAGCCTGATATGAGTTTTTGGAAACTATGGAACCTTAGCTTTGGTTTCTTTGGAGTGCAGATAGCCTATGCTCTACAGAGCGCAAACATCTCACGAATATTCAGGACGTTGGGTGCAGACCCTCATGATCTGAGCTTTTTCTGGATATTGCCACCATTGATGGGAATCATAGTACAGCCTATCGTAGGTACCCTTTCAGACAAGACATGGTGTAGGTTCGGACGCCGTATTCCGTATCTTTTTATAGGTGCCACTATAGCGGTTATTGTTATGTGCCTTTTGCCGAATGCCGGCTCTTTAGGTTTAGCGGTGTCAGCAGTGATGATATTTGGCTTGCTAATGCTTATGTTGCTCGACACTTCTATTAATATGGCAATGCAACCTTTCAAAATGCTTGTCGGTGACATGGTAAACGAGAAGCAGAAGGCAAAGGCATACAGCATCCAGTCTTTTCTTTGTAATGCCGGTAGTGTGGTTGGTTTCCTCTTCCCCTTTGTCTTCACGTGGATTGGACTGAAAAATGTAGCGCCAGAGGGCGTAGTGCCACAGTCTGTGGTATGGTCGTTCTATATTGGTGCCGCCATTCTTATCCTATGTGTCATCTACACAACGTTAAAGGTGCGGGAATGGAATCCGCAGGAATACGAACAGTATAATGGTCATTCTGAGACTCCCGAAAATGCTGAGACTTCCGATTCTTCCAACTCTACCGACTCTTCCAACTGGATAACGCTATTGCGGAATGCTCCTTCAACATTCTGGAAAGTAGGACTGGTACAGTTCTTCTGCTGGGCAGCGTTCCTGTATATGTGGTCATACGTTACAGATGCCGTCTCTGAGACGGTATGGGGTACTACAGATTCCGCATCCGAGGCTTATCAGAGTGCGGGTAACTGGACGGGTGTGCTTTATGCTATTCAGGCAATGGGTAGTGTCGTGTGGGCTACAATCCTGCCAAGGTTCAGCAATACAAAGGTTGCATATTCCCTGAGTCTCTTATTAGGCGGATTAGGCTTTGCTCTCATTCCTTTCGTTCCTAACCAGTATGGTCAGATAATTCCATTCCTGTTGATAGGCTGTGCCTGGGCTGCAATGCTTGCGATGCCGTTTACTTTTGTCACCAACGCCTTACAGGGTTACGGTCACATGGGTGCTTATCTTGGATTGTTTAACGGTACCATTTGTCTGCCTCAGATTGTGGCGGCAGTTTGTGGCGGAACAATATTTACACTTGTTGGCGGTCATCAGTCAACAATGATGATTGTTTCTGGCGTGTTGCTGGTTTGTGGAGCACTGGCTGTAAGTGTGATTAAAGAAAAGAAATAGAGAATCTTCTGAAACAAGAATGAACACCTATGTGGATGTGATATTACCACTGCCCTTGGAAGGAGTGTTTACTTATAGTGTGCCATCCTGCCTCCAAGGGCAAGTGTGTAAAGGTGTGCGTGTGGTTGTACCATTGGGTAAGTCAAAAACTTATACAGGTATAATATTACGCGTACATGACATCCAACCGGCATTTGAAGTCAGGGATATACGGGAGATACTTGACGATAAACCAGTACTCTTACCACAGCAATTTGCTCTTTGGGAGTGGATAGCAGATTATTATATGTCACCGATTGGTGAGGTATATAAGGCTGCCTTACCCGCAGCCATGAAGCAGGAAGATGGCTACAAACCAAAGACGGAACTCTGTGTGGCATTATCAGAGGAATACCGGAATGAGAGGGCATTGCTTATAGCGAAAGACATGCTTAAACGCTCACCTAAGCAACTTGAGTTGTTGACTGGCTTCCTGTCAATGATAATGGATGAGGGGGATGATGACAACTACTATCAACGGTCTGTTACTCGTGACGAGTTGTTTAACACTTCCCATTGCTCGTCAGCCAATCTGAAATCTCTCATCGACAGAAAGATCTTATATTCGTTCACAAGAGAGGTGAGGCGTATTAACGATGGTGGCGATCCTATGCCGGAAAGGATAAAAGAACTGAGTGCCGTTCAACAAGAAGCCTATAACAAGCTGTTGTTACAGATGATGAGGCATAAGGTCGTTCTTCTTCATGGCGTTACCTCAAGTGGCAAAACAGAGATTTATATTCACCTCATACAGAAGGCTGTTAATGAGAAAAAACAAGTCTTGTACTTGTTGCCGGAGATTGCTCTGACGGTGCAGATCACGGAACGGCTTAAGAGAGTGTTTGGTAATCGCTTGGGGATTTATCATTCAAAATATTCTGACGCGGAGCGTGCTGAGATATGGCAGAGACAACTTTCCGCTAATCCGTACGACGTGATATTGGGAGTCCGGTCTGCTTGCTTCCTTCCGTTCCAAAGGTTAGGACTGATTATTGTTGATGAGGAGCATGAGGTGAGTTTCAAACAGCAGGATCCGGCACCACGCTACCATGCTCGTTCTGTTGCAATAATGATGTCTCAGTTTGCCAAAGAGGATGTTAAGGTCGTCCTCGGTACTGCGACACCCTCTTTGGAGAGCTATTACAATGCGCATACCGGGAAATATGGATTAGTAAGCCTGACACAACGTTATCAAGGTATAGAGCTGCCAGAGATACAGGTCGTTGATATCCGTGACCTGCAACGGCGTAAGATGATGAACGGTCCGTTCTCTCCTGACCTTCTCGTAGCTGTCAGGAATGCTCTCTCCGCTGGTGAGCAAGTAATACTTTTCCAGAACAGACGCGGATTTGCACCAATGGTGGAGTGTCGGGTTTGCGGCTGGGTGCCAAAGTGTAAGAATTGTGATGTGCCGCTAACGTTGCACAAGTCTTCCAACATGCTGACATGTCATTATTGTGGACAGACATATGTTATTCCCGGAATGTGCCCGAATTGTGAGAGTAGGGAGCTGAAAGGTAAAGGTTTTGGTACAGAGAAGATAGAAGACCAGATAGCGGCAATCTTTCCAGAGGCTCGTGTTGCCAGGATGGATTTAGATACGACTCGTACTCGGTCGGCATATGAGCGTATTATTAATGATTTCTCAAGCGGAAGGACAAACCTGCTGATTGGTACGCAAATGGTTAGTAAAGGACTCGACTTCGACAAAGTCTCCGTGGTGGGAATCCTTAATGCCGACACGATGCTTAATTACCCTGATTTCCGTGCCTATGAGCATGCTTTTATGATGATGGCACAGGTCAGTGGAAGGGCTGGCAGAAAAGGCAGGCGCGGGAGAGTTATTTTGCAGACCAAGACTCCCGATTTGCCGGTTATCAGGCAGGTCATCTCTAACGACTTTGGTGCATTCTATTCACAGCTGTTGGAAGAAAGACGTGATTTCCACTATCCGCCATTTTACCGTTTGATAAATGTGTATATGAAACATCGGCATGAAAGTGTTGTCAACTCTGCGGGACTTGAACTTGGGAGTCGTTTGCGTGAGGTTTTCGGCAATAGGGTGTTGGGACCGGACAAGCCGGCAGTGGCAAGAGTAAAGGCGCTTCATATACGCAAGATAGTATTGAAGTTAGAGAATGGCATTGACCAAAAACAAGTGCGACTGTATCTTCGTCAGATACAATCGCAGCTTCTCAAAGACTCCCGCCAAGGACGGGAGTCAGATAAGACCTTGTCTAATGGTCAGCCGCCACAGACGGCTGA
>FLNX01002839.1_pt1 | contig 32975 bp, 23 predicted proteins | sample 1140341 | NCBI WGS metagenome assembly FLNX01 (sample SAMEA3878208, study PRJEB12797) | bioreactor metagenome | biome: Moose rumen | place: Sweden | collected 2011-10 | reverse complement strand
TGCGGGACCATATTTAAGCAGAGTCCTTCTACCCACACCCAGTTCCTCTACATAGCCCATGTTGGAGAAGAATCTGGCGATGGTCGGGTTCTTGGGGTGAGGAGTCAGCTCGGTCAGGGAAACCGTAGCTTTATGATATGGAATATTCCAATTCTCCGCGACCATCGTGTCTTTAAAGATGGTGAATGACGCCGGGTGAGAATTTGATACCTCCCTATGAATGAGCAAGTTAAGAAATATTTCCCTAAGGATGGTATCGCGAAGGCTGATACGATGTCTCTCCTCAAGATAAGGGACCAGTTTCCCGCTTATAGTCTTTCGGGCTTGAACCAATAAAAATCAAGGGTTTTCCTCGTCTCTCGGCCTCTTTCCTCTCTAACATGGCCGTGAGGCCTTCGCGGATGCGGTCGATGACATCATCGACGGTGATGGCCCGGGCCGAGTCTGCGCCCGGAGCTCCAGGCCCATGTCTTGTATTGAATAATAATTCGCAATATATGCGAATAAATTTTGGGTTTTATTCGCAAATAACTATATTTACTGCGAATTATAAGCCGAATCACCTATGTGGATATACGAAAGATACGATTGGATGCACTTTAACTGGGACAAGGACAGAATCTCGGCACTTGCCGAAAAGGTCAGTGCCGCCATAGGTTATCTGCACGGCCGCATCGCCTCCCTGGCAGAGGATGACCGCACCGGAGCTTCCGTAGAGATTCTTACCCAGGACATCGTATCCTCCTTCCGCATAGAGGGAATCTGCCTCAATACGGACGACGTCCGTTCCTCAATAGTCCGGCGTTTGGGCGTGACGAATATCCTCACCGGCGGCACCTCATCCCATTTCATGGAAGGAGTTGTGGACATGATGCTGGATGCAACACGCAATTGCAGCGTGCCCCTGGACAGGGGACGCCTCTTCGGCTGGCACAGCGCCCTGTTTCCCACCGGAAAAAGCGGGTCTTATCCTATCACCGTCGGAGACTATCGCAAAGGCGATGTCCAGGTGATATCCGGCTCCATGGGGCATGAGAAGGTCCACTTCATGGCGCCGTCCGCCTCAGACGTGAACGACTACATGGAGGAATTTATGTACTGGTTCAATAACGGGACCGGGATCTCCCATATCCTCAGGTCGGCCATTGCACATCTGATCTTTGTGAGCATACATCCTTTTGACGACGGCAACGGCCGGATTGGGCGTGCCATCGCCGATATGTCCTTGGCGGCAATCGGAGGGGGAAACGGACGGTTTTTCAGCATGTCCCGGGAAATAGAGAAAGAGAAGAAGGAGTATTACGCCATCCTCGAGAAAACGCAGCGCTTCTGCTACGACGGGGACATAACTTCCTGGCTGGAATGGTATGTGAGCTGCTTGGGCAGGGCTGTGGATAATTCACAGGAAACGCTGAGCGGGATTCTGAACAAATCGGTATTCTGGAGAGAATTCTCAGCCACGGAGTTTTCCCAGAGGCAGAAAAAGGTCTTGAACATCTACCTGGACGGGAAGGAGGCAAAACTTACCGCGCAAAACTGGTCTCGCCTGGGGGCCGTCTCCCTCGACACCGCCATAAGGGACATTGCCGACCTTGTGGAGAGGGGCGTTCTTTCCCCTTGCCCCGGCAGGACGCGAAAGGTGGAGTACGCCATCAATTATGTGAAAACGGATGGTTTTATACAGCACTTCCGGGACATTCGCGTGGAGCAGGGTGAGAAGGGCCATTACCTCACGGCCACATACGAAGGCTCCGAGGTCCGCGAACGCCTCTCCGATCTGGACTACGACCGGTATACCTCCGGGACCCTGTCCTCAGAAGACTTGGTTCATAAATATATGGCATATCTTTCGGCTCTGTAAGGTGACCAGGGATTCTGAGGCAGGTGTCAGTTGCCTGGACCTTAAATTCGACAGGGCTCGTGACCGGGAAGCCCAAAATTCTTCCGTCAACCGGCTATTTTTCTCCGGTTGTCGGCAAAAATGATTAAATTTGCCATTTAGGGGTTGTAAACCCTGGAAAAACAAAGCATCAAATATCAAAAACAATAAACACCATGAAGAAGATTGCATCCTTCATCCTTGCCCTTACCTGCACGGCGGGCCTCTTTGCACAGACAAACCAGATCCCCATCGTCAAGGAGATCGTCTCCGTTGAAAACGACAACTCCGGCCGGACGGTTGAACTGGTCAACATCCCCGTCGACGGAGTGAACTGCTATTATCTCCATGTCGGAGGCATGGGCATAGGCAACAAGACTATCCAGATTGACGTTGATCCCGTCAACCGCCTCTACATCCCCCTCGGGAACAACATCACCGATGCGGTCGCCTTCATGGAGGATCTGAAGACCCTCTTCAAGGAACCCAAAGGCACGATGCGCGAGGTCCAGGGCAGCTTCAAGCCCTTCTTCCCAGGACAGGAGCTGCAAACCGTCCAGGTGTACAGGTACCAGCCCCTCCTTACCAACTCGCTTCAGTTTGTCATCGAATTTGAAGGATACGAGCGCGTGGCCCACATCGACAAGTCTGAGTTCAACACTCTCCTCCGCGGCCTGAAACTGCACGGAAAAATGTATCCTTCCGAAATGTAGAAATATGACTCCTGCAAGCCCCACTCCCCTTCTTGATGCCCATTCTCAGCAGATTCTGGAGCAGTACCGCAGTCTGCTTCCGGTCTTTGAAGACATGGCTGCGGCCATTCCCGGAAAAATCCGCAGCTTCTTCGACGAGGCCGGCATCATCGTGGCCGCGCTCGAGTGCCGCATCAAGACTGAAGCGTCCCTCGCCGGCAAGCTGGAGCTCAAGGGAGCCAAGTACCGCGACCTCTTCGACATCACGGACATCCTTGGCCTGCGCGTGATCACCTTCTATGTCGACGACGTCGACAAGGTTGCGTCGGTGCTCGAGCGCCTTTTCGAGATAGACTGGGAGAACTCGGTCGACAAGCGCAAGGCCCACGAGATAGACAGCTTCGGCTATCTTTCCCTGCACTACATCTGCCGCATCCCCGAAAGCGCCTACTCCGACCCGGAGCATCCGGAGCTCAACAAAATCCGCTTCGAGGTGCAGATGCGCACCGTTCTGCAGCACGCCTGGGCCAACATGAACCACGATACCGGCTACAAGAGCGGCGTCGAGGTCCCCAGGGAGTATCTGCGCAGCATGAGCCGCCTGGCCGGAATGCTGGAGCTGGCCGACGAGCAGTTCAGCCTCATCCGCACCGAAATCAACGACTACCGCCGCAAGGTGCAGGGCCTGGTGGCCTCCGGCAGGCTGGAAGAAGTTGCCCTCGACGGCGACACCTTCCGGAGCTACCTGCAGCTGAAACCCTTCGCCAAGCTCACCCGCCGCATTGCCGCCGTGAACCAGGCCGAAATCCAGGAAGTGTCGCTGATGCCCTGGCTGGCCGTCTTCAAGGGGATGGGCTTCAAGACGCTGGGCGACATCGACCGTCTCATCAAAGACTACGGCGAAGCCGCATACCAGATTGCCTGCTACCAGATAGGCCTCACCGACCTTGACATCATTTCATCTTCCGTCGCCCCGCAGGACCTCTGCGTGGCATACGCCCTGAAGAGCGACCGCGGCAAGGCCGGGGTGCGACACATCTTCGACCTGCTGGGAGGAGAGTCCGAGTCGAACGACCTGATGGCCGAAATGCTGATAGAGCAGTCCAAAGACCTTCCCTTCATGAACCAATAGCTTATGGCGAACAAACCGCTCAACACCGACATCCTCGACCGCGCCATCATCTTTGCGGTCTGCGCCCACGCCGGAACCGAACGCCGCGGAAAGGGCTTCCCCTACATCGTCCACCCCATGGAGGCGATGGAAATCGTGGCCACCATCACTCCCGATCAGGAGCTGCTGGCCGCTGCTGCGCTGCACGACACGGTAGAAGACACCGACGTGACCGTGGAGCAGATCCGCGAGGCCTTCGGAGACCGCATAGCCGGGCTCGTCGCCAGCGAGAGCGACGTTTTCCCCGAGGGCATGAGCGAGGAAGAAAGCTGGCACGTGCGCAAGCAGGCCGCCATCGACCGAATGGCCGCCGCTCCGCGCGACGCGAAAATCGTGGCTCTGGGCGACAAGCTCTCCAACATGAGGGCTATCGCGCGGGATTATGCCGCGACGGGCGACGCTTTATGGAGCATCTTCCACGTGAAAGACAAGGCGTCCCACGAATGGCACTACCGTGGTCTGGTGGAGAGCCTGCGGGAGCTGGAGGACACCTTTGCATTCCGGGAATTCGAACAGCTGGTTGACCGGGTTTTCAAAGATTCTTCACTTCGTTCAGAATGACGGGGATATGTTCAGAATGACAAGGATATGAAAGCGCGAAAATTACTCGACAAACTCTTCGTGCGGCAGTCGGCAAGGGCCGGCCTGCTGCTCGTAATCGTGGCCATAATTACCCTTGAAGCCACGGCAATCGTGCAGTTCGTCTTTTCCCAGAAAGCCATCAGGGAGGAGGCGACTTCGCGTGCCGAAAGCCAGCTGGACGCCACCAGGCTCAAGATCCTGAATATCGTGGACCAGACCGAGACGGCCGTAAGGAACGGCGTATGGCTCGCCCAGTGGGCGCTCGACGTGCCCGACAGCCTGAGCGCCGTGTCCCGCCGCATCCTGGAGACCAATCCGAACATCGTCGGCTCCACCATCGCCCTGGCGCCGGGTTACAACAAGAAGCATCCCCTCTACGCTCCTTATTGCTTCAGGGCACCCGGCTCGGAGACCATCACCCTCTCCAGTCTTGCCACGGAAGAATATGATTACCCTTCGCAGGAGTGGTTCACAAAGCCCCTCGCCCTCGGAAGCGGCTACTGGTCGGAGCCTTACGTTGACGTGGGCGGGGGAAACATCCTCATGACCACCTACTCGGTGCCCATCCTCGACCGCTACGGCCGCCAGGCGGCGGTGCTCACCGCCGACATCTCCCTTGACTGGCTGACCGAGCTTGTCGGCAACGTAAAAGTGTACCCGACCGCATTCAGCATGATGATAAGCCGCGAGGGCCGCATCATGGTATGCCCGGTGGATTCGTTCGTGATGCGCTACACCGTGGGCGAAGCGGCCTCGAATCTTGGCGACACCGTCACCTTCTCCGAGCTCAACCGTTCGATGCTTTCCGGGGAGAGGGGCAACACCGTTCTCCGCTACAACAAGACCACCACCCACGTCTTCTTCGCCCCGGTGGAGAAGACAGGCTGGTCCATGTCCATCATGATTCCGGACAGCGAAATCTACGGCAACATCCGCAGGGTGGGCCTGCTGGTGAAGCTCCTGCAGCTTCTGGGCATCCTAATGCTCATCCTGATTCTCAGGGCCTTCATCCTTAATCAGGTAAAATACAAGGAGCTTGACGACCGCAAGAAGGCCGTCGAGAACGAGCTCCAGATCGCCCACGGCATCCAGATGTCCATGATACCCAAGATCTTCCCTCCCTTCCCGGAACGCAAGGACCTTGACATGACGGCCACCATCGTCCCGGCCAAGGAGGTGGGTGGCGATCTCTACGACTTCTTCATCCGCGACGAAAAGCTCTTCTTCTGCATCGGCGACGTGAGCGGCAAGGGCATCCCGGCATCCCTGGTGATGGCGGTCACCCGGAGCATGTTCCGCACGCTCTCCGCCCACGAAGACAAGCCCGAGCGTATAGTGAGCCAGATGAACGACTCCATGGCGGACAGCAATGACAACAACATGTTCGTCACCTTTTTCATGGGCGTGCTCGACCTTGCAAGCGGGCACCTCTCCTACTGCAACGCCGGCCACAACGCCCCCGTGATGCTCACCGACAGCAAGTCGCCGCTTCCCGTCGAGGCCAACATCCCGCTGGGAGTGCTGTCCGGATTCGAATACGCCGGCCAGGAAACCGAGCTTCATGACGATGACGCCATCTTCCTCTACACCGACGGCCTCACGGAGGCCGAAAACTCCTCCCACGAGCTCTTCGGCGAGCAGAGGATGTACGGAGTGCTGGGCACCCGCCGCAGATCCGAAGACCATATGGAGGCGATCAAGGCGGCGGTGAACGCTTTTGTCGGGGATGCCCCCCAGAGCGACGACCTCACGATGCTCTTCATCCACTATTTCGGCAAGCGGCACCTTACGCTCGAAAACGACATAAAGGAAATTGAAAAGCTCTCCGCTTTCGTGGAGGCCATCGGGGAGGAGCGCAATCTGGATTCCGCCCTGCTTTCCGGCTTGAACCTCGCCCTGGAGGAGGCCGCCACGAACGTGATAATGTACGCCTATCCCAAAGAGACGGCGGGAGCGCTGGACGTGGACGCCGTACTGGGAATCGACGCCCTCGAGTTCACTCTCACCGACGGAGGCGTGCCCTTCGATCCCACAGCCGCACCCGAGGCCGACGTTACCCTGAGCGCGGAAGACCGCGGCATCGGCGGCCTTGGCATCTTCCTGGTACGCAAGATCATGGACAGCGTCACCTACACCCGCCGCGGCGGAAAGAACATTCTGACAATGGTAAAAAAACTATAGAAAATGGAAGTGACCGTAAACAAACTTGACGGCGTCACCGTCGTCACCCTGGAAGGCCGTCTTGACACTCCCGCATCTCCGGAAGTGAGCGCCAGGCTGGAACCGGTAGTGCAGGATGCCTCCGGGACCATCATCCTCGACTGCACCAATATGAGCTACATCTCCTCGTCAGGCCTTCGCATCTTCCTTACGCTGCGCAAGGCTGCGGCCGAAAAGGGCGGCAAAGTCATAGTCCGCGGCCTCACGCCTGAAGTGAGGAGCGTGTTCATGATGACCGGTTTCCTGAATCTATTCCAAATAGAGGCGTGACACCGCTTTCTGTCTTTTCCCTCAACCTCATGTCGGAGAACCTGCTTCTGCTGGCCTCCGTCATGATTCTTGCTGCCGTTTTTGTGGCAAAAGCCGGCAGCAGGCTGGGGACGCCTTCCCTGCTTCTGTTCCTGATTCTGGGAATGCTTGCGGGGCCCGACGTGCTGGGCATACACATCGAGGACGCTCACGTCGCTGAATCCGTCGGCCACTTTGCGATGGCGGTCATCCTGTTCACCGCCGGTCTGGAGACTTCGCTCGCCGAGACCAGGCCGGTGCTGCGCCAGGGGATGATGCTTTCCACCGTGGGGGTGCTGCTTACCGTGCTCCTCACCGGCGCCTTCTTGTGCCTGTGGGGGATTCCGCCCCTCTCGGCCTTCCTGCTGGCGGCCATCCTGGGCTCCACGGATTCGGCTTCCGTCTTCTCCGTGCTCCGCGAAAAGAAGTTGCGGCTCAGGGAAAACCTGGCGCCCATGCTGGAGCTGGAATCGGGAAGCAACGACCCCATAGCGCTCTCGCTCACCGTGGTGCTGATTCAGTTTGCCACCTCTCCGGCGCTGCTCTCCAAAGGGGGCTGGGCGGCCGTGGGAACGGGTTTGCTCATGCTGCTGCTCCAACTGGGGGTGGGCTTCGCAGTGGGGCTCGCAGTGGGTTACGGCGGCAAATGGCTCATCGGCAAACTGCAGGGAGAGAATTTCGCCCTTACCGCCATCCTGGTCCTGGGCGTGGGATTCTTCTCCAACGGCGTCGCGCAGATGCTCTCGGGGAACGGTCTTCTGGCAACATACGTGACAGCCATCGTCATCGGCAACACGGTGCGCCTCGAGAACCGCAAAGACATAGTCAAGTTTTACGGAGGTCTCACCTGGATGATGCAGCTGGTGATGTTCCTCATGCTGGGCCTGCTTGCCCGGCCGTCGCAGATGCTGCCGCTCGTCCTTCCGGCCCTGGGTCTCTGCCTGTTCATGGCTTTCGTGTCCCGCCCGCTCAGCGTCTTTGCCTGCCTTCTGCCGTTCAAGGGTATCACCCTGAAAGCCAAGGCTTTCGTGTCGTGGGTGGGGCTCAAGGGTGCGGGCGCCATTCTGTTCGCCCTGTGTGCGCTGGTGGCGGGAGTGGAGCATTCCACCGAGATTTTCAATTTCGTTTTCCTGTTCTCCCTGTTCTCCCTGCTGCTTCAGGGCGGTTCGCTGTCCAGGGTGGCCGGGAAGCTGCAGCTCAGCTACGAGGAAGACCCCGTCCCCGAGACGTTCGGGATGGAGATTCCCGAAGAGATGGGCATGTTGAGCGACCATGTCGTCACCGAGGAAGACCTCTCCATGGCCCGGACGCTCAGGGAAATGCATCTTCCGCACGGAATCAGGGTCGTCATGGTCCGCCGCGGCGGGCAGTTCCTCGTCCCCCACGGAAGCATGCCCCTCGAAGTGGGGGACAGGCTGGTCATAATGATCGGGGAATCGGACGACTGAGGCAGGTTCGCCTTATTTACGGTTTGCGATAGCGGTCGCCGGTTACGGTGCGGATGGCTTCGCGGTACATTTCGGGATATCCGTTCCTAAGGGGAGCCACTCCGCGGCCCTCGGGAGTGGTGAGGAAGCGGCCGTTCTCCTCGGGCTTCAGGGCCATGTCGTTGAACATCACGATGATGTGCACGGCGAGCTCCTTCCACTCCGAGAACATCTTCTCCGCGCACTGCCTGCCATAGAGGGTAAGGAAGTCGCGCCGCTCTTCTCCCTGGAGGGCAAGTGCCTGTGATTCAATGCTTTCCTGCGAACCGAGGAAACTCTCCTGCAGGCCGTCGCGCACCTTCTGCAGGGCCGGGAACAGCACGCTGAAGCGCGGATACACCATATTCGAAACCCAGTTGCAGATCCAGAAGGCGGAATTCCACGAGAAGTCGACGTCGGAGGCGTCGGGGTCGTTGTAGCAGTCGGGCGCCGAGGCGGTGCAGCAGTACACCGGAGTGTAGGCCACCATCGCGGCATCGTCGTTGCCGAACCAGAGCACGCCGCCCACCTCGTCGGGGAGGAAGCCGCGCATCTGGCAGACCATCACGCAGGCGCTCTGCTGCGAGGCGATCGGCCGTTCGTGGAAGAAGGTTCCGCCTTCGGTCTGGTATTCCTGCGGCCTGGGGCGGTAAGGAGAATGCCAGGGCCCTCCGCTCATGTCGGCCGTCATGTCGAGGGGGGTGCCTTCGTAGTGGTCGCGCATGGTGTCCATGGCGTCGCGCAGGCTCACCTTGCGTTCGGGGCGGACATAGAGGGGCATTTCCTCGTAGTCGTCGAGATGGAAGCCGTCCACCGTGGCAAGATAGCGCCCGAAGTCGCTGCGGTAGCGGTTGAAGATGCTCCACACCCGCGCCTCGCAGGCCCTCTGCATGTGGAAATCGGTGGGGCTGTAGGCCTTCGAGAAGTCGAAATCGGCGTCTTCGCCGCTGAAAAAGCCCTTGGACCGGGCGTAGGTGATCACATCCGGCGAGAAGATCACTTCTTCGTGGCCGAGGAGGCTGTGGATGCGGCTCTGGTTGGCGTGCGCCGCGATGCAGTCGTCGGGGATGCGGACCGCCACCCACACGGCGCCCTTTTCATCGGCGCCCTTGCCTATCATCTCCATCATCCACACCTCGTCGGGGTCGGCGACGGAGAAGGTCTCGCCGGAGCTTGCGTAGCCGTATTCGGCCACCAGTTCCGTCATCACGCGGATGGCCTCGCGGGCAGTGGAGGCGCGCTCCAGCGCCAGCTGCATGAGGGCGGTGTAATGGATGAGCCCGTCGGGATTCTCCTGCCCCTTGCGCCCCACCCAGGTGGTTTCGACGATGGAGAGCTGCCGGTCGTTAATGTAGCCCGTAACCCTGTGGGTATAAGGCACTTGTGGGATGGTGCCGAGGAGCCGGTGGTTGTCGTAGTCCCACACTTCGGCCCTTTCGCCAGGAGCGTGCGGCCCGCCGGGAGTCACCTTCAGCCCTATGTACATGCCGTAATTGTCCATGTTGTAGGTGAGGAATGTGGAGCCGTCGGCGGACGCCTTTCTGCCCACGAGGAGATTGGTGCAGGCAAACGCCGGGATGCAGCCTGCGAGTGCGGCCGCCACGGCGATGCTGATAAGTCTTGAGTTCATGTTTCGGGATGTTTAATTGTCGTGTTTCAGCCCTTTTCCCTGGGTGAGGCGCCTGTATTCCAGCGGGGTCATTCCCACTGCCCGCCTGAAGGCGGTGAAGAAATAGTCTTCGTTCTCGAAGCCCATGTCGAAGGCCACCTGCTTGACGGGCCTGGAAGTGTTGGTGAGCGCCTCCTTCACCTTGCCTATGCGCACGTCGTGGATATATTTGGCGGGGGAGAAGCCCGTGTATGCCTTGAAGATGCGCCTGAAATTGGAGTAGCCCAGATTCAGGGAGTCGGCCACTTCTTCGGGCCGTATGGTGCGGAACTGCTCGCCTATCAGGATCTTGGCCCGGTTCACCAGGTCGGCCACGTCGGAGAGCGCCTCGTTGCGTGCATAGAAGCGGCCGAGGCTGAGCAGGTGGGCGAGCAGGCCGCCCAGGCGGGGCTGGAAGCCGGACTGCTGCTGCAAGGCGGCCTCGATGGCCTCTTCGTAGAGTTCCACCAGGTTGCTGTGGAGCCCCGCCTGCCACACCGGCTGCGACGGGGCGAAGAAGCCGTCCCGCACCCAGGCGTCCATCTGGCTGCCCCGGAAGCCTATCCAGTATTCGCTCCAGCCGGTTTCGGGATCGGGGCGGTAGGAGTGCCATTCGCCTGGGAAGAGGAGGAACATGCTGCCCTGCCGCACGCGCACCGGGTGGGAGAGGCTGGCGCTTCGGAAAGTCCCCGAGCCGGCGGTGATGTAGAGCAGCTGGTATTCGTCGAGGACGCGCCCCCTTTCCGTGGAGAAGAGATAGCGGGAAGGGTGGTTGGATGGGGGATAAGCCTCCCCGGGGCTCACCTGCTGGCGGCCCACCGAGTTGACCGCGACCCCCCAGGAGAGGTCGGTCGGCCCGACGGCCAGATATTTCAGGTGTATCGCGTCGCCCATGCTGAATATCCGAGTTTTCCGGACAAATATAATATTTTCGCGCATGAATATCAAAAAACAAAGTTTTTATGGCAAAACTCGCATAGTACCGCAAACTTAAACCTCGTATTTTTGCATCTGACAACAGAAAGAACATGGCCGGACATTCTTTTCTCGCTTTCGACTGCGGCGCCACTTCGGGCCGCGCAGTCCTCGCCACCTTTGACGGCGGCACCTTCTCAATGGAAGAAGTATACCGTTTCCCCAGCGGCATCATCGAGGTGCACGGGAAGTACTACTGGGACATCTTCGCCATCTGCGACCATTTCGTGAAGTGCATCGACGCCCTCGCCCGCAGGGGCATCAGGCCCGATTCCATAGGCATCGACACCTGGGGGGTGGACTTCGGCTTCGTGGGGGATGACGGCTCCGTCCTTTCCAATCCCCGTTCCTACCGCGACCCGTACACCGACGGCATTCCCGAAAAGGTGTTCCGCACTATCCCGCGCGACGAGTTCTACGCCGCCACCGGCATCCAGATCCTCAACTTCAACTCCGTCTTCCAGCTTTACGCCCAGAAGGAGGAGGGCTTCTCGCCGATGAAGGCCGCCGCCCACATGCTATTCATGCCCGACCTGCTCGCCTACATGCTGACAGGAAACGAAGTCTGCGAATACACCATAGCTTCCACCTCGGGCATGATGGACCAGCAGGCCCGCCAGTTCGACAAGGCCCTGCTGGAGCGCCTCGGCATCCGTACCGACATCCTCCTGCCCGTCACCCGGCCCGGCACCGAAGTGGGGCGGTACAAGGGCATCCCGGTCATCGCCGTGGCGGGGCATGACACCGCGTCGGCCATCGCCGCCGTCCCCGCGGAGGACGAGCGCTTCGCCTATCTTTCCAGCGGAACCTGGAGCCTCATGGGCATCGAGGCGCCCGCGCCCATAATCAACGAAAAGTCCGCCCGCCTCAACTTCACCAACGAGGGCGGCATCGACGGCACCACCCGTTTCCTCAAGAACATCACCGGCATGTGGCTGCTCGAGCAGTGCCGCAAGGTGTGGAAGGACGCCGGCCGCGACTACGGCTATGCCGAGCTCGTGGAGATGGCCATGGCCGAGGAGGCCTTCCCCGGCCGCATCGATCCCGACGACCCGCGGTTCGCGAACCCCGCCGACATGGCGGAGGAGATACGTCGCTCCGCCCGGGACGGAAGCGGTGTCATTCTGAACGAAGTGAAGAATCTCTCCGACGCGCAGGTGGTCTCGTGCATCTACCACAGCCTCGTGAACCGCTACAGGGAGGTGCTGGGAATGCTGCGGGAATTCGCCCCCTTCCCGATAGAGAAGCTGCACGTCATCGGCGGCGGCAGCGCCAACCCCCTCATGAACCAGTGGACCGCCGATGCGCTCGGCATCCCGGTCGTCGCGGGCCCGGTGGAGGCCACCGCCATAGGCAACGTCATGATGCAGGCCCGCGCCGCGGGGCTCGTCAGCGACCGCTGGGAAATGAGGCGCATGGTTGCCGGGGCCTTCGAAGTGAAAACTTATCTGCCAAAACAATAAACCCTCCGAATATGAAAGAATCCCAAATCCTCAAGGCTTACGAAATCGCCAGGGAACGCTATGCGGCCATCGGCGTAGACACCGACAAAGCAATTGCACAGCTTGAAAAGCAGCAGATTTCCCTCCATTGCTGGCAGACCGACGACGTTATCGGCTTCGAGAACGGCCAGGCCCTTTCGGGCGGCATCCAGGCCACCGGCAACTATCCCGGCAGGGCCCGCAGCATCGACGAGGTGCGCTCCGACCTCGAATACGTAAAAACCCTCCTCGCGGGCAGTCACCGCGTGAATCTCCACGAAATCTACGGTGATTTCAATGGCGAAAAGGTCGACCGCGACCAGGTTGAGACAAGGCATTTCCGGAGCTGGATCGACTGGGCCCGCGACAACGGCTTCAAGCTCGACTTCAACTCCACTTCCTTCTCGCATCCCAAGAGCGGAGACCTCTCCCTCTCCAACCCCGACAAGGGCATACGCGAGTTCTGGGTTGAGCATACCAAGCGCTGCCGCCGCATCGCCGACGACATGGGCAAGGCCCAGGGCGACCCGTGCATCATGAATATCTGGGTGCACGACGGCTCCAAGGACATCACCGTCAACCGCAAGCTCTACCGCGAGCTGCTCATGCAGTCGCTCGACGAAATCCTCGAGGAGAAGCTCCCCGGCATGAAGAGCTGCGTTGAGGCCAAGCTCTTCGGCATCGGCCTCGAAAGCTACACCGTCGGCTCGATGGACTTCTACGAGGGCTACTGCGCCACCCGCAAGGTCATCTACACCCTCGACACCGGCCACTACGAGCCCACCGAGAACATCTCCGACAAAGTGTCGTCGCTGCTCCTGTACGTGCCCGAGCTGATGCTCCACGTGAGCCGCCCGGTCCGCTGGGACTCCGACCATGTGACCATCATGAACGACTCCACGCTCGACTTCTTCAAGGAGCTCGTCCGTGCCGACGGCCTCGACCGCGCCCATGTGGGCCTCGACTATTTCGACGCCTCCATCAACCGCATCGGCGCCTATGTGATCGGCGCCCGCGCCACCCAGAAGTGCATCCTCAGCGCCCTCCTCGAGCCCCTCGCAAAGCTTCGCGAGTACGAGGCCGCGGGCCGGGGCTTCCAGCGCCTCGCCCTCCTCGAAGAGGCCAAGACGCTCCCGTTCGGCGCCGTGTTCGACTACTTCAACTACAAGAACGGCGTTCCCGTGGGCGAGGAGTTCATAGGCTGCATCGAGCAGTACGAAAAAGACGTCACTTCCAAACGATAAATCAGGCACGCCATGAACATCATAATCGGACTGCTGATCATCGCCGTCGGCGCGTTCTGCCAGAGCAGCAGCTACGTTCCCATCAACAAAATCAAGGAATGGAGCTGGGAGAGCTACTGGCTGGTGCAGGGCGTGTTCGCATGGCTCGTCTTCCCGCTGGTGGGCGCCCTTCTGGCCGTCCCGCAGGGGGAAAGTCTCTTCGCCCTGTTCGCCGCCAATCCCAAGGAGAGCCTCCTCACCATGCTCTTCGGCGTCCTCTGGGGCGTCGGTGGTCTCACCTTCGGCCTCAGCATGCGCTATCTCGGCGTGGCCCTCGGCCAGTCGCTCGCGCTGGGCACCTGCTCCGCCCTCGGAGCTATCCTGGGCCCCGTGCTCACCGGGCACGCCCACGACCTCACCTCCTCCGTCATCATCGGCGTGGTGGTCACCCTCGTGGGCATCGCCATCATCGGCATAGCCGGCGCGATGAAGAGCGCCTCCCTTCCCGAAGAAGAGAGGAAGAAGGCCGTCAAGGACTTCAACTTCGGAAAAGGCGTCGCCGTAGCCCTGCTGGCGGGCCTCATGAGCGCCTGCTTCAACATCGGTCTCAGCTTCGGCGAACCGCTTTCCTGGGCGCAGACCCCCGACATTTTCAAGGGGCTTCCCGCCACGCTCCTGGTCACCGTGGGCGGCTTCCTCACCAACGCCTGCTACTGCCTCTTCCAGAACGGCAAAAACAAGACATGGGGCGACTACGGCCGCAAGGACCTGTGGGGCCACAACCTGCTGTTCTGCGCCCTGGCCGGCCTGCTGTGGTACAGCCAGTTCTTCGGCCTCAGCCTCGGAAAGGGCTTCCTTTCCTCCAGCCCGGTGCTCGTCACCTTCAGCTGGTGCATCCTCATGGCTCTCAACGTGGTGTTCTCCAACGTGTGGGGAATCATCCTCAAGGAGTGGAAGGGAGTTTCCAAAAAGACCGTCGCGGTCCTTGTGCTGGGCCTGGCGGTATTGATAATCAGCACATTCCTGCCGCAATTGCTGGCAAATTAAACATGATTTGACATGGCGAACGTAGTCATCATGCCCAAGCAGGGGCAGTCGGTTGAAAGCTGCATAGTGTCGGAATTCAAGAAAAAACCGGGCGATACCGTCAAGGTGGGCGACATCCTGTTCGGCTACGAAACCGACAAGGCCACCTTCGAGGAGGAATCGAAGGTTGAGGGAACGGTGCTCGCCGTCTTCTGGGCCGACGGCGACGAGATTCCGGTTCTCCAGAACGTAATGGTAATAGGCGAGCCCGGCGAGAGTTTCGAGGAGTTCAAGCCTGCGGCAGTGAAAGGTGCACCCTCTGAAACCTCCGGCCACACTCAGCCGGACAAGAGGGAGGAGTCCGCTGCAGAAGGCTGTGAGAGGGGTGTACCCTTCGCAGCCGTAGACAATGCCGGCGCTCCGGTGAGTCCCCGTGCCCGTGTCCTGGCCCTGCAGAAAGGCGTGAATACCTCCCAAGTGGCGGGAAGCGGCCCCGGCGGCCGCATCATCGCGCGGGATGTGGAAGCCGCCGCCCTGGCGCAGGGACGCCTGACGGGGCTGGCCAAAGTCCGCATGGCGGAAGGCGGAGTGGTCTCGCCCGGAGCGGGCTCCGGCCTGGCCGGCACGGTGAAGGGCAGCGACCTCCGGCCGTGGGAAACCCCGCAGCCGGGGAGCCTTCCCGGCGAGGGCACCGACTACCACGTGGTGAAGCTCTCCAACATGCGCAAGCTCATCGCGAAGTCCATGTATGCCTCGCTTCAGGGCTCGGCCCAGCTCACCCACATGCTCGGGGCCGATGCGAGCGCCCTCCAGGCCCTTCGCAAAAAGGCCAAGAAGGCCTTCGGGGAAGGCCGCACCGACGCCAACGTGACCATCAACGACCTCGTCTGCCTTGCGGTAATCAAGGCCCTGCAGAAGTTCCCGAACGTGAACTCCCACTGCCTGGGCGACTCCATGCGCATCTTCGACACGGTGAACCTGGGCATTGCGGTCGACACGGAGCGCGGGCTCATGGTCCCCTCCGTCGCCCATGCCGAAAAGATGGACGTCACAGCCCTCAGCAAGGCCCTCAGGAAGGTGGCCGAAGATTGCAGGAAAGGCTCCGTCAATCCTGACCTGCTTTCCAGCGAGGCCGCCTCGTTCACGGTGTCCAACCTGGGAGGTTTCGGAGTGGAGTGGTTCACCCCCATCCTCAATCTGCCGCAGAGCGCCATCCTCGGCGTGGGCACCATCGTGCCAAGGCCCGGGATTTCTGCCGGCGGCAAATATGAAATCGTCCCCTACATTGGCCTCAGCCTCACTTACGACCACAGGGCCATCGACGGCGGCGAGGCCACCCGCTTCCTCAAGCAGGTGGCGGTTGAGATAGAAAACCTTGAAGTTGAGTTTTAAACGATATAAAACATGACATTCGATCTTGCAATAATCGGCGGCGGTCCGGGCGGCTATGTGGCTGCCGAACGCGCCGGGGCAGCCGGGCTGAAAACCGTCCTCTTCGAAAAGAAATCCCTTGGCGGCGTATGCCTCAACGAAGGCTGCATCCCCACCAAGACGCTGCTCTACAGCGCTAAAGTATACAATTACGCCCTTACCGGCGACCACTACGGCGTACACGTCGACAACCCCTCGTTCGACTACGCCGAAATTCTCAAACGCAAGGAAAAGGTGGTGAAGAAGCTCGTGGCGGGGGTGCGCCTTGCCATGAAGGCCAACCAGGTTACGGTTGTGGCTGCCGAGGCCTTCATCAGGGGCCGCGGCGCCGAAGGCATCGCCATCGAGGCGGAAGGGGAGGAGTATCTTGCCAAGAATCTCCTCATCTGCACCGGCTCCGAAGCGGTGGTTCCGCCTTTCCCCGGCCTTGCCGAAGCGGGCGACACCGTGGTGACCAACCGCGAGATTCTCGCCCTTGCCGAGCGCCCTGCCGAACTCGTGGTCATCGGCGGCGGGGTGATCGGAATGGAGTTCGCCGCGTTCTTCAGCACCCTGGGCACCAAAGTCACCGTGGTGGAGATGCTCCCCAAGATCCTGGGCCCGCTCGACGACGAGATCAGCGCCATGCTGCAGAAGCAGTATGAGAAGCGCGGCATCACCTTCTGTCTCCGCAGCAAGGTTACCGCCATCGAGGGCGACACCGTGGTATATGAAGACCCGGATGGCAACGTGTGCCGCGTGAGGGGCGACAAAATCCTCATGAGCGTGGGCCGCAGGGCCAATCTGCAGGGATTCGGCCTCGAGAACCTCGGCGTGGAATGCGTCCTGAACAAGGGCGGCCGCCCGGTCGGCATCAAGGTCGACGAAAAGATGCGCACCAACGTGCCGGGAGTCTTCGCCGCGGGCGACGTCACCGGCTTCTCGATGCTTGCCCATACCGCTTCCCGCGAAGGCGAGGTGGCCGTGAACACCATCCTCGGCAGGGAGGACAGGATGCGCTACGACGCCATTCCCGGAGTGGTGTACACTAATCCCGAAGTGGCCGGCGCCGGCCTCACCGAGAGCGAGGCCGCGGAGAAGGGCATCGACTTCAAGGTGGTGAAGCTCCCCATGGCCTATTCGGGCCGTTTCGTGGCCGAGAACGAGCGCGGCGAGGGCATCTGCAAGATAATCGTCGGCGCCGGATACCACGAGGTCCTGGGCGTCCACATGCTGGGCAACCCCTGCTCCGAAATAATCCACAGCGCCTGCATCGCCATCGAGCAGGAAATGACCGTGGAGCAGCTCAGGGAGGTGGTCTTCCCGCATCCCACCGTATCCGAAATCATCAAGGAAACCGTTTTTTCACTTCAGTAAACCATGCCTAAATCCCTTTATATCGATCCCGAAGAGGTCCTGCGCCCGCAGGAACACGAAATCAGGTTCCCGGAAATCCCCGTCATGCAGTATTCCAAGTCCGTGAAGGACGAGCTCTCGGAGGGCAACTTTACCGCGGACGACCTCAAGCGCATCTACCGCGACATGTTCATCATCCGCGAGTTCGAGACCATGCTCAACCTTGTCAAGACTACCGGCGGCTACAACGGAGTGGAGTACAACAACCCCGGTCCGGCGCATCTTTCGGCCGGGCAGGAGGCCGCCGCGGTGGGCATGGCCTACAACCTCGACACCGACGACTTCATCTTCGGCAGCCACCGTTCCCACGGCGAAATCCTCGCCAAGGGCCTCCGTTCCATAGAGATTCTGCCCGAAGCGAAGCTGAAGGAAATCATGGACGGCTTCTGGGACGGCGCCACCGTGGCTGTCGCGGGAAAGGGCTTCAAGGGTACCACCAAGGAGCTCGGCATCCGCTTCCTGCTCTACGGCGCAATGGCCGAGATTTTCGCCCGCACCACCGGGTTCAACAAGGGCCTGGGCGGCAGCATGCACACCTTCTTCACCCCCTTCGGCATCTACCCGAACAACGCCATCGTGGGCGGCAGCGGCTCCATCGCGGTGGGCGCGGCCCTCTACAAGAAGATCAACCGCAAGAAGGGCATAGTCGTGGCCAACCTGGGCGACGGCGCAATGGCCCGCGGCCCGGTGCTGGAAGGCATGACCTTCGCCTCCATGGACCAGTTCACCACCCTCTGGGAGGGCGACATGAAGGGCGGCCTGCCCATCCTCGTCAGCGTGATGAACAACCAGTACGCCATGGGCGGCCAGACCAGGGGCGAAACCATGGGATACACCTTCCCCGCCCGCGTGGGGGCCGGCTTCAACCCCGAAGCCTGGCACGCCGAGAGGGTGGACGGCTACAATCCCCTCGCCGTCATCGACGCCTTCCGCCGCAAGAAGGCCCTGCTCGAAAAGAAGGAAGGACCCTGCCTGCTCGACGTGGTGACCTACCGCTACGGAGGCCATTCACCTTCCGACCAGAGTTCCTACCGCACCAAGGAAGAAATTGCAGCCTGGCAGGCCGAGGACAGCATCCTCGGCTTCGGGCGTGAGCTCATCGCGGCCGGAGTGGCCACGCAGGAAGAGCTCGACGGCATCCAGGCGACTATGAAAAACCTCATCTTCGAAATGTACAGGCTCGCCATCGACGAGACCGTGTCCCCCCGCATGGATCTCATAGGCGAGAACGAGCTTCTCGGCGACATGATGTTCTCTAACGGGAGCGTCGATTCGTTCAGCGACGCCGTCCCGGAGGTGCTCATGCCCCTCGAAGAAAACCCGCGCGTGAAACAGATCGCCGGCAAGAGCCGCTACTATCTCGACGCCTCCGGGGCCAGGGTGTCCAAGATGAAGGCCTACAACATCAAGGACGGCCTGTTCGAAGCCATCATCGACCGCTTCTACAAAGACGCGTCCCTGGTGGCCTACGGCGAGGAGAACCGCGAATGGGGCGGCGCCTTCGCCGTGTACCGCGGCCTCACCGAGGCGCTCCCGTACCACCGCCTGTTCAACAGCCCCATCGCCGAGGCGGCCATCATAGGCACCGCCATCGGCTATGCCATGTGCGGCGGCCGCGTCATCCCCGAAATCATGTACTGCGACTTCCTCGGCTGCTGCGGCGACGAGGTCTTCAACCAGCTCCCCAAGTGGCAGGCCATGAGCGGCAACATCCTCAAGATGCCGGTGGTGGTGCGTGTGTCCGTGGGCTCCAAGTACGGTGCCCAGCATTCCCAGGACTGGACCTCCCTGTGCACCCACATCCCGGGTCTCAAGGTGGTCTTCCCGGCCACTCCCTACGATGCCAAGGGCTTGATGAACAGCGCGTTGCAGGGCACCGACCCGGTCATCTTCTTCGAGAGCCAGCGCATCTACGACAAAGGCGAGGAGTTCCACGAAGGCGGCGTTCCCGAAGGGTACTACGAGATTCCCATAGGCGAGCCCGACGTCAAGCGCGAGGGTGGCGACGTCACCTTCCTCACCGTCGGCGCCACGCTCTACCGCGCCCTCGAAGCGGCGGACATCCTCAGGGACAAGTACGGCATCGGGGCCGAGGTCATCGACGCCCGCAGCATGGTGCCTTTCAACTACGACAAGGTCATCGCTTCCGTCCGGAAGACCGGCCGCATCATCATCGCGGGCGACGCCTGCGCGAGGGGTTCCTTCCTCAAGGACCTCGCCGCAAACATCACCGATTTCTGCTTCGACGACCTCGACGCCGCGCCCGTGGTGCTGGGTTCCCGCAACTGGATCACCCCGTGCCACGAACTTGAGGAGGCCTTCTTCCCGCAGCCTTCGTGGTTCCTCGACGCCATCCACGAAAAGATGTTCCCTCTCAAGGACTACGTGCCCTCCGGCAATTTCACCGCGGCGCAGGAGGTCCTCAGGGCAAAGAAAGGAGTGTAGCCCATGATTCACGTAAACGCACATCTTCACACCCCGTACTCCTTCAGCGCCTTCAGCGGCATTGACGACGCTCTCGACCGCGCCGTCGCCGACGGAGTGGGGGTGGTGGGCATCAACGACTTCTACTCCACCGACGGCTACTCCGCATGGAAGGAAGGCTGCGCCCGACGGGGCCTTTACCCCCTTTTCGGCATAGAGTTCATAGCGCTTGACGTCGCCTTCCAGGCGGCGGGGCTGCGCGTGAACGACCCCGGCAATCCCGGCCGCACCTACCTTAGCGGGAAGGGCCTCTCGTGCCCGGCGGTGCTCGGCGGGGAGGAAGCCCGCCTCCTCGCGCAGGTGAGGGCCGAATCGAACCTGCAGGTGGAGAGGATGTGCGCCAGGCTGAACGACTGGCTTAAGGCTGAAGGCCACGGCCTGGTGCTTGATTTCGAAGATATCAAGGCCCGTTACACGCGCGGCCTGGTGCGGGAGCGGCACCTTGCCAAGGCCCTCCGGGAGGCCCTGTATCCCGATGCCTCCGACCCGGCCGCGATCGAGAACGAACTCCGTTCCCGGCTGCTCAAGGCGGGCGGAGCTGCCTTCGTCCCGGAAGAGCCGTCGGCATTCCTTCCCGTCGAGAAGGTGCAGCAGATCATCCTTGCCGCGGGGGGCATTCCCACCTATCCCTTCCTTGCCGACGACGCGAAGGGGAACTTCACCGATTTCGAGGCCGACCTGCAGAAGGCCGCCGACACCCTGAAGAAGCGGGGGATACGCTCGGCTGAATTCATCACCACGCGCAACACCACCGCCGTGCTCGAGTCGTACGCCGGCTACCTCGAAGACGAAGGATTCATCGTGAGTTTCGGCTCCGAGCACAACACTCCCGCGATGGAACCCTTGCGCCTCCGCACAAGGGACAGCGCCGGTCTGAGCCCCCGGCTGATGGAAATCAACTACCGCGGAGCCTGCGCCATCGCCGCCCGCCAGGCCGGCCTTGACAGCATCGCCGCCGGAGACGAACTCATTCGGAAAACCTTGCAGCAATGAAAGAAATCGAACAACTCATAGCCATTTCCCGCAAGTACGGGGCCGATACCCGCTATGTCATCGCAGGCGGGGGGAACACCTCCTTCAAGACGGCCGACCGCCTCTGGGTGAAGGCCAGCGGCCACGCCCTTGCCACCATCGACGAAGACGGATTCGCGGTGCTCGACCGTGCCAGGCTCGCCCCCATGGGCAGCAAGGCCTACAGCACCGACCCTTCCGAGCGCGAGGCCCAGGTCAAGGCCGACCTCGCCGCCGCCTGCATCACCGCAGGCCGCCGCCCGTCGGTGGAAACCTCGTTGCATGACTGCATCGGCTACGCCTTCGTGGTGCACCTGCATCCCACCATCGTGAGCGGCCTGATGTGCTCCACGGCCGCGGCCGGCCTCTGCCGCGAGCTTTTCCCCGACGCCCTCTACATCCCCTATTGCGACCCGGGCTACACCCTCTTCAAGAAAGTCTACGACGAAATCGGGGCCTGGAAGGCCGCGCACGGCCGGGAGCCGCAGGTGATTTTCCTGCAGAACCACGGCATCTTCGTCGCCGCCGACACCACCTCTGAAATCGAGTCCATCTACGCCGGCGTAATGGCTGCGCTCGAGCGCGCCGCCTCCTGCTCCCCGGAGCTCGCCCCCTGCCCCCCTGACCCCGCCCCTGAAACCGTGATCCCCGCCATCCGCCAGATCCTTTCCCGCGGCGGCCGCGGACTCAAGACCCTCCGAGTCACCCGCAACCCCCTGGTCGACGCCATGCTCGCCGACGGCGGGGCGAGGGTGTCCGTGCCCTTCACCCCCGACATGATAGTGTACTGCAAGAGCAAGTACGTCTTCCTCGAAGGCGGTGAAGGCCTTGCCACCCGGGCCGAAAAGGCCATCGAAGACTATGTGGCGGCCAATGGCTATACCCCCAAGGTGCTGCTCATCAAGGGGTTGGGCCTTGTTGCGGTGGGTGACGACGCCCGTGGCGCGGGCATCATCACCGATGTCTTCCTCGACGCCATGAAGGTGGCCTCCTATGCAGGGGCCTTCGGCGGGGTGCATCCCATGGAGCCCGACTGGATTCGCTTCATCGACACCTGGGAGGTCGAGAACTACCGCCGCAAGGTTTCCGCAGGCACTTCCGCCGGAAGGGCTGCGGGCAAGACGGTCATCGTCACCGGTGCGGCACAGGGCTTCGGCGAGGGCATCGCCCGCGAGCTCATCCGCGAAGGTGCCAACATCGTGGTTGCCGACCTCAACGACGCCGCGGGCGAAAAGACGGTGGAAAGCCTCAACGCCGCGGCGGGGAGCAACCGCGCCATTTTTGTCAAGACCAACGTGGCCGAGGTGGACAGCCTCGAGAACCTCGTCCGCACCACCGTCCTGAACTTCGGGGCCGTCGACGCCTTCATCTCGAATGCCGGCGTCCTCCGGGCCGGGGGTCTCGACGCCCTCACTCCCGAGCAGTTCGAGTTCGTGACCCGGATCAACTACAACGCCTACTTCTATTGCGCCAAGGTGGTCTCGCGCGTGATGAAGCTCCAGACCGCGGCCGACCCCGACTATTATGCCGACATCATCCAGGTCAATTCCAAGAGCGGCCTGGTGGGCAGCAAGGCCAACTACGCCTACGCCGGCAGCAAGTTCGGCGGCATCGGCCTCACCCAGTCCTTCGCCCTCGAGCTGGCGCCCTTCCGCATCAAGGTCAACAGCGTCTGCCCGGGCAACTACCTCGACGGACCGCTCTGGTCCGACCCCGAAAAGGGCCTGTACGTGCAGTACCTCAAAGCCGGGAAGGTCCCCGGCGCCAGGACGGTCGAAGACGTGAAGGAATACTACCTCTCCAAGGTGCCCATGCACAAGGGCTGCACCCCTCTCGACGTTACCCGCGCCATCCTCTACGCAATCGAGCAGACCGGAGAAACCGGCCAGGCCATCCCCGTGACCGGAGGGCAGGTGATGCTCTCCTGACACCCCTAACCCATCAATCCATGAAAACCAAAGCAGTCCGCCTCTACGGCAAAGACGACCTCCGTCTCGAGCAGTTCGAGCTTCCTGAAATCCGCGAAGATGAAATCCTCGCGAAAGTTGTGAGCGACAGCATCTGTATGTCCTCCTATAAAGCTGTACATCAAGCAGATACGCATAAGCGCGTGCCGCGCGACGTGGCCGGCAAGCCCGTCATCATAGGCCACGAGTTCGCAGGGGAAATCCTTCAGGTGGGCGCGAAGTGGAGCGGCCGCTTCAAGCCCGGCGACAAGTTCTCCATCCAGCCCGCCATCTACTATGAAGGAGGCCCCGTCGGAGTGTACAGCGCCCCGGGCTATTCGTATCAGTATATCGGTGGCGACGCCACGTACGTGGTCATCCCCAACGAGGTCATGGAGAAGGACTGCCTGCTGCCCTATACCGGCGAGGGCTTCTATCCCGCATCGCTGAGCGAACCCCTGTCGTGCGTCATCGGCGCCATGCACGCCTGCTATCACACGCATCCCGGCTCCTACGACCACGTGATGGAAATCAAGCCCGGCGGCAAGCTGGCCCTTCTGGCCGGCGTGGGCCCCATGGGCCTGGCGTGCATCAACTATGTGCTCAACCGCGAGGATATCCGCCCCGGTCTCTTCGTCGTCACCGACATCGACCAGGGCCGTCTCGACAGGGCTGCGCGCCTGTATACCAAGGAGTTTGCCGCCTCGAAGGGGATAGAGCTGCACTATGTGAACACCGGTGCGGCCCCAGACCCCGTGGCGGAGCTGAGGGCCCTCTCGGGGGGCACCGGCTACGACGAGGTGGTGGTCATGGCCCCCGTGCCCGCCGTGGTGGAGCAGGCCGACGACATCCTGGGTTTCGACGGCTGCCTCAACTTCTTCTCGGGTCCTTCGCGATCCCCGTTCAAGGCTCCGTTCAACTTCTACAACGTCCACTACTCCTCCACCCACGTGGTGGGCACCAGCGGTGGCAACAACGACGACATGAAGGAAGCGCTGCGCATGCTCTCGAAGGGGCTGGACCCGGCGGGGCTCGTCACCCACGTGGGCGGGCTGAACGCCGTCATCGACACCACTCTGAACCTGACCTCCATCCCCGGAGGCAAGAAACTGATATACACACATGTGGACATGCCGCTTACAGCCATCTCCGACTTCGCCGAAAAGGGCCTGAGCAATCCCGTGTACGCCCAGCTGGCCCGTCTGTGCGAGGCGCACGACGGCCTGTGGAACGTTGAAGCCGAGAATTATCTGCTTGCCAATGCAGACAGACTCTGAATCAGCGGCGATGCAGGTCGGCTTCCATAAACGGAATCATCCAGCGCCGGATTTCGGGGTAGGTGGGAAGGTGCCCTCCGGGGTAGCGCACCCCCCTTCCGGGGTAATGGGCCTCGAATTCGTCGAAGCACTGCACGAGCGTGTCCCCTTCGGCGAAAAATCCGCGCGTGAGGGCGATTTCTTCGGAGTCCAGGCCGGCGAACAGGGATTTTTCCCTGTCTTCGTATGCTGCGCAGAGCTCCTCGTCGATGAAGAACGACACTTCGCCTCCGGAGCGCGGGGAAAGGTAGGGTACCTCGCCCTTCATCGTGCGCATGAGGGCGGAAGCGTGGAAGTCGGGGTTCACCAGGGCTTTCCTGAATCCCCGCATCTGCTGGGCCCAGAAGCCGCCGAGGGAATGGCCCACCACAAGGTCGGGCCGCTCGCGGGTGCACAGGTCCCGCAGAAGCCCGAAAGCGGCGCCGGGTTCCATGGGAACGTCGGGGGCTATCACTTCGCAGGGCGCAAGGAGATGCCGGAGGATATCCGCCATCTTGTACGCTCCGGAAGATGCGAGGCCGTGTATGAACAGGATTTTGTCCATGGTCCGCGAAATTAGGAAGAATTAAGTTCAAAACAACTGAATACCATGAAAAAAAGTACTATTCTGATGCTGCTCCTGGCCCTGGTGGCCTGCCAGCCCAAAGAAAGCTACCGGGTGGACGTCCAGGCCCACCGCGGCGGAATGGGGCTTTATCCCGAAGAGTCCCTCGCCGCCATGAAGAACGCGGTCGACCTCGGGGTGAACACCCTCGAGATGGACCTCTGCATCACTCAGGACAGGAAGGTCATCCTGTCGCACGACAAGTATTTCCATCCCCGTTACTCCACCCGTCCCGACGGCACTCCCGTAGTGGAGGGCGATCCCGAAGTGTATCTGTTCCAGCTGCCCTACAGCGAAATAGTCAAGTGGGACGTGGGAATGAAGCCCAACCCCGGCTGGCCCGAGAAACACTGCATGCCCACGGTGAAGCCCGTCGCGTCGGAGGTCATCCGCGAGGTTGAGGCCTATGTGAAGGAAAAGGGCCTTCCGCCCATGCATTACAACATCGAAATCAAGAGCGATCCCGGCGAGCAGGAAGGCATCTGCTGGCCCGAGTATCACGAGTTTGCCGACCTGTGCATGCACATGCTCGACTCCCTCGGTCTCGGCGACAGGCTCATCATCCAGTGCTTCGACGAGCGCGTGCTCAACTATGTCCACGAGGCCTATCCCGGCCACATCCTGTCCTATCTGCTCGAAGGCTGGGAAACCGACTACGACGTGGAGATGGCAAAGCTTTCCTTTGTTCCCGAGTGGCTCAGCCCCGAGCATGACAACGTCGATGCGGCCCTCATGGAAAAGGCCCATGCCGACGGCATGAAGGTCGTAACCTGGACGGTCGACGATCCCGACGAGATGCGTCGCCTCATGGACCTCCGGGTCGAGGCCATCATCTCCAATTATCCCGACCGCCTGATGAAGGCCGCCCGGGACTATGGCGCATATGCGCAATAATATCAAAACGCTGTTTGCTCCATAATTCGGCTTCCGAAAACTGTTCCTCCTCATTATCCGGGCCTTGTATTGATAATTATATTTTTTTTCCTATATTTGTATTTAATTTTAAAAACACCGGCTTTTTGAATTAATAAAACTTTTTATAAATCAACCAATTATTCTTAATCAACCAAAAGTTATGATTTCCAAAAAACTGTTCAGTCTGGTTGCCGGAATAATGATTCTGGCAACGTTCGGGGCCCAGGCCCAGAACATGACAGTGCGTGGAACCGTCAAAGATGCCGCAGGCCCCGTCGTGGGTGCAGTGGTACTCTCCGGCGGAGCCAATGCGGTAACGGACTTCAACGGTGCGTACACCATCACCGTTCCGTCCAATGCAGTCCTCGAGGTCAGCTGCCTCGGCTATGCCGACCAGCAGATTCCCGTAAACGGACGCAGTGTCATCGACATTATCCTCCAGGAGGATACTGAAATGCTTCAGGAAGCCGTCGCCCTCGGTTACGGCGCCCAGACCAAGAAGAAGGACCTGAGTGCCTCCGTGGGTATTGTGAACAATGCCGAGGAACTCGCTTCCCGTCCTGTCACCTCCACGGAGGGCATGCTCCAGGGTCAGATCCCCGGCGTGACCATCTCCTCCGAGGGCGGTTCTCCGGATAAGAATCCTACCATCATCATCCGTGGCCAGGGCTCCCGCAACGGAGACAATGTGCTGTGGGTAGTAGACGGTGTTCCGGGGGCCCCCATCACCTCCATGAACGACATCGAGAGCATCGTAGTGCTCAAGGACGCCGCCTCCGCCGCCATCTACGGTGCTACTTCCGGTGCCGGCGGCGTTATCCTGGTGACCACCAAGAAGGGCAGCAAAGGTATTCACGTGGAATACGACATGGTAAGCGGTTTCCGCGCCGCCTCCAACCTGCCTACGCCCCTGAACGCACAGCAGGAGATTGAAATGCGCAAGATTTCCTATGCCAATGCCGGCATGACCCTTCCCACCGGTTGGGATACGTCCAAGAACCCCTGGGTGGGCGTAACCCGCACCAACTGGATGGACGAAATCTTCCGCACCGCGTTCTATCAGCGCCACAGCGCCACCCTCAACTACGGTTCCGACAACCTGAAGAGCCGCCTTACCTTCAACTATCAGGACAACCCCGGTGTGCTGGTGGGTACTTTCAAGAAAGACCTGGGCATCCGTTATGTGGGCGACTACCAGATGAACAAATATGTGAAGATCACCGAAGACCTTTCCTACGGAGACGAGAGCAGCCGCGGCACCAACACCAGCAGCGCCTACAGCGGATCCATCCTTTCCGCCATCTATATGCCTGCCAGCGCCGAGGCTTATGCCTCCGCGGGTCCTTATGCCGGTTCCTATGGCGGTACCGTAACCGAGGATCCCGCTTACATTGCCCAGTATGGCAGCAACTTCGCCGATATCCACGGTGACGCCATCAACCCGCTGCGCCTGTTGCTGGCCGATACCCAGTACAACCACACGGCCAGGTTCTGGACCACCACCGGACTGGAGATTGCAAACATCGTGAAGGGCCTCAAGTTCCGTTCCATCTTCACGTATGACAACAGCCAGTACCTGTACAAGAACTTCAGCCCCAAGCGCCCTGAGATTGGCAAACCCATGCTGAACAACAGCCTCAAGTGGATCACCGAGCGTGCCGAAGGCTGGCGTACGGAGAACACCCTCACTTATGACCGCAGCTTCGGCAAGCACACCGTGGGCGCCCTCCTCTCCACCACTGCCAACAAGGACTGGAACCGCGGTTTCTCCCTTACCGGCAAGGATTTCGAGGACGAGTCCGTAGCCCTGCAGTACATCGCCCACGCCGGTAGCGTGGCCGCCGGTGATTCTGACACCAAGGGCGACTGGTACAACGAGGACGCCAATGTGGCTTTCATCGCCCGCGGCTCCTACAGCTACGACGACCGTTACTTTGTGACCGCCTCCTGGCGCCGTGACTATGCCGGCCGCTTGCCTCAGGGACACAACAAGGGTGACTTCCCGGCCGTAACCGGTGCCTGGAAAGTCTCCAGCGAGCCTTTCTTCCCCGAGAATGACATCATCAGCCTCTTGAAAGTGCGTGCTTCCTGGGGCCGCGTAGGTAACCTCGGTTCCATCGACTGGGGCTACAAGAGCGCCAACCTGAGCAGCAGCTTCTGGGATGAGGCCGCCATCTACGGCACGGAGAGCGGCTCCATGTACAATACCTTCTGGTATCCGAAAGTCGCAGTGAACCAGCTCCTTACTTGGGAAACCTCCGAGCAGTTTGACGCCGGTCTGGACGTAGACCTCTTCAACGACCGCCTGTCCCTGTCTGCCGACTACTACAACAAGCGCACTTTCAACCTCATCCAGGACCAGACCATGGGTTGGCCCCAGACCATCGGCCTCGATCCCATGAAGGTGAACCAGGGTGAAATCCGCAACAGCGGCATTGAGCTCCTTGCCAGCTGGAACGATAAAGTATCCAAGGACTTCAGCTACTATGTAAGCGCCAACTTCTCCTACAACCACAACGAGGTGATTTCCACCGGCGTGCTGGACGACGAAGGCAATGCAGGCGCCTGGACCGGCGGCGGAGACTTCCGCATGATGCCCTGGATTTACCAGTCCGAGGCCGGCCAACCCTTGAATTCTTTCTATGTGATCAAGACCGACGGCATCTTCCAGAGCGAGGAGGATGTGTACGACCATGTGAAAGACGGCAAGCTCATCCAGCCTGCTGCCCAGGCCGGAGACCTCCGCTTCGTGGATGCCAACGGCGACGGCAAGATTGACGACAACGATCGCCAGTATGTGGGGTCTGCCCTTCCGAAGTATACCTTCGCCCTCTCCTGCGGCCTGAACTACAAGAACTTCAACTGCTCCATGATGTGGCAGGGGGTTGCCGGCAACAAGATCGCCTACGTGGGTAAGCAGATGATCCTGGCCGACTTCGAAGGCAACTTCAACCGCAGCACCGAGATCCTGAATGCCTGGAGCCCCACCAACACCGGATCCTCCATTCCCCGCCTCTCGAAGAACGACCCCAACGGCAACTTCTCCACGCCTTCCGACTGGTACATCGAGGATGGCGGCTACCTGCGCCTGAAGAACGTTACCATCGGCTATGACCTCACTTCCCTCCTGAAGAAAGTCCCTCATTTCGCCGACCGCGGCAGCTCCCTGAATGTTTACTTCAGCGGCGAGAACCTCCTCACCATCACCAGGTACTCCGGCATGGATCCGGAAGTAGGTGGCTGGGACGGTCTCCTGTACCCGGTTTCCCGCGTGTTCGCTTTCGGTGTTAAACTGACCTACTAATCCGAGCATGATTATGAAAAAATATATTGCTATCGCTATCATTGCACTGGGTGCCCTTTCCGTAGCCTCCTGCGAAAAGTTCTTGGATGTCCATACGGAAGGTTATCCTACCCAGGACCAGTTCTTCCAGAACGACCAGCAGGCCATTGACGCTGTGGATGCTTGCTATGCCCGCCTTCCCCAGGAAGCCGTCCTTGGCCGTGAAATCTATTGGGAGCAGGCTTGCGCCAATGTGATTGTCTGGGGCCGTACCCGTGGATACAGCACCCTGGCCACCCTCAGTTATAACGGTGATGAAAGCCCGCTTCGCGGCGTTTTCGAGCGTGCCTACAAAGAAGGCATGAACCGCTGCAACTGGGTTATCCAGCAGCTCCTCCTCAAGCAGGCCGATACCGAGCTCACCGCCGTTGAAAAACGTTCCCTGGGTGAGGCCTACTTCCTCCGCGCTTACTGGCACTTCCTCATCGCCTATCGTTACGGTACCAAGGACCTGGGTGTCCCGTTCGTGGCCTACGAAGATGTGGAGGGCGGTTACAACAACGAGATTCCCGCCCAGCAGCCCACTGTCATGGACGACTACAAGTACATCATCTCCGACCTTGAAAAGGCCGAAGCCCTGGTTCCCAAGTTCGAGGAATACGGTGCCGATGACCGCGGCCGTGTGCACAAGGCTGCCTGCGCCGCCCTCATGGCCAAGACCTATGCCTACTGGGCAACCTGGGACAAGAGCCAGTGGCCCAATGTGATTACCTGCGTAAACCGTCTGGAAAGCAGCTACGGCCGTGACCTGGCCGCCAACTTCGCAGACCTCTTCGCTCCGGACTATGAAAAGTTCTGGACCAAGGAGTACTGCTGGGGCTGGCCTTCCGATGGCGGCTCCGGTGGCGGCGGTGTGGAAATCACCGGCGTTATGCTGGAGAACAAGGGTTGGGGCAAATTCAACGGTTGGGGCCAGTTCAAGCCTTCCTACGACATCTACGAAGAGATGCTCAAAGACGGTGAAGGCAATGAGCGCCTTGTAAACTCCATGCTCGAGTATGGCCAGGAATTCCAGTTCTTCGGCGAGACCCGCAAGTTCTATTCCTCCTCCGACGTGGAGTCCGGCTTCGCCATCAGCAAGTTCATGCAGGCCTTCGAGCCCGCCGACCCCACTGGAATCGGCTTTGTGAACCCCAACGGTGACTGGCCCACCACCCGTATCAACTGGCCCATCATCCGTTTTGCCGACTGCCTGCTTCTGCGCGCCGAGGCGAATCTCGTAGCGGGCCAAGGGGCGGCCGCCGCTACGGACATCAACCGCATCCGCACCCGTTCTCACCTGACGCCCATTTCCGGGAGCGCCTCCTGGGCCGACCTCTACCACGAGCGCCGCTGCGAACTGGCCTTCGAACTGGCTGCCGACTGGGCCGCTGACTGCAAGCGCTGGGCTTATTCCGGCGATGCCGCCATCAAGGCCCTTGCCACGGCTGAGCTCAATGCCCACCCGCGTGCCCGCCACTATGAAGACCGCACCGACCCCGATTCCGCTTTCACCGTGGGTGACTATGAAGATTACAAGAGCCCTGCCAAGGTTTGGAGTGACAAGTACATGACCTTCCCTTATCCTTCCGAGCAGGTGAACAAGAGCGCCGGTGCTCTGAAGAATGTTCCTGCATGGCAGTAATAAGCTAATTTTCAAACGAATACGACAATGAAAAAGATAGTATTTGCTCTCTTAGGTTCCCTTCTTCTTCTGGCCTCCTGCGCCAAGACGGAAGAAGCGGTCAATCCCTACCGCAAAGTGGTGGAATACAAGCCCGCTACCTTTACCATGACGGTGCCCGGAGCGCTTACCGACATCAACGCCTCCTGGATCTCCATGAGCCAGTCCGGCAATACGGCCACCTTCACCACCAAGCTCAACACCACCGGTCTCATCCGCCGGGCCGAGTATCCCATCGCCGGCGGCGGTGTGTGCGTGATCAGCCAGAAGAGTTCCGACCTGGATGCAACCCTGACGCTGGGCCTGGCCGCTTTTGGCGACGACTTTGCCACCATCAAGGTAAATGTCAAGACCTCCAATCTGGACGACTATTCCGCATGGGGCCTCCTCTACGGCAAGGAAAACGACATTGACAAGGCCACCAAACAGGCTGCTCCCGCCATGTTCGTTGCCGGCGACAACACCCTCACCATCAGCAATCTGGAAAAGAACACCATGTACTACATCTGGGCTTATGTAGAGTCCCTGGAAGGAATGACTGTCAAGACAGGCACTCCTCTGGGCTTCACCAAACCCATCGTGGTAGCTGCCGGAGAAGACCTCCAGGCCGCCCTGGACGCCGCCCCCGAATACTCCGAGGTGCGCGTTGAGGCCGGTGCCGTGTTTGCCGGCGGCGTTTGCCTCCGTCCCAACGTGACCCTGTCCGGCGGCTGGGAAGAAGGCTTCATGGTCCAGAATGCCAGCAACAAGTCTGTCATCGACGGCGGTGGAGTCGTCAACTGCGTGTTCGTGGGCTTCAACCCTGAAACCAAAGTGAAGGAGCCTCTCACAGAGCCCGCGACCATCACCAACTTCGAACTTCGCAACGGCTATGCCGACGATATCGTGAACAAGGGCGGCGGCGTGTATGTGTGCGGTGACGTTGTCATTGACAACTGCTACATCCACGACAATACCTCCACCAACCGTGGCGGCGCCATCCTCACCGCTGAGGATGTTCCCGGCACCATGATTGTCCGCAACTGCGTGATCAAGGACAATGTGAGTACTGGCCACCATGCCGGCGGCATCTGTCTGGACGGCGGCGAAAACAAGACCGCCTACATCATCAACAACCTGATGGAAGGCAACTTCGCCAAGAAGTACGATGGCTATTGCGGTACGCTCATGATTTATAACCCCATGGAGGTGTACGTGGTGAATAACACCATCACCGGCAACAAGAATTTCGATGAGAACGACGGCAGCCCGTGGTTCACGATTCAGACCCGCCGCGACATCACCATGTTCATGGTGAACAACATCGTGGCCGGCAACCTGTCCGCCATCAAGGGAGCCGATGACGTGTTCTACCGCCAGGCCTACCAGGCCAAGCTGGACTGCGTGTCCACGGAAGATGGTGCTGCCCGTCCGGAGTGCATTGTGCGCAGCAACATCATCGAAGGCGGTATCTACGGTGACGGCAAACCCGAGCCCGATTACCACCGGGGCAACATCATCATGGAGGTGGGCTTCGACCTTAACACCATCTTTGCGGCCGCCGGCAATGTCAAGTACATGCCGAAGGGCCAGGCCCTAGAAGGTGACTACAGCGACGATGTGGCCAAGATCCTGAAGGATTACGGCACCGACCTCCTGGGTAACAGTCGCGTGGTTGACGGCAAGATCAACATGGGTTGCTATCAAGTTCAATAAGCTGATTTTACTGAAACGATGCAGCGGGGGCGGGCTTGGTCCCGCCCCCCTTTTATTTTTTTTATTTTATGAAAAGACTCCTTATTCTGCTCTCCCTGCTGGCCGCCTGCTCCAAAGGTGACAACGATCCCCGGCTTGTCATTATCACTTTCGACGGCCTGCGCTGGCAGGAACTCTTTACCGGGGCCGATGAAAGCCTGGTGGGGGACACCCGCTTTGTGCGGAATCCCGAAGCCCTCAAAAACGCTTATTGGAAAAACACCCCCGAGGAGCGCCGCGAGGCCCTCATGCCCTTTGTATGGAGTTATGTTCCGCAGCACGGCTATCTCCTGGGCAACCGGAACAAGAACAGCCGCATGCAGGTTTCCAACACCATGAACTTCTCTTATCCCGGTTACAGCGAAATGTTCTGCGGCTGGCCCGACGACGAGCGCGTCCACAGCAACGACCCCGTTCCCAATCCCAACACCTCCGTGCTGGAAGTGGCCAACCGCGACCCCCGCTATAAGGGAAAACTGATG
>FLNX01001884.1_pt1 | contig 33088 bp, 33 predicted proteins | sample 1140341 | NCBI WGS metagenome assembly FLNX01 (sample SAMEA3878208, study PRJEB12797) | bioreactor metagenome | biome: Moose rumen | place: Sweden | collected 2011-10 | reverse complement strand
GTTGGTCCGTTTCGCCTTACCTTCACGCACCACGCAACCGGCGATCGTGCCGACCTTAGAGATATGGAAGGTTTGGAGCACCTCAAGAGTCGCGGTAACCTCCTCCTTAATCTCAGGCGCAAGCATACCGGTCATAGCGGCTTTAAGTTCCTCGAGAGCGTCATAAATAACGTTATAGATACGGATATCCACCTCCTCTGAATCAGCCATTTTGCGTGCCGAACCGGTCGGACGGACATTAAAGCCGATGATGATTGCATTGGATGCAGCGGCAAGCATGACATCGGACTCCGAGATAGCACCCACGGCTTGGTGGATGACATTGACTTGGATATTCTCGGTAGAGAGTTTGATGAGCGAGTCAGAGAGTGCCTCTACAGAACCATCTACATCCGCCTTGACGATGATGTTAATCTCTTTGAAGTCACCGATAGCCAAGCGACGTCCAATCTCGTCCAGACCAATATGTTTCTTGGTGCGGATAGATTGTTCACGCTGTAGTTGTTCACGCTTGTTGGCGATAGCACGTGCCTCCTGTTCGGTAGGCAAGACATTGAACTCGTCACCCGCCTGCGGTGCCCCATTCAAGCCTAAGATGAGTGCCGGTTCGCCCGGAGCAGCTGCTTGGATGTTCTGACCACGCTCGTTGAACATAGCTTTCACACGTCCGTGGTAGGTTCCAGCCAAGACGATGTCGCCCATATGCAGGGTGCCATCGCCAACAAGAACGGTGGCAACATATCCCCTACCCTTGTCCAACGAAGACTCAATGATAGAGCCCTTGGCACGGCGTTTAGGATTAGCCTTCAGTTCCAACATATCCGCCTCGAGGAGCACTTTCTCCAGAAGTTCGAAGACACCGGTGCCCTGTTTGGCACTAATCTCTTGACACTGGTACTTACCTCCCCAATCCTCCACCAGTATGTTCATGTTCGAGAGTTGCTCACGAATCTTGTCGGGGTTGGCTCCGGGTTTATCGCACTTATTGATAGCGAAGATCATAGGCACACCTGCTGCCTGTGCGTGGTTGATAGCCTCAATGGTTTGTGGCATGACTGCGTCGTCAGCGGCAACAATGATGATGGCAATATCCGTGACTTTAGCACCACGCGCACGCATGGCAGTAAATGCCTCGTGACCCGGGGTGTCGAGGAAGGTCAAGTGGCGACCATTCTTCAACTTAACATTGTATGCACCAATGTGTTGTGTGATACCACCTGCCTCACCGGCAATCACATTGGTGTTACGAATATGGTCGAGCAAGGATGTTTTACCATGGTCAACGTGCCCCATGACCGTGATGATAGGACAGCGTTCCACGATGTCAGCCTCATTAACCTCTTCATCGGCATTAATCTCCTCCGTCACCTTAGCAGAGACGAACTCTGTCTGGAAGCCGAACTCCTCGGCGACCAGATTGATGGTCTCGGCGTCAAGCCGTTGGTTGATAGAGACAAAGAGTCCGAGACTCATGCAAGTACCAATAATCTTGGTCACGGGCAAGTTCATCATGGTGGCGAGGTCGTTAGCGGTCACGAACTCGGTGAGTTTGAGCACCTTCGATTGTGCTTGTTCCTCCATGCGCTCCTCTTCACGTTTCTCGCGCTCTTCGGCACGTCGTTCGCGCTTATACTTAGAGGAATTGTTCTTCCCCTTCTGAGACTGAATACGGCTGTATGTCTCCTTGATTGAACGCTGTACTTCCTCGTCGTCCACTTCGGGTTTGAAGCCTTTCTTCTTATTCTTCTTAGCGTTGTCTTTAGCACCCTTTTGGTTCCGCACATCATTGATGTCCACCTTATTCTGCTTGATGCGTTCCCGTTTGCGTTTCTCCTGTGCGACTTGCTTTGCCTGTGCCTCTTGTTGTGCACGCTCCGCGCGCTCAGCCTTCTTCTCCTCCTTAGTTTTCTTCTTGGGGTGCGTAGCTTGGTTGAGTGAGTCGAGGTCTATTTTACCAACAACCTTGGGTTGATGCTTCAGTTCGGGCTTACGGAGGGTGAAGATTTCGCTCTTCTTATCCTCTTTGGGCTCAACTTGAGGTTCCGCCTTAGGTTCAGGCTTGGGTTCTTGTTTTGGCTCGGTCTTAGGCGTCGGCTTGGGTTTATTAGCCTGCTCCAAGTCGATTTTACCAATAACCTTAGGGCCTATTTGCGGTTTAGGTTCCGGTTTAGACACTTCGAGTTTGGGTTCGGGCTTCGGCTCCGGTTTGGGAGTCGGTTTGGGCTCGGGCTTAGGAGTGGGCTTGGGAGCAGGTTGAGGTTCCACGGATAGCGTTGTTTGGGAGACTAATTCTTCCCGTTCCCGCGCTTGGCGTTCTGCCTCCAATTTAGTGGCTTTATCTTTATTAAATTCCTGCGCGAGCATAAAGTAGATATCATCCTCTATACGGTAATTGGGGTCCGTGGGGATGTCTCTTCCTTTACTCGCAAGGAAATCAACGGCAGTAGACATGCCGATATTCAATTCTTTGCAAGCTTTAATTAGTTTTATAGGCATAACGCTCCTTTCGTTTAAAAAGTTAGTATGAGTTATTAGTCTTCAAATTCTTCTCGTATAACGTCCAATACGTGGTCAACTGTCTCCTCTTCGAGGTCGGTACCCTTGATGAGTTCCTCACGGGGCGTATCCATGACGGCACGCGCGGTGTCAAGCCCCATCGCCTTGAAGGAGTCGAGCACCCATTGTTCGATTTCGTCATTGAACTCGTCAAGCATGATATCGTCCTCCTCTTCGGGTACGTCACGGTAAACCTCTATCTTATAGCCAGTTAGCATAGAGGCAAGTTTGATATTGAAACCGCCCTTACCGATAGCGAGACTAACCTCTTCGGGGTCAAGATAAACGTTAGCGGTCTTGTTCTCCTCGTCAATCTCCATGGACTTGATTTTCGCAGGTGCCAAAGCCCGTTGGATATAGAGATTGGGGTTAGAGGTATAGTTGATGACATCAATGTTCTCGTTACGCAGCTCGCGAACAATACCATGGATACGTGCCCCCTTGATACCCACGCAAGCTCCAACGGGGTCGATACGGTCATCGGAAGAAGCGACTGCCACTTTAGCGCGCTCACCCGGGATACGGGCGATGTTCTTAATAGCAATGATACCATCGTGAATTTCAGGCACTTCCTGCTCGAATAGACGTTGCAGGAAGAGCGGGCTGATACGGCTCAAGATGATCTTAGGGTTGAGGTTCTTATTATCCACTTGTACTACAACGGCACGCACTTGGTCGCCCTTGCGGTAGAAGTCAGTGGGAATTTGGTTCACTTTGGGGAGATACAGTTCGTTACCCTCTTCGTCAAGGAGGAGCATTTCCTTCTTCCAAACCTGATAAAGTTCGCCTGTAACGACTTGACCCAACATTTGTGAGTACTTGATGTAGAGGTTTTCTTTCTGGAGCTCCAAGAGCTTAGAGGCCAGCGTCTGACGGAGGTTAAGGATCATGCGTCGTCCGAAAGATTCGAACTCTACTCTGTCGGTTATTTCCTCCCCGATTTCCGCCTCTTCGTCGATTTTACGCGCCTCGGTCAACTCGATTTGGGTATCGGGGTTAGCGACATCGCCGTCCTCCATAACGAGCCGGTTGCGGTAAACCTCCAAGTCACCCTTATCGGGGTTGATAATCACGTCGTAGTTAGCATCGGTGCCGTACATCTTACTGATAACACTACGGAAGGACTCCTCCAAAACACTAATAAATGTTTGACGATCAATGTTTTTGAGTTCCTTGAACTCTGAGAAAATGTCAATCAGGTTGATTGATTCTTTAGATTTAGCCATTTTAGTATTTATTATTAATATTATTCCACATCATTAGAACTTGAGCTGCGCGATGACCGACTGCACCTCAGCGTAGCGGTAGACATCATCGTTGACCATAAAGGTCTCCTCGTCCACAGAATTGAGCTGCCCTGAATGGCGTTTACCCTCCTTATCGGTGACAATGACATTCGAGCCAAGGTTCTTATTGAACTGGATGAGGGACTTAAAGGGAGCCGTCAAGCTGACGGAGCCGACCTCAAGACTGTAGTTGTCGAGTTCAGGTCCCAGATTATCAACCAAGAAACGATTGAGCGCAGCACAATCGTCCACATCCACCACCCCAAGGCGGTCAATCTCCACAAGGATATTGTTATCCTTATCGACTTCAAGGGTCTGTAATTCATAGCCTTTGGGGTCGGAGGAGAGATACTGATTTACTAACTTTCTAACCTTATTTATCATAATCTTAACAAGAAAGGAGTGCCACAGGGGCGCTCCTTTTATCAAAAAGCGGTGCAAAAATACAACTTTTAATTGATATATGCAAATTTTTTTGAAAAAAAAATCGTTTTTTTAGTAAAAAAGCGCACTTTTATACAAGCGCGCTCTATAAAAACAAGTAAAACACTTCATTGAGAGAAAGTACGTTACTTGGCGTAGTTGATGGCACGTGTTTCGCGGATGACGGTCACCTTGACTTGTCCGGGATAGGTCATTTCGTCCTGGATACGTTTTGCGAGGTCGAAAGAAAGTAGTTCGGTATCCTTATCGTCAATCTGGTCAGCGCCAACGATGACTCGCAGTTCCCTACCCGCTTGGAGGGCATAGGTCTTCACAACCCCCGGGAAGGACATGGCGATTGCCTCCAGGTCGTTGAGACGCTTGATGTAGGACTCGACTATTTCTCTTCGTGCACCCGGGCGCGCACCGGAGATAGCGTCACAAGCTTGTACGATAGGTGCAATGAGAGTCTCCATCTCGCACTCGTCGTGGTGGGCAGCAACGGCATTAACGATATCGGGTTTCTCACCATACTTCTCGCAGATCTTACCACCGAGGGCTGCATGCGGCAGTTCCTCCTCATTATCCGCCACCTTACCAATATCGTGCAAGAGTCCGGCACGACGTGCCCGCTTGGGGTTCAGTCCCAGTTCGGAAGCCATGATGGCAGAGAGATTAGCCGTCTCGCGGCTGTGCTCCAAGAGGTTCTGACCATAAGAAGAACGGTATTTCATCTTACCGATAAGGCGAATAAGTTCGGGGTGTAGACCATGGACCCCGAGGTCGATGGTGGTACGTTTACCGGTTTCGATAATTTCCTCCTCAACCTGTTTCTCGACCTTAGCTACCACTTCCTCAATACGGGCGGGGTGAATACGTCCGTCCTGAATGAGTTGGTGCAGAGCGAGCGCTGCTACCTCGCGTCGGATGGGGTCATAGCCGGAGATCGTGATACAGTCGGGGGTATCATCGACAATGATTTCTGCTCCCGTGGCGGCTTCCAAAGCACGGATGTTACGTCCTTCACGACCGATGATACGTCCTTTGACTTCCTCATTATCCAAGTGGAAGACGGTAACGGCATTCTCAACGGTGGTCTCAGAGGCGCAACGCTGAATGGTCTGAATGATGATCTTCTGCGCCTCTTTCTTAGCATTGATGCGGGCTTCCTCCATGGTGTCGTTGATATATGCCATAGCGGCAGTCTTAGCTTCATCACGGAGAGCTTCAACCAGTTGTTTCTTAGCGTCTTCCGCCGAGATGCCGGAGATGGCCTCTAATTGTTTCTGCGCCTCTCGGTTCATCTTCTCAATCTCGATGGTCTTGAACTCCAGGGCTTTGTTCTGCGCCTCGAGTTGTTGGGTCTTCTGGTTGAGGTCGTTCTGAGCGCGTTGCAACTCACCTTGCCGTTGGTTGAGTTGGTTTTCGCGCTGATTGAGTTGATTCTCGCGAGCAGCTTTACGCTTATCGTCTTCGCGGACTTGGTTATCGTGTTCGAGTTTCAGAGCAATCGATTTCTCTTTAATTTCGAGCATTTTGTTTTTCTTGATCACTTCGGCTTCTTCTTCCGCTTTCTTAATGATATTGAGGCTGGTAGTGTGCATGATCAGATAAGTGACACCGCCACCTATCACGAGAGCTCCCAATAAGATGAGTAAATTCCAAATTAAATTCATTTTATGTGTTATTTAGTTGATTAATAATTATTGTCGGTTAAGGGTCTCAAGAACCTTATTATTTATTTCGGCGATTTTGTCTTCGATGGGTTGAATGGCTTTCTGTCGAGCATCAGCATTCAGGTTAACGGCCATTTCGAGTGCGACATACACCCATAGTTGTTCGACGGATGCCTGTGGCCATTGTCGCAAGTAAAGTTGATACCGTTCGTTCAAGAGTGTCGCGGCTTTGCGGTAAATCTCCTCCTTGTCTCTGTCCACTTCGAGAGGAACGGTGTAAGCTGCTATTTTGAGGTTAATGCGTTGTTTATCCATGGCAATACCTATTGTTTAAGAATCTCCAGCGCGTTGTCAATCTGCGCAATGAGTTGTGTTAGGTGCCGGCGTGCAGCATCTCTTGTTTCATCGTCACCTATGAGTGCCATAGCGTCCTGAAGGTGTTTATAATCCTTGCGGAGTGTCTCCAGTTCACTATGTGTGCGGATAATCTCGTCCCGCTGTCGTACAGACTCGGCCTTAAGCGTACTATTCTCCTCCTGAAGGGCATGATAGCGCTCCAGGAGGAGAGTAATATTATGGTCAAGTTCCTGTAGATTGTCCATTTCTTAGAAACTATAGCCAATACCTAAGCCCAGAACAGACTTAAATTGAACACGTTCTCTCTCAACACCATTCTTGTCGGCAATGAGTGTGCCGGGATAATACTTGAGAGAGGTAGACAAAGTGACATTGAGCACTTTAAGGAACTGGTAGGAGATAGAGACATCCCAATCTACATCAAACATACCGAAGAAACGGTTGTTATTGGAGTAGAGGAAGTAGTGGTCGGCAGCGTTCCACTCAGCTTCGGTGCCACCGTTATTGAGGTAGGCGTCCTTCAAGCTAAAGCCTTTACCTTGATAGGGCGAGAAGATAGCCACAGTCGTACCGAGCGTGAGGTTTTCATACTTATAAGCGATTGAACCTTTGACACTCAGACCGAACTCTGCACGGAAATTACGATAAGCCATATTCCCGTTAGCTTCATAATAGGTCGTAGAGTACTTCGTCTGCAGATAGTGGCGATAATCAAAATTCGGGTCGTAGTTTTCGACAGGAATTAAGCCGTCTGCATAAGCCTGCTGGTACTCTTGGTTGAAACCGTTGTTGGTAGCATCTGAGATGTAGGCTGTCGCTATACGACCGGCAACAGGAGACAAGTAGATAGAGAAGTCCGCGCCATTGATACTATGCTTATAGTCAATACCGACAGAGATATCGGTGTACGACGGAGCCAACCATTTTGAGATAATAGGGTTATAGCCCGTAATGTAATCACGACCGGGTGCGTACTGTGATTGGAAAGCGCCGAGGACGGTCAGATACCAATCTTGATGGAACTCCCAACCGAACTTGGTAGCCAGTTTCATTTGGTCAGATGATTTTTGGAAAGCATCTTCGGCTTGGTCAATGTAGGTAAGACCGAACTCTGTATCAAAGTTAGTGTCCCAAGCGATAGCGTCCTTATGGTAGAGGAGGTGCAGTTTAGCATAGGCTAAGCCATTGACATTGTTCTTACCACCGGCAGCCCAGTTAACAAGACCGGTCGCTGCAGCGTTGAGACCTACTACGCCGTCAAACTTCCAGGCTTTCTCACCCGTGTCTACTTTCTTTAAATCATCCATTGCGGCTTTAGCAGCATCGGCTTTCGCCTCAACAGTCGCTCTGTCCACATTCTGCGACAGCATGCTCATGGTAACAAGCATGCAAGCCATTGTTACATAAAATTTCTTCATATACCTTATTATTTATATTAATATTGTGCGGTGTCATAGACCTCATCGGCCTTCTCCGAGCCGGCGAGATGTTCAATAATGCAAAAGGCAAAATCAGAGGATAATCCGGGTCCTTTAGCTGTAATGATATTCTTGGACTCCACCACTAATCCACCGACATAGGCTTCGCCTAAGAATTGTTCAAAGCCCGGGTAGCATGTGGCTTGTTTACCCTCCAAGATCCCCAGTTTACCCAGTACGGAAGGTGCTGCGCAGATGGCTGCTATATCCTTTCCTTCGGCATTATGTTTCTTGAGTAATGCACAGAGGTCCTCATATTGGTCCAGATGGGTGGGTCCCCCCGGAAGGATGAGCATCTCGGCATCTCCAAAATCGGTTTCAGACATGAGTTGGTCGGCTTTCACACTAATGTGGTGTGCGCCGGTAACCATCGCATTACCGGTTACAGAAACTAACGTGAGGGCGATACCTGCACGCCGTAATAAATCTGCTGTCGTCAAGGCCTCGATCTCCTCAAAGCCGTTGTCTAAGAATAAATAATTCATTGTTACTTGTATTTAAAGTAATAAGTGATGGTTCCTATTTGTTTATCAGGGCGGTCGGTTAAACTGAATTTAGCCTGTTTAGCCGCTCTGACGGCAAGTTGTCGGGTGTAGTCGTCCGAGATAGTAGTTCCTTTGTCAATAGCTTGGGCTGAGACTACATTGCCCTCCTTATCAACAATAATCTGCACAACGACTTTACCTTCCTGTCTATGTTCTGCAGGCGGTTTAGGCATGGCTTTAATATCTCGTCCATCAAGACTCCACGCATTACCCCCCACCGTACCTTTACCGACGGGGTTACCCTTTTGTCCTGCGCCTTGTGAGTCTCCTGAGCCGGTGGTAGAACCGCTATTACCAAAGAGTGAGCCAAAGGAATTGGCTTTAGCGATAGCTTGTGCTTCTCGAGCTTCCTTCTCGGCTTGGGCTTTAGCTTGTGCTTCTGCGAGCGCACGGGCTTCGGCTTCCTGTTTAGCCTTCTCCGCCCGCTCAGCGGCTTCTAACTCACGCTGCCGTTTCTGCTCCTCCTCACGCTGACGAGCTACAGCTAAAGACTCTTCGTCCTCCTGGGTCATCATCTCCGTCTGAGAAGGTGCCGGTTCTGTTGACGCCGGAGCTGCTGCTTGTGGCAGGGGGACCGCCTCAGAGACCTGTGCTTGGTAACCACCGGCTTCTGGGACTGCTCCAAATGCCACCTCTATGCCTTCGTCCTCCTCTACAACAGGTGAGGAGAGGTAGATGAACCATAGAAGCAGGAAGAGCAGCGCCATGATAAGCACCGTCAGGGTTGCTGAGATTATTTTCTTCTTCGTATTGGTCATCGTTTGGTAGCAATTACCACTTTCATTTTATGTTCATTAGCGATATCCAAGACATGTACCACTTCCTTATAAGCAATGTCTTGGTCAGCGTGTAAAGCGATATACATCGTAGAGTCCTGTGCTTGCACGCTTGATAGATACATCTCAAGGTCGTCGGGGTTGATCTCGACGGGTTTCTGCTTACCGAGTGCGACATAGTAGTTACCGAGGTTATCAATAGAGACCTTGGCTACCACTTGTTTGGTAGTCGTCTTCGCACGTGCTTGGGGAAGATTGATTTTAATATCGTTCGGTGAGGACATAGTAGATGCCATCACGAAGAACAATAGCAGCAGGAAAACGAGGTCGGTCATCGAGGACATCGAGAAGGTCGCCTCTACTTTATTTCGTCTCTTGAGTGCCATTATGCAGGTTCGTTAAGAAGGTCCATAAATTCGAGCGTCTGGCTCTCCAACTTCGTCACCACGCGGTCAATGCGGGCCATAAGGAAATTGTACATAAACATCGCAATAATGCCGACGATAAGACCGCCGATGGTGGTCACCATGGCTTGGTACATACCCTCAGAGAGGGCCGTCATCTCGATGACACCGGAAGCGTTATTAGCCATATTGAAGAAGGTCTGCACCATACCGAGGACGGTGCCTAAGAAACCGAGCATGGGTGCTCCACCTGCGATGGTGGCCATGATAACAAGATTCTTCTCAAGCTTGCTGACCTCCAAGTTACCGACATTCTCAATGGCTACCTGCACATCCTGCATAGGTCGACCAATACGGGTGATACCCTTCTCAATCATGTGAGAGGCGGGGGTATCCGTCTGCTTACAGAGATTGAGAGCAGAGTCAATCTTACCGTCATGAATATAATCGCGTATGCGGTCCATGAAGGACTTGTCCTCCTTGTTGGCAGCATGAATAGTAATCAGACGTTCAATGAAAATGTAAATAGCCCATGCCAGAAGGATTGCGAGGATAATCATAATCCAACCACCGTATTGTGCCATGTGCCATAAGTTAATCGACTGTTCAGCCGTTTCTTCTACCATAGCGGCTTCAACTACCGCTGTGTCCAATGCTTCGAGTTGTAATAACATATTAAATTAAATTTATGATACTTTGGTTTGTTCTTTATATTGTTTTATGGTCTCTCGGATACCCAAGTAGAGTGCGTCACTGATGAGTGCTTGTCCTATCGATACCTCGTCGGTCCACGGGAAGGCGGCGATGAAAGCCTGAAGGTTCTTAAGGTTCAAGTCGTGTCCGGCATTTAAGCCGAGACCTATCTCCTTTGCCTTACGTGCCGCATCGGAGTACATCCGAATCGCTCCCTCGGGGTCGCGCCCATAGAGCGCAGCATAAGGACCGGTATAGAGCTCTACCCTATCAGCACCAATGGCTTTTGCCCCATCAACCATTCGGCTATCGGGGTCTACAAAGATAGATACCCTGATGCTATTTTGATGAAAGATCTCCACCAATGGTCTCAGGTACTCTGCATAGCGGAGAGTGTCCCAGCCGTGGTTAGAGGTAATCTGCTCATGTCCATCGGGAACTAAGGTTACCTGCGTAGGCTTAACCTCCGTCACTAATTGGACAAATGGCGGCTCGGGATTACCCTCTATATTAAACTCGGTGGTAATCAAGTTCTTCAGTTGATAGACATCACTGCGCCTGATATGTCTCTCATCGGGGCGAGGATGGACCGTAATGCCATCCGCACCATATTGTTCACAAGCACGCGCAAAAGCCTCCACATCCGGCGTATTACCCCCTCGGGCATTGCGGATGGTAGCTACTTTATTGATGTTAACGGACAATTTTGTCATAATCGCCGACAAAATTACAAAAAAATTTTGTATTTTGCAAATTATTTTATATTTTTGCAGCAAATTTATAAAAAATGACCTATTGACCGAATAAAAATGAAGAGCACAACACCACAGAATATCCTTTCACATATCCGCCATATTGATGCCGATGGAGAATTATCAACAGCATAAAATCCGCTATGAAGTCGCTGTCAAACACGTAAACGACACGTAATCGACACGTAAACGAGACGTAATCGGCTCGGGATGACATCGGAAGAACAACGAAAGTAAATAGAGATAAAATAACTATAAAAGTCTTTTAGAACTAAAAGACGTTCCCCCCTCGGGATGTACGCTAACGTAGTGCGTGCAGACCGAAGAGCGGGAACATGGCGAGAGATCATATGAGCGACGAGGTCGCGAATCGTTCTGAGCCATAGTTCACGCGAATGGCAAAAGCCGACTTAGACACATTACTGCGCAAACTGCAAGGCCGCCTCACGGGTGACAGCAAGTTCTACGCCACCAACCGTTATGGCAAGACGATTATTAGTAATTACCCCTTGCATAAAAACAAGAAGAAACTTACCGCCAACCAGCGCGCCACCTTTGCTTCTTTCGGAGAGTGCTCCAAGCAAGCGAAACAGGAACTCTCTGACCCCGAACGCCTTGCTTACTGGCAGAACCAATATGCCCAATACACCCGCCTTGCCAACAAGAGCCTCAATCGCGCCAACAGGCAGTTTTTCGGCGAAAACTCCACTGCCTTCATCAAACAGAAATACTACACCACCCTCCGTGGCTTCGTCCTCGCCCAACTGAGCAAAGAAAATCAGTTGCCAAGTTAAATTTGTCACCAGTGGTGACGAAATGGGATTTTTGTTACCAATGTAAGCAACTTTTGCAAAATAAACTCCAGGAATGGCTCAACGAACTGGAAGAAAGAGAACTATAAAAACGACACCATGGTCAAAGTGGTTGTCAACCGGATAAACCAGAAGAACTAAATTTATTTAGGCATATATAACAAAAAGAAAGAATTGTAAAATTGTATGCTTAGAAAGGGAATCATATATAAATACACGTTTCCTAATGGTAAAGTCTATATAGGGCAAACGAGGCGAGACCCGAAGATAAGGGATAGAGAACATTTCTTTCCGAGCACTGGTCCTCTGAATAAAGCATTTTGGGAAGCTATAGAAACGGTAGGTGAGCCAAGATTAGAAATCATAGAAGAACATCAGAGCGACAATCTCACGGAATTAGTCAGCATACTTAACGAAAGAGAGACAGAGAATATACGCAAATATAAAGCGACAGATCCTGATTTCGGTTATAATATAAAAGTCTCTGGAACTACAGGTGATGGTGTTGGACTCAAGTTATGTCGAATTTGTAATAACATCTTTGAGGAATACAAGCGGGAGTTATGGCCAGAGTACGAAGAAATGAAGAAGAAAATCGGCCACGAGGAAACAATGTCCGAAAATGAGAAAGAACTATATATTGCTTATTTTGTAGAGAATAATCCGTTTGGCGGCTTTAATGAGGGTGATTTTACGTACTATGAGTGGCTGCATTTTGCAGATATTAGTTTTGAAGATGACTTACAAACCTTAGCTTGCGAATATGTACATAAAAATGCGACTGAATTATTAGCAGATTATATTGACGAGGATACTATATATCAATTAAGTTTGAGTGGTGAGTTTATAGCAAAGTTTTACTCACAGGCAGATGCGGCGGTCGCTGTTGGAGCCTCAACATCGGCGAATATCAACAATGTCGTTCTTGGTAAACAAGAATCTGCATATGGATACAAGTGGGTCCGTGCTATTGATTATAAACCAAGTACTCAGTTGTCATTATTTGAATAATACTAAAAACAAAAATACAATGAAAAAGTTATTTTTACTATTTGCAGTAGCGTTGCTAATGACAGCATGTGACGATTTCAATAATCCTCAGCAAGATGGTAAAAACCAGAATAGTTATGATACTATGTAAAGTACTCCGTATCTTCCACATATCCTTATATTTTTAGCAATGTAAAGTATGCAGATGTTAATGGTACTGGGAGTATGATGAATTATCAAACACGTAGTTGGACTATTACAATAGGTCCTGTTAAAAAGGGATTTCGTGCACATGTTGAAAATGAGCGAAGAACTGCAACTGACAAGATAGAGGTGTCCAAAGATGGTAGTCCTTTTGCTATTAAGGCAAGTGGGCAAAATAGTGCATCTTATACGATTAACTATTAGATATGCCGTGCATACTTAATAGATGGTGTTTGCATAATAAGTATACAACCTGCATAAGGGCATACAAGAAAAAGAATAGAGGCATCAAATGAAAGCGAAGTGGATAAATATCGTGCAAATTTTGCACTACTCAAAAAAATGAAATAGAATGAACGAGAATCCCATTGGAAATAGAGGCGAGATAATCATCTATCGTGCGGAAGACAACACGGTACAACTCGATGTGCGCATGGAGAACGAAACCGTGTGGCTAACAGCTGCGCAAATGGCGGAATTATTTGGGAAGGAAGACTCAAACATACGTCGCCATATAATTAATGTTTTTCGCGATGAAGAAGTATCGCGTGAGAATAACGTGCATTTTTTACACGTTAATGGAGTAAAGAAGCCTGTTCCTTTTTACTCATTAGATGTGATACTCTCTATTGGCTATCGAGTCAATTCTAAACGTGCTATAGCTTTCCGCCAGTGGTCTTCAAAGATCCTCAAGGAATATATAATGAAAGGCTTTGCCATCAACGAAAAACTGCGCCGCGAACAACTATCCGACCTTCGCCAGTTGGTTCAGATTGTCGGACGGACGGTGCAAAGCAAGGCGGTGGAGAGTGCCGATGAGACACAGGCTATTTTTGATGTCGTTTTGGATTACACGTACGCGCTGGACACGCTGGATAACTATGATTACGAGCGGCTGACCGTCAAGGAAACCACTCCCGAAGAGCGCTTCCATGCGACATACGAGAACGCCATGCAGACGATTGCTGCACTGCGTGAGAAGTTCGGCGGAAGCACTTTGTTCGGCAATGAAAAGGATGACTCGTTCAAAAGCAGTATAGGTCAGATTTATCAGACCTTCGGAGGCAAGGATCTTTATCCGAGTGTGGAGGAAAAAGCAGCGATGTTGCTGTATCTGGTCACTAAGAACCACTCCTTTTCGGACGGCAACAAACGTATTGCTGCTACGTTGTTCCTGTGGTTTTTGAATAACAATAAAATCCTCTACCGCGAAGATGGTACGAAACGTATTGCTGATAACACCCTTGTCGCCCTGACCCTCATGATTGCCGAGAGCCGCACGGAAGAAAAAGACACCATGGTCAAAGTGGTAGTGAATTTGATAAACCAGAAGAACTAACTAATCCCACAGACCGATGACCGAGAGAAGAGCGACCTATAAAACTATTTTTTTGAGAAAATAATATTACTGACATATATAGCCATGAATGAGAACAAATTATTGCAATCACTAGAACATTACCGTCAGTGGGAAAAAGTAAATTTGGATGCAGCACACAAAGAACATGATGAACGTGAGATGATTACAAAAAAATATCAATCGTTTACTCAAGAGAAAGTTTCTGCTCTAACACCCGATTTATTATATGAAATGATTGCTCCTCTTTGGGCGATGCGTATGTGGGGCAATAAACATTATAGTGTGGATCTATTTGTGAAAAATAACGGATTGGACAAATTGCGCAAGCAATTAACAAATCTATTATATGGCGAAGAAAGTATTGACAAGCGTTGGGATTATTTCCGTACTAATATTAGGGATATAGGTCCAGCAATAATGAGCGAGTTGCTTTGCCGTATAGCTCCAGACAAATACATTCTGTGGAATAAAAAAGCTCAAATAGCGTTCCAGAATTTAGGTGTAGAAAATGTCCCTAATAATAACGCAGGATTGGATGGTAAAACATACGCGTATTTATGTGAGACAGGGAGAAATTTAGTTCAAGAAGCACAAAAGGAAGGATATAATGAAGTTAATGATTTGTTGTCTCTGAATTTCTTTATGTGGCAGGAATTACAGGAGATTGTAGAGAAAAACAATAAAAAAGCCAATCCACACGAGCCGATTCAACAAAATAGAGACAAAAGAAACAAAGAAGATAAAGACTTTTGTACATAACGATGTTCGTGACAGAATTAGAGATATCGGCGACATGTTGGGCTTTACTGCAAGCGTAGAGAAAAAGGTAGCAGACGGAGCGATAGTGGATGCAGTTTGGGAGGCAAGAATAGGTAATATGGGACGTGTGATTTATGTTTTTGAAGTACAAACATCCGGTTCTATTGATAGTTTGATACTCAATCTTATGAAATCAAAGAGCAATGCAGCTGTTCAGGGAATAGTTGCTGTGAGTGATGCTGCTCAATTGGAAAAGATAAAAAGAGAAGTGGCATCATTAAAAGATATAAAAGATAGCATTAAGTATTGGGATTACAATGACGTTTTGAATACATATGATAGTCTAACGAGTGCTTTTGAATCCATCAACAACCTTGGGTTAGTTCCAGAAGGCTTATAATTTAACATAGCAATGGACATTTTGACACATATATATTTGTTTATCGAAACAAATGACCCCTATTAGAAAAAACTAAAAAAAACTCGCATTTGAGGTGATAGATTTGGGCTTTATTATGACTATATATAGGAGGTATATTAAATTGAAAAGTAAAAGGTGAAAATTGAAAGGTCATAGTGGCGCGAGAGTGGCGTGAGACTGGCTGATTGACCGCTATAATAATGACTGACTAAACCTCTGAACGAACCAAAAGAAAAGGAACACAAAATTTTGTGTGAAAGTGTGAAAACGGTATATAAATATCACATGTGCAAATTTTGCACACAAGACACCTATAGAATATGAGAGATGAAATAGTTTTATATCAACCCAACGAGCAATTCCAATTGGAAGTGCAGCTGAAAGATGAAACCGTTTGGCTGACTCAACCACAAATCGCTGCTTTGTTCGGAGTCCAAAGACCAGCTGTGACAAAACATTTACGGAATATCTTTCAAGAGGGGGAATTAGACCCGAATTCAGTTAGTTCCATTTTGGAACATACTGCCGCAGATGGTAAGGTTTATAGTACACAATTCTATAACTTAGATGCCATATTATCAGTTGGTTATCGAGTGAATAGCAAGAATGCTACATTGTTCCGTAGATGGGCGAACCAAGTACTAAAGGATTACTTACTGCGCGGTCTTGCGGTCAATCATCGGTTGTTGGCAATCGAAGAGCATGTAGATAAAAGTTTGCTGGCACACGAACGTAGATTAGAAGCTGTGGAGGAAAAAATCGATTTCTTTGTACGTACATCTTTACCTCCTGTAGAAGGAATATTTTATGACGGTCAAATCTTTGATGCATATACGTTTGTCAATGACCGTATTCGTGAAGCGAAGAAACGTATTGTACTGATTGATAATTATGTAGATGACAGTGTGCTGAAGATGTTAGATAAGCGTGCAAAAGGTGTATCCGCAAAGATTTATACAAAGCATTTTACACCACAGTTGTCGCTTGATTTCGATAAGCATAACGCGCAATACGAACCTATTGAGGTAGAGCAATTTGACCGCTCACATGATAGATTCTTGTGTATAGACGAGACGGTTTATCATATTGGAGCATCGCTTAAAGATTTAGGCAAGAAATGGTTCGCCTTTAGTCGTATGGAACAGACAACTACGGAATTATTAGAAAAGATATAGAGACAGCTAACTAATTAAAAAAAAACTTGCATTTTAGGTGATAGATTTGGACTGTATTTTGACTTATATAGAGGGGTATATATGAACAATGAAACCGTGACAATATCTCACATTTTGAACTAGTGACAATTTGTCACCAACTGAAATTAAAAGAAAATCATGGCAAACGAATTAGCAATACAATTATTCGAAAACAAGCGCGTACGCGTTGTTTGGAATGACGAAGAGGAAAAGTACTATTTCTCTGTAGTGGATATAGTGCAAGTATTAACGGATAGTGCTGATGGACGCAAGTATTGGAACAAACTGAAACAGCGTCTCTTAGAAGAAGGAAATGAAACGGTGACAAATTGTCACCAGTTGAAATTACCTGCTGCTGACGGAAAAAAGCGAATGACGGATGTGGCTGATTTAGAAGGGATTTTCCGTATCATTCAATCTGTTCCTTCGAAGAAAGCGGAGCCGGTGAAGCGATGGCTGGCGGAGGTGGGAGCGCAGCGGATAGACCAGATGATAGACCCCGAACTGACCTTCCAGATGGCGGTGGAGGATTACAGGCGGCAAGGCTATTCGGACAAGTGGATCAACGAGCGGATGCGTTCCATAGAGATGCGCAAAGAGTTGACCGATGAATGGAAACGTTCGGGCGTAACGGAGCAGAAAGATTTTGCCGTGCTGACGAACGTACTGACGCAGGCTTGGAGCGGAATGACCACCGGCGAGTACAAACGCCACAAAGGATTAACCAAAGAGAACCTGCGCGATAACATGACCAATATCGAGTTGGCACTCAATACGCTTGCGGAGGTTGCCACTACCGAACTTTCGCGCGAACGTAATCCGCAAGGCATGAGCGAGAGTAAAGAAGCGGCGAAAGCCGGAGGCAAAGTGGCCAAGAACGCCCGAGAGGACTTGGAGCGTCAATTAGGAAGAAGCGTCATCTCCTCCTCCCGCGCCTCCGACCACATCCGTCCTATAGAAAATACAGAGGCAAGAGAGTTGCCTTGCGACGATAATAAAGAAGAATTAACAACTAATGATTAAGGGTACTTCTAAACATTAATTACTTTCGTTATTGTCTCAGCAATGCGATTCATCGGTTGTATCTATCTTATTTGCTTATCTCTTCGAATATATTTAGCAGTTTGGTCCAAGTGCCGGAGAAGCCGGAGAGGGAAGGATTCCAATTGATGTTGTATAATTCTTCGGCCTTTATTTGCCAGTGGAAGGCATTTTTGTAGGACTCCAGTTGTGTCCAAGGGACGTTATATTTTCCCTTGAATTCGTTGGTCATAGCCAGTGCCTCTTCGCCGATTAGCTCCAAGTGTTTAACAAAGCCGAATAATAGAATGGGGTTTTTATCGACTTCCTCCACTTCGTATTTCGTCCAGTTGGCCATATAGTTGTCCATAAGTACAATTATCATCGCTAAATGATCGACGTCAGTAACAGGTGTTTTCATACTTTTTGCTTTTAAGGTGTGAGTACATTGTATTTTTTTCGGTGCAAAGATAGGAAAAAAGTAACATATCTGCAAATATTTTATGGAATTTTTTATAAAAAGTGCGATTTTATTTGCGTATGTACATTTTTTGTAGTACTTTTGTCGTCGCAAAAGCTCGAAAGGGTTCCCTATGTGATGTTTCATAGGGATTAAGTTTAACTAAATTAGTAACATCTATGGACGACTATCACCCTGAAAATGCAGAGAGTACATGCCAAACAGTTTTTGGGTCAGCACTTCTTGCCGGACTTGAGCGTTGCCCGGAGGATTGTTGCACAAGCCTAAAGTAATCAACATGACGATTGCAATCTTTGGAAATCTCCTCAAACCGGAGACTGCGCCGGAGGTAGAGCACCTATTGGAGTTGCTGCAACTGAGGGGCGTACAAGTAGTTCTGTCGGAAGAGTTACGGCAGAGCACTCAGTTTAGGTCATACCCTCAGTTCACCGGCCAATCAACAGAGTTCATAGAGTTCGCTATCTCCTTAGGGGGAGATGGAACGTTCCTGACGACGGCTTCTCAGATAGGTCCGTCCAATATTCCCATATTAGGTATTAACTTAGGTCACCTCGGTTTCTTAGCAGAAGTGCAGACCTCGGAGGAGGATGCTATTATCGATAGTCTTATTAGGGGGCAATACACGATTGAGCAACGGTCGCTACTCAATGTCAGTTGCTCTGCAGAAGGGCATATAGCCTACCCGAACGCGCTCAATGAGATAGCCATCATGAAGTATGGTCTGTCGTCTATGATATCCATAGACACTCAACTCAACGGGGAGTTCATACACCGATACGAGGCAGACGGACTGCTACTGGCGACACCGACCGGTTCAACAGCCTATAACATGTCTACAGGTGGTCCGCTAATGGTGCCTCAAGCACGCGCGACGATCATGACCCCTATTGCGTCTCACAGGCTCAGTATCCGCCCCCTCGTTATTCCTGATGACTGGAAGATAGACCTAAAGGTCAAATCGAGAACTGGTTCGTTCCTCATCTCGGTGGATGGGCGTAGCCAGGTGCTCAATGACGAAGTGACACTGCATGTTGAGAAGGCACCGTATACTATTAAGCTGATTCAGTTGGAAGGGACTAATTTCTTCCAGTCGCTGAAGAAGAAGTTGAATTGGGGAATATGAGATGCAAAATGCAAAATGTTAAAATATCTTAGACATGAATAGTTTATTAGCCATAGTGTGGGATGTTGATCCGATACTGATACATTTCGGAGACGGAGGAATAAGGTGGTATGGTTTGTTATGGGCATTGGGTCTCTATTTAGCCTACCTAATTCAAGTTCGTCTTTACAAGCGTGATAATTGTCCTCAGGAGTGGCCTGACATGATTTTTCTGTGGATGGCGATAGGCGTTATTGTTGGTGCTCGTGTGGGGCACTGTTGGTTTTACGAATGGCACTACACCAACGACCCGATTCAACTCTTCGCATGGACTATTCATTACCGTAATCCGTACATTGAGAACCCGTTCCTGCTACTGAAGATATGGGAAGGCGGTTTGTCATCCCATGGAGGAGCCATAGGTCTCATTATCGCAGGGTATTTTCTCAATAAGAAGCACTTCTCGAAGCGACCGGAGTACCACACGTCGTTTAATTGGATATTTGACAGGTTGGTGATTGGGGTATGTATATGCGGTTGTTTGATACGGCTTGGTAACCTGATGAACTCTGAGATATATGGTGGTCCGACAGATATGCCGTGGGGCTTTATCTTTGTGCGCGACGGGCAAACGGTGCCTTGTCACCCCACGCAGATATATGAGATGCTCTATTGCCTCGTTGCCTTCGTCATCACATGGTGCCTATTCTGGTACACAGATGCCAGAAGGAGAGAGGGACTGCTGTTCGGTATCTTCCTTATTATCATATTCGGGACACGGTTTGGATTAGAGTTCATCAAGAACGACCAAGAGGCCTTTGAGGCGAATATGCTGCTCAATATGGGTCAGATACTCTCCATACCGTTTATTATATGGGGTATCGTGTTGTTGGTACGAGCTTTTCTCAGACCTCTGACTCCGGAAGTAGAGTTATCGCATAAAGAGGCAAAAGGCAAGAAGCAAGATGCAAAAAAAGTAAGATAAAATGAGTCGTTCAGATTTACGGATAGTGTATATGGGAACGCCGGAGTTTGCGGTAGCAGGTTTAGCGGCGTTAGTGGAAGGGGGTTATAATGTGGTTGCCGTAGTGACGATGCCTGATAAGCCATCGGGCAGGGGACATCACATTCAGTTCTCTCCCGTGAAGGAGTATGCTTTGCAGCATCAATTACCTATTCTTCAGCCGGAGAAGTTGAAGGCGGAGGAGTTTATAGCAGAACTGCGTTCCTATAGGGCTGACTTGCAGATAGTTGTAGCCTTTAGGATGCTGCCGGAGGTTGTGTGGGCGATGCCGCGCTTGGGGACATTTAATGTCCATGGGTCACTGCTACCCCAGTACCGCGGAGCAGCTCCAATCAACTGGGCGATAATCAATGGGGAGAAGGAGACGGGTCTTACATCGTTCATGCTTCGACAGGATATCGATACGGGCAATATGATATTGCAGAAACGGATAACGGTTGGCGAGGAAGAAGATGTCGGTTCGGTGCACGATAGGTTGATGGAGCTCTCACGGACTATGGTCATAGAGACTACTGACCTCATTATTGATTGTGATAGTAAGGGGATAGCACTACCTACCACTCCTCAACCGGAGGGCATAGAATTACGACCTGCGCCCAAGATATTCAAAGAAGACTGTGAGATACGGAAGGACATGACCTGCGAGCAAGTGCATAACTTCGTCAGGGGGCTCTCCCCCTACCCTTGCGCGTGGACAACGATAAGTGCTAAAGGTCAGACATTTATAAATACGAAGATATACAGGGTGCGTCCTTATGCACCCTCTTCGCATGAGACCATCACGCTTCCGTGCAAGGATGGTGCAGTGGAGGTGGTAGAGTTACAAGTACCCGGGAAGAAAAGAATGGATGTCAAATCGTTCCTCAATGGATTACATTAGTCTGATAGAGCGCTATTATGCGGGGTCTCCGGAGCTCAAGGATGTGCTGCTTGTTCATTCTCGTCAGGTGATGGAAAGGTCACTCTATGTAGCGTCTTTACATCCTGATTGGGAAGTAGACCTCACTTTCATAGAGGAGGCGGCTATGCTTCACGATATTGGTATTATCTATTGCCAGGCTCCTAAGATATACTGCGTAGGTCCTCATAGTTATATAGAACATGGTTACTTAGGGGCAGAGTTGCTTCGGCAGGAAGGTTTGCCGAAGCATGCCTTGGTGGCAGAGCGTCATACAGGGTCGGGTATCACGATGGAACAAGTTATACGGGAGGATTTACCCATTCCCGTGCAAGATTATCTGCCGGTCTCGTTAGAGGAGAAGATTATCTGCTATGCTGATAAGTTTTATTCCAAAGGACATTTAGGCGAAGAAGTGCCGAACTCGAAGATTAGGATGAACATGTGGAAGTATGGTCATGACGCTATTCAGCGGTGGGACGAGTTAGTAGAACTTATGGCTGAACCCAATAGAGACTAAGTCCTTGAACTGTATTTTGGGCTTATTGCCCGATGAATAATCCCAGTTAGTATTATCAAATCGCGGTCGGAGCATTACTTGTGCCGACAAGAAACGGTTAATCTTGAAGTCCAGATTAACCTCCCAGTCTACTTGTACCCCCTTGTAGTTGGTATAGAAGTATAGTTCCGTGTCGATGTATATCTCGCGGATAATCTTGTGCTTATAGTGTGCTCGGATAGAGGAGCCGAACTCGTGGAGTATGTCACTGCCGGTCTTAATACCATATGTAGTGACGTCCACTCCCTCCCGCTCGTCTTGTAGGGCATAGACGAGCCTATAGTTGACAGGTCCGACCACAATGCTGAGTCCGTCAACAGGTTTGTAGTCCAGACCCATATTGACGTTGAAGTACAGCGGGGTCATGAAGGATGAGAGCAACACCTTCTCGTTGGCTTTCCACATGTTCCAGAGGTTCATCTGGTAATCGACACCGGTACTGAAATAGAGTTTCTTGGCTATTTGGTAGCCGAACTTCGAGTTAATGCGAAAGAGGTCGTCGGTTATATTGAATTTGCGGAGGGAGTCTGCAGGGGTAGTGGCTACGCCGTTACGCCAGTCTAAGTAGTTCTCCCATGCTATCTTGCCATTGATATACGAGATTCGTCCCTTGAATTGTCCTATAAGGGTTAAGGAAGCAGGTGAGCCGCCTGTGTACCAGTTGGAGGAAGCATAACTCTGCGTGAACTGAAGCATAAGATTGCCCTCTCTATACCAGTGCGACTGCCGGCTACGCAGTTCGGCTCGCAGTTCCTCTATATCGTCCTTCCAGTTATCCAATTCACGTGCAGACATAGAGGCTATCGCAATGGGAGGCGGGGCGATGGAGATGGAGTGCATGAGGGTGTCGCCTTTTCGCGCCTCAAGAAGGCGCATCAGTTGGTCATTCTCAACGGAGTCCTGTACGCGTTTCTGCTCCAGCCGAAGAGAGTCGTAGTAGTTTTGGCTTTGGTTCGCTAAGACATCTAAGAGCCAAGCATCTCCTGTTACAGAACGCTGTTCGCTGAGCTTAAAGGTATCGGCATACTGGTATATAGTATCGCGATGGACAGAAAGAGTGTCCATCGCATACACGGGTCCTACTACGAGTAGAAGAAGAATAAGTGACTTATATTTAGCCATTGGTCTATTATAATGCCCCGTGGCAGGTCTTATACTTCTTGCCACTACCACAGGGGCATGGGTCATTGGGTCTGGGTTTCTTCTCCACCCTAATGGGCTCGGGCTTCTGTTGCTCACGGGTATCTCGTCCGGCTGCTTGCACCATGCCTGAAGCTTGTGCCGCGCGCTGAACGGAGTCTTTCTGTGTGCGATAGCGACTCATGTCGGTTCGCTGTGGAGCTTGAGCCTGTTGGACATTTTGAGGCGGTTGTTGATAAATCTGTCCGCGCATCAAGATAGCCAAGGTGCGTTTATTGAAGTTATCCACCATCTGCTTGAAGATATTGAAACTCTCGAGTTTGTAGATTAAGAGCGGGTCCTTCTGCTCGTAGGAAGCATTTTGGACAGACTGCTTGAGGTCATCAAGTTGGCGGAGGTGCTCCTTCCACTCATCGTCAATGACATAGAGAATCATGCGTTTCTCAAACTCCTTAACGACCTCCTTGCAGTTGGTCTCCGCAGCAGCTTTGAGGTTGACGGCAATCTGATAAACGCGCTTACCATCAGAGATGGGCATGAGGATGTTCTGGTACATCTGCCCCTTCTCCTCATAGACCTTCTGCACGGTAGGATTGGCTATGGTCATGAGCTTGTCCATATGGCGTTTAAAGGACTCGATAGCGGCTTCGGCTACCCGGTCGGAGAGGACATTCGCGCGTGCACCTCGGAAGGTCTCTTCGTCAAAGGGCAGTTCGATAGCGAAGGTCTGCATGACTTGGTAGGTCAGTTGGTCATAATCCATCATGTCGCGTGCGTCTGAAACAATGGCTTCGGCTGTGTCGTAAATCATGTTGGTTATATCCACGCCTATGCGCTCCCCCATGAGTGCGTGGCGACGCTTGGCATAAATAACGTTCCGTTGTTGGTTCATGACATCGTCGTACTCAATCAATCGTTTACGGATACCGAAGTTGTTCTCCTCCACTTTCTTTTGCGCCCGTTCGATGGAGTTGGAGATCATGTTGTGCTCAATCATTTCGCCCTCTTGGAAGCCCATTCTGTCCATGACAGAGGCAATACGCTCAGATCCGAACATACGCATAAGGTCATCCTCTAAGCTGACATAGAAGACGGAACTACCCGGGTCTCCTTGTCGTCCTGAACGTCCACGTAACTGCCTATCCACACGGCGTGACTCGTGCCGCTCTGTACCGATGATAGCCAGACCGCCTGCCTCCTTAACCTCAGGCGTCAGCTTAATATCCGTACCACGACCGGCCATGTTGGTGGCGATGGTCACTTGTCCCTTCCGACCTGCCTCGGCAACAACCATCGCCTCATGCTGGTGGAGCTTAGCGTTCAATACATTATGCGGTATCTTACGCATAGAGAGCATCTTACTCAGCAATTCGGATATCTCGACCGAAGTTGTACCCACCAATACAGGTCGTCCCTGATTGACCAATTCGATAATCTCGTTGATGACCGCCGTGTATTTCTCGCGTTTGGTCTTGTAGATACGGTCGTTCATATCGACACGGGCGATGGGTTTGTTGGTCGGGATAACGACCACGTCCAACTTGTAGATGTTCCAGAACTCCCCTGCTTCGGTTTCCGCCGTACCGGTCATACCGGCTAATTTGGTGTACATACGGAAGTAGTTCTGGAGTGTGATAGTGGCAAAGGTCTGTGTCGCGCCTTCGACCTTCACATTTTCCTTGGCTTCAACAGCCTGGTGCAAGCCGTCCGACCAGCGGCGCCCTTCCATGATACGACCGGTCTGCTCGTCAACAATCTTAACCTCGTTATTGTCAATAATATAGTCCACATCTTTCTCGAAGAGTGTGTAGGCCTTGAGGAGTTGCTGCACGGTGTGGACGCGCTCAGACTTAACGGCATAATTGGCGAAGATATCGTCCTTGCGCTGCTGTTTCTCGTCGGGAGTGAGGTTCTCGTTCTCCAACTCGGCTATCTCTGCTCCGACATCGGGAAGGACGAAGAAGTTGGGGTCTTCGCTATGGCCCGCCAGGGTCTCATTACCCTTATCGGTCATCTCGACGGACTTGTTCTTCTCATCAATCACGAAGTAGAGCGGATCGGTAGCGATGTGCATATTCTTCTCGTTCTCTTGGAGGTAGAACTCCTCGGTTTTCTGGAGGCGAACCTTAACACCTTGTTCAGAGAGGTACTTGATCAGTGCTTTAGACTTAGGCATTTCCTTATAGGCACGGAAGAGCGCCAGTTCGCCTTCCTCACGGACCTTATCGTCCTCGGAGTTCATCTTCTGCTTCGCCTCTACTAAGTACTGGTTGGCCTGTGAAGCACCGGTTTTAAAGAGCAACTCTACCCTATGCTTATACTCGTCGTACATCTGGTTTTCGCCCTTAGGGATAGGCCCGGAGATGATGAGCGGTGTTCGGGCATCATCAATCAAGACAGAGTCGACCTCATCGACGATGGCGTAGTTATGTCCTCGCTGCACAAGATCCATGGGACTGGTAGCCATGTTATCACGGAGGTAGTCGAAACCAAACTCGTTATTGGTACCAAAGGTGATGTCGGCAGCATAAGCCCTGCGCCGCTCGTCACTGTTAGGACGGTACTTGTCAATACAATCTACCGTCAAGCCATGGAACATGTAGAGTGGTCCCATCCACTCGGAGTCACGCTTGGCGAGGTAATCATTGACGGTCACGACATGTACCCCCTCGTGTGTCAAGGCATTCAAGAAGACCGGGAGGGTCGCCACAAGGGTTTTACCTTCACCGGTCGCCATCTCGGCAATCTTACCTTGGTGGAGAACAACGCCACCAATGAGTTGGACATCGTAGTGCACCATATCCCATGTCACATCATTGCCCCCGGCAGTCCAGTGGTTGTGGTAGATGGCCTTGTCGCCGTTGATCTCCACAAAGTCGTATCGCTCGTCGGCAGCCATGTCACGGTCTCTGTCAGTGGCTGTCACAATGACAGTCTCGCTCTCGGCGAAACGCCGTGCGGTGGACTTAACAACCGCGAACGCCTCGGGGAGAATCTCGTCCAAGACCTTATTGTAATTGTCCTTAACCTCTTTTTCGAGCTTGTCGACCTCGTCATAGACCTTTTCGCGTTGGTCAATCTCGAGGTCCTCAATGCCGCTCTTGAGCTCCGCGATGCGGTCCTTCTGCACCTGTACAGCCGCAGCGACACGTGCCATAAGTTCCTGACTCTTAGCCCGTAAAGCGTCATTGTCAAGTTGGTCGATTAGTTCGTACTGCGCTTTAATCTTCTCCACATACGGCTGTACCGCACGCATATCCTTCTGGGACTTGTTGCCAAATAATTTGGTTATTAATTCTAAAAAGCTCATTCTTATTGGTATTTATGTTGTTGTTTACTCGGTTTATATGTACAAAAAACGTGCAAAAGTACAAAAAAAATCTGAGTTATGCAAATTTATTTTCATTTTGTATAAAAGTTCTGCATTGTGGACACCAAAAAAGCGTATTAGTGGGCGGGATTTGAGCAAAAATGCCACATTCCGCCCACTAATCCGAGGTGAAAGAAGCAAGTATGCCGCCAATAAGGTGTGCGTTCGGTCGTGTTAGGCTTATGTTAGGCTTATGTTAGGCTTATGTTAGGCTTATGTTAGGCTTATGTTAGGCTTTCGATACGGTGCTATACGGGTTAGTGAGTGGTTAGTGAGGAATAGATAGCCATTAATTTTTCTGCTACTTGTTTGTTATCGAAGCCCATTTCAATAATCCGTTCCCGCCCCTGCGTTCTGCCATTGAAGGCGAGGGCTTGCCTTATAAGTTCGGCAAGTTCTTGCGGGTCCCTACTCTTCGCGACATAGCAACCGCTAAGACCGGCTAATCGCTCGGCGACATCGCCGACATCAGTACTAACAATGGGGCAACCACATGCCATAGCCTCTTTTATCACTTGCGGGCTACCCTCCATTTTAGATGTCAACAGGAACACATCTGCGGCGCACATCAATAGTGTCACTTGCTCGCGGGAATAGCCTTTCAACTCCAAGAGTCTCACCTCTTCACCCAATGTGGCAATAGCTGCCCTCGCCAACTCAGGTGCTTTCACGGCATTGTCAAATGCGCCGGCAAACAGGACATACTTCCCCTTTTCATCAAGCCCCATCCCGACACGCGCAGCCAATTGTGCAGTCAATTGCAGTTCCGACAAATCGATTCCGCAAGGAATCAAGGAAAATCGGGCAGCCGGATGCATGATCCGGAGAGTCCTCTGTGACACAAAAATATTCCATGCACTAAGCCACATCGCGAGGCGTGAAAAAGGCCTATTTTTCGCTTCATTGATATCCGAGCCGTGATAGGTCGTCACCACAGGAACGCGACGTTGCAAATTAGCCAATAATCCTGACAAACCGTAATGGGCGTGAATAATATCCGGCTGAAAAGCCTTTATTTTCGCTTTAAGAGCCGGTAAGGTTTGAAGATAACCTCGTATCCCTTTTCCGGTAATACCAAAATAATCTATCAAACATCCTGCGGATCGTAAGGCTTCCGCTTGCTCTACTATGAATGGAGCAAATCGAGTTTTATTATAAGATGCCACAATCAAGATTTTCATTATGCCATCCCCCTTCCTCGTAATTTAAACAATGACCATGCGATAGTAGCAATAAACATCAATGCCAGCCAGGCAGTATATTCTGTTTTATATATTTTCTTTTCTTTATACTTCGCCAAAGCATAAGCTGCAAAGAGCATCTCAAAGGGCATAGCCGGCTGATGGAAGCGTCCGGATTGGGCAAAATTGGAGAAAACCAAGACCACTAAATATCCTAGCATCACAAAGAGCGGCAAGACATGTTTTCGCCAGTCGCCGCTAAATAAGAGCATAAACATCGCCAGTAGTGTAAAGAAAGAGAGGATATTTTTGCAAAAGTTACCCCCACAATTCATCTTTTGTGGCTCCTGCCCCGGAGTCTCAACCAGAGTAGGAAACGGCAATGTAAAAATCATTGGGGCAAACACTGCCGAACTGGCATGTCGAGCAAGCGTATTACCATTTGCTCGCTGCGAACGCCACTCCATATTGCCTTTTTGTTCTGAGCTACCGGTCTCTACCATACTGAAAAAATCATTACGGATAGATGAGTTAGACAAGAGGACTACAAAAACGAACAACACGGCTAACATAGCATAAATAGTACGCTTGCCCCACTTGACCATTTTATTGTTTGTCAATACCAGTGTACAAAGCATGGCAATAATCATCACAGCCGCTAAAGCGGTACGAATCATGAACATATAGGTACCGATACCCGCGACAACGACAATGGGTAATACGCGCACCTTGCGTTCCAATAACAACTTATCTATTTCCTCTACAAAGGCAACACATAGGAACACCATCCATACCTCTTTCAACTGCGTGCCGCAATAGTACCATAAAGTCGGCAGCAGCGCCGTCATCACCCCTGCGATGCGCGCCGTTGATTCCCCAAAATGACGCTGTCCGATCTTATATATCATCAGTGCCGTCCAAGCACCCCAAACGCAATTAAACACACGGGCCAAGAATATAGAATTGTTCGTGAGGAGATAAACAACAGACATATAAATCGGGAAACCGGTATCGGAAAAGGCCACAGAGTGTTTTTCACCGGAACCATATCCTGCGGCAGTGCTCAAATAATCAAAGAGATTCCAGTGCCCATCCCGTAACCACTGCGCACCACCGATGCCCATCTCGTGATAGAACGTTGCATCAGCATTCTCATAACCAAAGGCATCTCCGGTCACCGACATATACAACCACCACGTGACAATCACCCAAATCAGTCGCACGGCAAAAGCCGTTCCGAAAAGGCGTTTGGCATACAATTTGGGGGATATAGTCTGCCATTTGCGCGTCAAGTTATTAAGTCCGACGAAGCAGACGGTCACTTCCACGATGCCGAAGAGCGTCCACTTCCAGTTCAACATATGGGAATGGAACAAGGCACTCACCACCAACAACGCCAAGAAATAGACTACCATAGCGTTGTTGGTAAGCTTCTTAGGGACATATGTTAGAGGTTGGGCAATCATCATTTCATTACCAAAGCAATCTTTCTCTTCAATCGGCTCCCTACCCGTCTGACGGATAGACTTAGGCGTAAGAACCACTGAGGAGTTCTATACCACTGCCGAGCAGCGGTGGGCAAAGAACCCCAGTCAATCTTCTGTAACTCTTCTGCGGCTGCCTCATGATAGTCTCTACTTAACCAATAAGGCAGCAAGCCACCGGCCCGTAATTGGTCACACAGACGCCGCCAATCGGCATAAGACTCCGTCTGACTCTCTCGGGCCTCTTTATCTAACTCATCGATATGCCAAAGCATATGCTCGTGAGGCAAATGGAGACGCTGTGTGGCTCGCATAGCAGCCGGTGTGTCATTATTGTAATAGGATAGGCATTCATCCCAATAGGCTATAGGATAATGCATCGCCGTTCTCGACCACAACAGGAAATCCTCACCCAACTTAATCCCCCGAGGGAAGCCACCCATCGCTTCGAAAACCTGCTTGTTCATCACGACTGCACCGGTCCATATGGGCATCGCCCAACCATCACAATAACTCTTGAAGTAGTGGATTAGTCCCGAGTGAGGGGTCCGGGAACTCGTTACGTGCCATGAGAGCTTCTGCACCCTATCCTCGTTGTGACCATTCTTGACATACCAATACTTGCAGGCATACAGTCCTGCGTGGGGGAACGATGTCGTCAAAGCTAACATCTTGGACGCAAAATGGCTATCCCACCAGTCATCAGCATCCAGGAAAGTCACAAATGGAGCCTCAGCTGCTGCCACACCATTATTTCGCGCCATAGCCACACCTTGATTGGGCTGATGGAGAACCTTGATGACCGGTGCCTTGCTGTGCGCATAGTCATCACATATCGCGCCACTGCCATCCGTGCTGCCGTCGTCAACGAGGATGATTTCGTAGGCAGCGGGAGGCAAGTCCTGATGGAGAACGCTATCCACGCATTGACGCAGATACGGCGCAACATTATAGACCGGTATGATGATAGAGAGTTGAAGCATAGATAATCAGAGTCATTCTTCCCACTTAATTCGTTCCGCAAGGGTCAGGAAATAGTCATTGGACCAAAAGTCCAGGTCGCGAGGGTCAATGATGAAGGGTAACACATCCCGCTTGACATCATCTATATTGGTAGTAGCCAATCTTTGACGCATAGCCTCTTCAAAATCCGCACGGGAGAGATCCTCACCCGTAAACTCCAAGATACGATTGTGCAAATGCGACCAATTGAGCGGCACATGGCGACGCACATACCATTCAAAATCATACCAATCTCTGCCCTTGACACGAGTCTTCCATTGGCGGAAGACCAAGGCATGTAACTTACCGGCAAACAGATTGGGCAAGGTCAGACAACGGACATGGAATGAGAACGGCAGCGTCATCAAGTGCTCCTCTGTATCAAAGCCTAACGGAGGATTGGTATCAATCTCTATCTTGATCTTGAGAGTCTTTTCAGTAGTAAACTTCAGGTTATACACATCCGTTGTATCCTTTAGGAAGGCGGACTCAACCCTGCCGAAATTAACCTTGTCCTTCTTTTTAATCTCCACCATACGTCCCAACGCCTCCGCCTCAGCAACAATATAGGGGAAATAATCTTCAAATCGAAAATCAGGGTTCTTATGAACCATTGTAAAGTCCATATCTTCAGAGTACCGACCTAAATTATGGAATAGGCGTAGGCACGTTCCACCATAAAAGGCCGCTTCCTTAAAAAATCCCCCCCGATAAAGACCTGCTAAGGCAACTTGTTGCATTGTCTCGTAGAGGGCATTACGTTGTCCCAATTCGTCATGGGTAGCATGCTGGGACAACATCAGTGAAAATATCTCGTTATTCATAAAATAAAGGTACTTCTAAAAATTACGTTAGTATGATTTGGGGATTCTAAAAAAACGCGCGCTGCGCTACTTTTTAGAAGTGCCCATAAGTCAAATAGTTGATCAATGTTCTTACTGCAACCGGCTTAGGCGACACGGCGGCTATATCTTGCAACAGGGGGATATTGAAATGGGGCAATGCGTCCATATCAAAACGCAGATCGTCCTCCAGATATTGTTGCATGTCTTTCAGATATCGTAACGACAATCTGGGAGTAGAGGCCATGAGGTCACAAAGCGCTTTCTCCGGAGAAGCCATCATAAAGGATAAGTCATTCTCACGGATAATGGTCACACCCAAGGCAAAATATCCCGGCGAGCAATGGCGATACGTGAAGGCACCCACAGGGGTCGAAAAGTGCACATTGGGACGAGTAGTCATCGACTGAACCACATAGACACCTTCCGGTGTCAAACCGTAGTAACGCAAAGCCGTGTGAAAAGAAATGTATGATGGTCCACAGAGATGATTAGCAATTAGATAGGTCGGTAACGGGATCCCTGTTTCGCGCTCAGAACGGATATATAGACCTTGCTTAAGACGAATGAGACGCCCTTGCTCAACCAATCGCCGAGCCTTATCTGTAATCGAATTAATCTGCGGATACACCGTTGCCAACTCTGTAAGAGTGAATGGAGCACTACCCAATCTGTCTAATGGCGTTTGCATTGTAGTCTAATTTAACATAGCAAAACGAGAAAAAGTCGTGTTGCCCATCAAAATCCGCTGCAAAAGTACTACAAATTTTTGGAATATGCAAATAAAATGTGATTTTTTGATAAAAAGGCTGCTTTTTATCGTTTAGAGAACTAATCTGCAACTCTGAGTTCACTCAAGGGAGAAGATATCATGCCCCCGCCGGCTACTGCCCACCATTTTGCATCTTGCATTTTGCATCTTTAGAGCATCTTGCATCCTGCATTTTGCATCTTGCATCTTAAATAGGTCTCCTGGCCTCCCGGTATCCTGGTATCCCGGTATCCTGGTATCCTGGTCTCTAGAAAAATACCCCCGCGGGCTACTGCCCACCATTTTGCATCTTGCATTTTGCATTTTGCATCTTTAGAGCATCTTGCATTTATCCATGCAGTATTCCCCACTTCTCAAGCTTGAAGAGCACACGTTCGAGGAAACGAACAGGACCATGCATATGGTGTTTGCGCAGACGATCCATCATCCGCATATCGGCGGCATAGCGGTCATAATCCGCCAAAATGAGGGGCGGAACAAGCTCCTCTAACACCGGTCGACGCTCCAACGGCCAATAAGCCGTATTGCTCTCGCTCACACCGGTCATATCAAAGAGCGTCACATTGATGTCCACATACACCGGCGTTATGCCACCCAAAGGAATGACCTGAAGATACCATTTCCAATCACTGACTATCTTGAGAGACTCATCGTATAAACCGAAGCGGTCAAACAACTCGCAACGGATATAAGCAGGGTTATGATTGAGTGTGCCGTGATAGAAAGAGAGCATGGTCAGACCGCCTGCGCCACATCGGTCCTCATAACGGCGACCATCTGGCCAGAACTTAATCATATTGCCGTAGAGGATGTCCACCTCGTGGCGTCCTTCTGCTTGAGCAAGCGCATTGAGCCGCTCCAATTCGGTGGTCATCTTCGCCACTACGTCATCGTCATAGAGCATATCTCCGGAGTTGAGTATCTCGATATAGTCGCTGGTCGCCCTGCGGATGCCGTTGTTCTTATCCTCAACAAGCTCGGAACGATTAAACGCATTGACAACCCTTCTTCCGCAGGCTATGTCAATACCTTTATTCATGGCGTTATAGATGCCGCTATCGGGTTCGGAGAGCCATGTGACCTTTATCCGACCATCTCCGGAGGGGAGGGAGGACACCAATTCCTTAATCACCTCAACGGACCCGTCGGTGGATGCTCCATCCACGATGATGTACTCTATTTGCACGCCACTCGCCTTCGGTGAGGTACAGGCACTATCGGCGGAGAGGTGCTGACCGAGCACGCTCTTCATGGTCTTCCGCAGCCCTTCTGCGTTGTTGCGGTTGATGGTTATGATGGAGAGTTTCATAAACCTATACTCTTAACTCTTAACTTTTCACCTTTCACTTTTCACCTTTCACCTTTCACTTTTCACTTTCTCCCGCCGGCTACTGCCTAATAGCCCGTAGGGCGTTGCATCTTGCATCTTGCATCTTAGATAGGTCTCCCGGCATCCCGGTCTCCTAGCCTCCCGACCTCCTGGTCTCCTGGCCTCCTGGCCTCTAGAAAAATACCCCCGCCGGCT
>FLNX01005031.1_pt1 | contig 33186 bp, 37 predicted proteins | sample 1140341 | NCBI WGS metagenome assembly FLNX01 (sample SAMEA3878208, study PRJEB12797) | bioreactor metagenome | biome: Moose rumen | place: Sweden | collected 2011-10 | reverse complement strand
AGGGTCGCATCGTAGTTGCGGGCATCATAGCGCGAGGTGTCAGCGACGTTCTTCACGAAGGTGTCGCGTGCCTTGTCCACCTCGTCCACCACCCTGGCGGCCTCATCGAGAGTTAAGCACTGTTTTTGGGCGATACGGGCAACGCGGGCGTCACGGTCGGCGATAATAAGCAGGTGGATGGCATTGGGAGCATCGCGGAAGATGTGGAAACCAGCGCGGCCAACGATGATGCAGCTCTCCTGTTCGGCTAAGTCGCACAGCAATCGTGCTTCGGCTTGATAGACGCTCATTGGCGTGGGCTCGCCCGTCGTTCCGGGCGTGTAGCTGGCAGCGCCGAACTGCTGGTAAAAATGGCAGAAGTCGTTCCACCAGTTGCTTTTTTGCGCCTTGATGCGGTCCATTTCCTTTAAGGAGATGCCGAACTTCTGAGCCACAGCCTCAAGCATGTTGCGTCCATAGACTTTCAATCCTAATTTATCTCCGAGCCGACGGGCAATCTCGCCGCCGCCCGAGCCGCATTCGCGGTTGATGGTGATGACAGTATTTTGCATAAAGATCAGGTTTTTATAGTTGTTTCACAGGGAAGGTGAAGTAAGTGTCTGGGAAGGGTTCGTCTTTCAACGTGAAGTGCCACCACTCGCTGTCCAAGGGCTTGAAGCCGTGGCGCAGCATGGCTTGGCGCAGGATCATGCGGTTGGCGAACTGCTCGGGGGTGATGCTGCGACCGGCAGGCGAGGCGGAGTTGTCGCCGTTGTATTCGCCCGTCTCGGGGTCGCCGCAGAAGTCGGGATGACTCTCGGGACCGAACCAGTCGAAGGTACCACCCATGTCGAGCTCCTTCTCCGTGGCCATGTCGAAGAGGGTCAAATCGACCGTCGAGCCACGTGTGTGGCCGCTCTTCTCCATGATGTACTCCTGCTCAAAAAGCACGCTCTTGTCGAGGTCGGGATAGAAATAGGGCTTCATCAGCGTGTCGAGGATGTCGGCGGCCCAGCGCACGAAATGGTCAACACCCATCTGGGGACGGTAGGCGTCGTAAATCTTCAGACGGTAGCCTTGGCTGCACACGTCTTCGCTGACGGCCCGAAGGGCTTCGGCGGCCTGGCTGGTGAGCAGGGCGGTGGGTTCCTTGTAGCCGTCGATGCGCGTGCCGACAAAGTTGTACGTACCGTAATAGCGTATCTCAAGGATGGCATCAGGCACGGCGTCGGTGAGGGTGACAAACTGGCTGCTGTCCTCGGTCGGAGGGACCTCGTTGTGCTTGCCGCAGCCGACGAAAGCCGTCATAGCCAGCGCGAGCAGCAGAATGGAAAATGCTTTTTTCATAGTTTAAAATGTTTGTTGCTAAAGAAAGCGTGATTTCAGGTACACGTGCGGCCTATTGTTTCGGATGGATCTTATGGTAAGTCTTCACTCCGCTCACTGCCGAACCGAAGTCTGACTTGGCGATGTATGTGGCGCGGATGTAACTTTCCCGCTCAACGCTGAACTCCAACATCTTGCTGAGAAGGACCTTGCGGTAAGTCACCTTCACCGTTTCCAACTTGTCGGTGGGGAAGCCAAAGGCAAGGCAGCCTTGCACTTCGATGCTCGCACCCTGTTTCTCTTTGAACAAGGCTCGCATCGTCTGCAGGGTTTCGAGGGCCTCGGTGACGTTGTCGCCAAGAGGGATGAACAGCTCAAAGACGGGGTCGAAGAGGATCTGCACCACTTCATCGCCCATGCCGAGGTGACCTACCGACAGATAGTAGTGGTGTACCCCGTCAATAGGTGCGTCGAACACCTCAAGAAACTCAGAGGGGATGCTGTTCGGGTCGATTTCAACTTGCACGATTTCATTGCGTTGCGGAATGTTGGATGTCTGGGCAGAAAGCGTCGTTCCTGCGAAAAGCATGGCGACGATGGCCATTAAGATGAACTTTTTCACGTTGCTTTGGGATTGTTTAAAGTAAACGCAAAGATACAACTTTTTTTTGAATCTGCAATTAAAAATGTGTGAAATTTACACTTTATATGGAAGCAATTCTGAATGCTGTTGATTTCCAACGGTATAAGAGGTTGCCGTTAGGCTGAGGTCGAAAATCAATCACATTCATAAGACAAAATGTTTACGGAATTCTATTTCATCCGTGATGACAAGATACGGCGTGCCATCGTCTTTGTACCGGGCTTCGCAACCGGAAGGCAACATCTGTCCAACCATCCTCAGCGCGTAAATGGCGCCTCTCCAATAGGGTATCCAACTGTAATCGCCTAAGTTCCAGAAGTTTTTGTCAATCTCTTCATTCGGAAGGTTCCGTATCTCGCTGTGATAGAGGCTGTTGAGGTAGTCGTTAAGGAAATCGATGAAATTCTGCGGTGTTTGCATCCCTGCTGCAGTGACCAAATAGATGGCCTGGAAGTCGTTGAAGCCTTCGCCCCACCATTGCATGTCGCCGCCTGCGCCAATCCAGTTGTGGCCAATCTCGTGCGCAAAGGTCTGCTCACGGTTATGGGTAAGGATGGTGTCGGCCTGGGCACTATAACGGGCGAAGAAGCCGCCTGAAAGTCCCAATCCGCTCACCTCAAACGGGATTTTCTGGAACGGATAGACCATCAGTGAATAAGGACTTTCAGGCTCGTCCTCCCAAAAATCCACCGCTGCGGCATAGAAGGTTTTGAAAAAGGTCTTCAGCTGCTCGTTGTTGTATTCCGCCAACGTATGAGGAGCGGTCACCACATAGTTGCGCACGCCCGCGATCTCGAGGGTGTCAACATGAAGCAACCGGTCACCTACCAACACGCCTCCCCACAGGTCCAAAACAAGCCCGGAAAAGTCTTCGGTTCCGTTTCCAGGGTTGTAAAGGCAAAACACGGGGAAATCCGGCGCCTCATTCCAGGTCACTTGTGCCGGGATAGACTCTCCTTGTACCCTCTCCTCTTCAGGCAGCAGGAAGAGATGCGGTCCGAGCGAATATAGCATGTCCGCAGTGATGTTGGGACGGAACACCTCCCTCGGACAGTTGAGGCCCGTGTCGGGCAGCGACTGCTCCACGCGATAGTTTATCTTGACGGGATTTGCCTTGAAATCAAACAGTTGTATTCTTGAGTTTATGCTGTCAGCATGCCATGCAGCACCTTCTACATGCAGCTTTTTCACGCATGAAAAAAGGTCATACTGTCCGCCCAAGCCCGGGTCACCGTAAAATAGGGTTATCGTGTCGTCCACAGTATAGGTGTAAGTCAGTTCCACATCAATCCCTGCATCGTTCCAGCAAAGATAGTAGGCGAAGTTTTCTTGTTTCTGCCCTCCGCAACCCGTCAAGGCAAAAGCAATGACGAAAATCTTGAATATCAAAAGGTTATGTCTTTTCATAATGTGATTATTTAAATCCATATCTGTTTCATTAAAAAAGCTTCATTTCCCTGTCCAACAGGCTTAATTGCCTTGAAGGTTTGACCGTATCTGTAGGCAGCACCTCGCCTAACAGCAGCGGCGAGTCGGGGTTGTGGTGCCGGTAGTTCTCCAAGGCTTTCTGGGGGTCTTTGTTGGCGTAGCAATAGCGGCAGCCGTTGGGACAGCTGTTGTAGTCGCCCACGCCGCGACTCTCCATGCAGGCGCAGCCCGCCCGGTTGCCCTTGTGCGCCGTCTTCTTGAAACGCAGCCCCAACGCCTCGCTGAAAATCTCCGTCGTCATGCAGCCGCTCTTGTGGATGCAGTACCGCCTGTAGTCGCCCACGGTGGCGCAGGTTTGCAGATAAAGGCCGTGACGCTTCGCAATCGCGCCAAAGCCTTCCGCCAAACGCAACTTGTCGTCCTCGCTAATGGGTTGCAGTTCAGGCATGTTGGTCTCCAATTTCTTGTACATCTCCACAAAGCTAAAGATGCAGCGGCTGACGTAGGGCGTCAGTTCACGCGCCATGCGGTCGAAGGTCTCAAAATGTCGCCCGATGGTGTATTTCGGCGTGAGCAGCACGGGGTCGTAACGCCACGCGATTTTCTCCTTCCCGACTTGCGCCGATAACCGTTTCAACGTCCCGATGCTTTGGGCGATGCCCGGCACTCGCGGCTCAATATCCGTGTCGTAGGCCGTGATGGTGTAATGGTAATAGCAGTTGAAGCGGTCGCTGATTTCGTGCAGGCGGGGTAGGATAGGGGAGTAGTCCTTGGAGCAGAACACCACCACGTCGATGAGTTCCGGCGACAGCTCGATTCGGTTGATGGTATTAGGAAACAGCGGGTTGCGCGACAGCATATAGCCCTCGCGAAACCGGTTCAGCAGCCATTCGCTGTAGTATTGCACCGTATCCGTCCGTCCGCCTGTGTTGAGGATCATGGTAGATTAGGGTGTTTTGGCTTTGCAAACATACGAAAAATGCTGAAACGCAGACAAAAGGTGGAGTTTGGAGATATGACTTGTCAAAATGAAATATTTGCCGAAGTTATTGCTAAACAAGTTCACAGGCAGTACATGGAAGAGACAGTAACGCCATCTTTCTATTGACACGTTGTTTCTTTTACCTTTGCCATCCGTTTTAGCGTTAAAAGTCAATGAACATTAAAAATTTAAGGGAAAAAGAGGGTGATGGAATAATTATTTTCTGATTGTGATTGTCTCGCATGGCAGCAACTCAACCTCATACTGCGCTTCGTAGGGTTCTTTATTGCTCCATTTCATCAGTGCGATGCATCCGCACTCCATTTTGTCGTTGAGGAAATATAGTTTGAACGTCACGTTGTCCACACGTTCAATCTTGTAGAGGTACGACAATTCGGCAGCATGGTCGGCTTTCAACTGTTTGATATAATTCATGGCTTGCGGTTCTCGCTCTTTGGCGACATACTCCATCAGCACATTCAATGCTTCATTCTGCTTCTTCTGTGCGGCGGCATATTGCGCCGGCGTAGTGGCGCTCAACTTCTCGTCCCGGGCATCCTGCGCCATCTTCATATACTTTTTGAAACGGGCATCCACAGCGTCGGCAAGGTCGAACTTGATGCGCAATGCCAACAATGTTTCGGGCTTCGCACTGTTGATGTCGTACTTGTTGGCGAGGAAGTCACGCTTGCATAGTTGCATAAGGATGCTGTCCAATACTTCATCTTGATATTGTGTGAATCGGAAGAATTTGGTCATATTATCCACTCGTACAAGTATACCTTTCTCGTCGAAAGCGTTATATCCACCCCAGTCTATAACGTACTTGAGGCGGTACTCGGGGTGTGCAGGGTGTTGATGGTATCCCAGTTCTTCAGGAAAATAGGTCTTTACGTATGTTGTCTCGTTTTGTATATTCTCCGTATAGAGCCACTCCCAGCCGATGGATTCTTGTGCAGCATCTTGTTTTTTCCAGTGTTCATATTCAGTGAAGGGAGTGAAATGGTTTTCCATCCCCCAACTATTCACCTTTTCACGAACAAACGTGCCATTGAAATAGTTGTCACGGCACTCTGGATTAGGCTTAGGGACAGCTATCTTCTTTTTGGGTAACGTTACCGTTTCCATGTTTACAAATCTTGTCCTTGCACCATCAGAATTTCCTATATCAAACTCCTCATATTCACTGGAGGTGTATTCTATCTCATATCTGTTATTGTGGTATGTAAACACATTATCCCACGATGGCATATTAGGATTGTATGCATCAATCCTTGCCTGCAATTGTGCTTTTGCTGGAATTAAGACTTTATCTGTAAAACCTTTTGGAACTTTTCCCTTGGCAATAGTCTTTAGCTCCTTTTCTGTGACCGCCTTGTTGTTTTGTGCTAAACGAAGAAGTTGACGGTACAAATTGTTTGAAGGTTCAATTCTATTTCCGCTATTTTCGTAATCCATCAATGCGTCTATTGCCGATATGATTTTAACAACAGGCTCGGCCCACGCTTTTGTCATTCTTTCTTTTAACGTGACTTTGTAGGCATCGTACAAAGAGTCTGCTTTCACCGAATCAACGACTTCTTTATATTCGTATATCCACAAGTCGGGTTCCGTTTGGTTTTGTGCTAAAATCATTTCTGAAAAGAAAACCAACGGTAATGAAGCGATTAGTTTGTAGATTAATCTGTAATTGGTTTTGAAAAATCGTGAATTCATTTTTTATGATGTTTTATTATTTTGATTATCAATTATTTATTCTATTTTTCAGCATTTTCTTTTCCAACAATTTCCCAATGGCCGCCTTTGTCGGGTCCAACGTGGCGGAGGAAGTTATGCTCCTGCAAAAATCTGAGGTCTCTTCGGATAGTCCTTTCGTTTACCACAAAATATTCAGCCAAAGACGCAGATGTTTCTAGGACATTTACTATGACATTTCCTAGGACATTCATCTTGCCAGTCTCTATCATTCTATTGATTATATTTTGTTGTCTTACAGTTAATTGTTTGAAATTATCCACAGTGTTTTCTGAGATATTTTCTAGGACATTTTCTGGGACATTCACCGCCTTGTTTTCTAGATTCCCGTTTGCGAGTTCTGAAGGTATCCAATTGTAAGGAATCACTACGCGGATGAAATTGTCCATGAATACGAAATTCTCCTCCTTGTAAACCTTAAGCACACGCAGCATCCCCGTACCCAATGCCTCAACCATGTCCACATCGCGAAACACGCGCATCAACTCCTTGTTACGAGGGTTGCTTACGCCATTGAAGAAGTCGGTCTTGCTCATTCCGTTAGGCAACGAGCCCGCAGAGGTGATTTCCAATCGGTCGGAAAACAGCTCGAATTTCGGTGATATTTCGTTGAAATAATCGTTGTGTACTATAGCATTGATAACCAACTCTCTAACTGCGCGTTCGTTCCACAAAGGCGTGTCGGTTCGGAAAGGGTATCCAATACTGCTTTTCACGGTGTTTTCAATCTGTAAACGATCAAGAACTTGGTTGGTCGCCTTCAGCAGCGAACAATAGCCATATTCATGGTTTTCAATCAGTTCGTCACGGTCTGTTCCTGCATATTTTGCCAATTTGATAGACATGTTGTTTGTGTCGGACAACAGATAGGCGACATAATTGTAGCCTTCGTCAGCCGTCAGCAAATCAAGTGTTTTGGCAAAACTATCATTGAGCGTCAAGTCGCGGCTTTCATAGTAAATGCGCAACTGCCGAAATGTCAAATCTTTGTGAGGAGAAGGTATGTTTTTGAGTGACTGACGCACTCTTTTCGAATACAAGTCCTCTATTTGCTTGGTAGTCATCGGTTCCGAAGCCGTCCCGACACGCAAGAAACAACCTCGTTCCGACAAGCCGAATTTCGTTTTGTAGTAGGGTTTCTCGCTTCCGCTGGCGACAAAGATTTTGATGACGGGAATGTCGTCAATTCGTTCAACCATCACATCGAAAAGTCCCATCGGAGAGGGCGAAATGCCCGTGCGGATGCGGTCTTTGACACGGAGCATGTCGCCGTCAATGTCTTTCACGCCAACTGGTTTGCCATTGTCGTCAATGCCAATGTAAATCATACCGCCCTCGTGGTAGTTGAGGAACGCCACCACCTCGCGCTCAATGTCGAGGTCGCGGGTTAGTTCGCGCTTAAATTCTATGCGGTTGGTTTCGGTCATATGGTTATCGATTCTCTTGCTGCAATCTATACAATTCCTTTTGTTGCTCTATCTCGCGGCGGAGTTCCTCCTCGGTGGGAAGATAGAGTTTGTATTTGCTTGCAAATAGTTGCTCATTGCCGTTCAATATGGAATATTTCGCAATGTCCTCATCCGTTTCGCTGCAAAGCACAATTCCAATCGTCGGGTTGTTACCTTCTTTGCCCCTCAACTCGTCAAACATCCGCACATACATATCCATTTGCCCAACATCCTGATGCCTTATCTTCCCTATTTTCAAGTCAATCAACACATAGCATTTCAAAATGATGTTGTAAAACACCAAGTCGATGAAATAATCTTGGGCTGCTGTTCTAATCAACTGCTGTCGTCCCACAAAAGCGAACCCTCGCCCCATTTCCATAATGAATTCCTGCAAATGGTTGATTATGGTACTCTCCAACTGCGATTCGCTATAACTATCGTCTTTCCTGAATCCTAAAAACTCTGCGATTATCGGGCTTTTGAGTAACTCCGCCTTTTCGGTTTCCTCTTTCGAATTTTCCGACGGTAGTTGAGGTTGCTTGAAATGCCTCTCGTAATATTGAGTCGCAATGTTCCTGTCCAATGTTCTCACGCTCCACGCCTCGGTGGAGGCAGTCTCCAAATACCAGCGGGTGGCGACGTCGTTTCCAACTCGTAACGACCTGAAGATATGTGTCCATGTAAGATTTGGAAATCGCGATTTCCAAATTTCTATGTCGGGGACAACCAGGTAAAAATGGCGAAAAGCGCGCAAATACCTACCGCTGAATCCTTTCCCGTAAGTCTTCGTAAGTTCGGCGGAAAGCAACTCTATCAACTGCGTCCCGTATTCAGCCCGTTCCTTGCCGTTTTGCTCTTGCTCCACAATGCGTTGACCAATGCGCCAATAGGTCTCAATCATAACGGCATTCACGGCACCGTAGGCCGCGTTGCGCCCTTGCTCAACCAGCCGCTTGATGTCGCCGATGAAGGATTCCGTGTTGCTATGTATGGTCAAGTCTGCCATATCGTTTCAAACTTTGCAAAAGTACAAAATATTTTGGAAACAGAATATGAAAAACACAATGGTGAAAAAAAATCCTCATCCTAAACTCTTGTACGAATCTCAGATTCCCCAATCAGGCCATTTTCAGCACAATCTTCCCGCCAGCACCGCCTTTCTCCAAAAGGGTGTGCGCCTCGGCAATTTCGTCCAATCCAAAAACCTTGGAATACAGCGGCTTGATGTGCTTTCTGTTAATCAAGTCGAACATCGCGCTGATGGTTGCCTTGGTCGGGAAGTTGCTGAAGAAGCCTGTGAGGAACACGCCGTTGGGGATGTACTTGATGGGATCGAAATGCTCCACGGTGAAGACGTTGCCGAGGATGCCCGTGTTACACACGTAGCCTGGTTTTGTGACACAGCGCAGGCTGTCCTGCAAGGTTGCCGGCCCGATGAGTTCAAGGACTTTGTTCGGGCGCATTTCGGTAGGCAGGCTTTGCGCCAATTTGCCGTCGTCAATGAAGCAGTAGTCCGCGCCGATGGCCTTCAGCCGGTCGAAGTCCTTCTCCTTGCGGCAGGTGGCAATCACATTGGCACCGATGGCCTTACCGAGCTGGATGGCCGCTTGCCCGACGGTGCTGGTCGCGCCGCGCACCAAGAGCGTGTCGTTGTCGTTGAGGATCAGGCACTCCGTGAGCGAGCCATAGGCCGTGAAATAGGTCTCAGGGATGGCGGCCAACGACACCCAGTCCAAGTCGGTCTCCACCTTGAAGACGTTGGTCGCGGGCAGCAGGGCGTATTCGGCGTAGCTGCCGTTGAACGAGCGTCCCATGCCGCCCATCAGCGCGATGACCTTGTCGCCCTTTGAGAAATGGCTGTCGGAGGGGTCGGCCACCTCGCCCACGCACTCGATGCCAGGTACGATGGGCTTTCGGATATAGTCGTTCTCGATTTCGAACATCCGCAGGAGTGCTTCGGAGTGGTTCAGTCCGGCGGCATGGATCTTCACTAACACCCATCCGGGCCGCACTTCCGGGACGGGCATTTCGCTCACGCGCATCTCATCGGCGGAGCAGGGGTAGGTTAGTTGGATGGCTTTCATTTTGTGTTTGTTAATTCGTTATACAAAGCCGTCCCCTTCACCGTCAGCAGGTACTTCTGCCTCGGGTGGCGTGGGGAATCTGGATAGAGCATTCGCACAAAGCCAGCTTTTATGGCGGGGTTTAGATGGTATTCCAAAAAATTGGGACGATGTTTCAGTCCTAACATCTTCATTAGCTGCGAAATGGAGTATTCATTGCGTCCAATCGTCGCCACCAAGCCTGTGATTAAGGGATTGTCGGTATGTAAAAAGTCGTGAGAATGTTCAGGTGCTTGTTCGGGTTTCTTTTCAGTGTAGAGTATAAGTTCTACTGTCTGCTGTACGGGGCGGAATGTAAAGAAGTTGATGAGCATAGGCGATGGAGGTAGTTACTATAATTAAAACAATGATAATGTAGCAGATTTATCACACTTAAAGACCTGTGGAAACTGTGTCTGCCCTTCAGTTTTCTTTATGATTTTAGACATTTTGCTGTTATACAAAATAGACCATTGTTTTCTGTTCTGTACAACAAAAACAAAATCAACATTGCCAGGATGCCATGAGATTTCTTTATTCAGCCCAAACGACACTCCTACAACAATATTTTTAAGTTGTTTTTTGCTATCAATCACTCGTGCAACAAATAAAGTCTCTTTGAGAGCGGTTTTATAAACAGGGTCGTTTTTGTAATGAAGTATTTTTTCAACGTCTTTATTTACTGCGGATTCTGTAAACATTCCCTTACTTTCGTTCAGAACGACATCAATGTTTGTTCCTGCCGGTGGCATGGCAATAACATCGGGATATTCACGAGGTTGTGCTTTGCCGAGTTCGGGGTTGGGTAATACTGCACCACCTCCCTGTGAACCCGGATAGGAAACAGAAACAATTTTGAAACCGTTAGGAATAAGCACTCTGTGAACAATGGCGTATGTAACTTCGTCTTCATCAACTTCGCCGCTAACTTCCACAATAGGCGTTGGCTTGACATATTTTGCGAAACCGAAGTGATTAGCAAAGGCTGGAATAAAATCACGGCGATTGGTATTTACAAGTTTGCGTTTATCCCAAACAAGAGTAACGCCATTGTGGTTAAATTTAATTCCGTCAAGGAAATAAGCAAGTGTCATCACTACCTTGCTTTCGGTAATATCTTTTCTGTGTCTTTCCCAAACAGGTTGGAAGTCGAATACATCATCAAGTTTTTTTGCTTGTTTCGCTGCTTTTTTGAACTCCGCAACCAACCATTCTAGTAGTCCTCCTTTATCCATTTCAAGAGCAGTTTCAAGTTTGTCTTGCATTTGTTTGATGGTATTCATGTCTTGCTTCATCAGGATATTACCGCGAGGATTTATTTCAATAGTTTTTTATTTTCCACTTCTTCTAAGACCAACATCTGTTGAATGGCAATTCTATTCAGTTCTTTTAGTCGCTCAGATTGGGGTAAGCCTTTGTTTATGAAAACTGCATTAAGGTTTTCCATATTCGATAGACAGATAAGTTGATTGATGGAAGCGTGGTCGCGAATGTTACCTTTCAAATCAGGATTTTCTTCTCTCCATTGTTTAGCAGTCATTCCGAAAAGTGCCACATTCAAAACATCGGCTTCATTTGCATAAATGACATTGGTTTGAAGAGGCGATAACTCGGCGGGAATGAGGTTTTGCTTAATGGCATCCGTGTGTATATGATAGTTGATTTTCGATAGTTCGCGTTTAGCAGACCAGCCAAGTTGTTTTTGCTCCTCTTCTTTCAGCCGCTGAAATTCACGCAAAAGGTATAATTTGAATTGTGGCGAGACCCATGAGGCGAACTCAAATGCAAGGTCTTTGTGAGCGTATGTGCCTCCATATCTGCCTGCTTTTGCAATAATGCCGATAGCATTAGTTTTCTCAATCCACTGCTTAACAGACAATATGAATCTGTTAAGTCCCGCTATATTTTTAATTCCCTCGAATTCGGGGGAATTAAAATTCGGATTGTACATGCCTTCCCAAATACCAAGAAACTCTATCGTATTCTTGTTTCTCAACCATTTTTCGATAAGAGACAACCCATTCTCAATGTTTCTGACCATATCTGTCAGTGAGATATAATCTTTCTCATTGATTTCTAAGATTGTTATTTCTGTTTTGTCAACTACTATTTTTGCCATAATTATGAATAATTGTTATAATATTCTTTTTTCTCATCTAAAGACAGGCTATACCACCATTTGTCGCAAGCATCAATAAAATCTTGATACCCGTCATTAGGATCGAATTCGTATTGTTTGTAATTGGTTAGTAGTTCCAAGGTTTTGAAGTCTTGCTCGCTGTACCAAGTATCTAAATCTTCTTCTGTCATATCTGTAGGGGTATTTGTGTTCTTTCTCGTTTTAAATGTAAATCCATTTCAATAAAGCCAAGTACTCTTGAACCTAATGTTGTTAGGTTGGCTCTGTCATATTCGGTGGTTGTTTTTATTCTTTCAACAAGTCCGAGTTCCTCACAGTGAGTGCATGTAAAATTCAACCAATTACTCAATGTGATTTTTGAATAGTTAGTTCCAAGAAAACTATTGGCGAACTCCATTTTTTGTTCGTCTAAATGCCTGCCACGAGGTATCCAAACGCCTTCTGTTAAATGAATAAAACGAAGGAAGTACAGCAAATTCACTTTACCCTTTAGGCTGCCTATGTTCCCATTCATTAGGCTTTCAATGATGATCCTTTGCTGTTCTTTACTTAATGCAATGCGTTTAATGGTATTTTTTTTCTTTATTGCAAATTCATAGTTTAGATTAGCGCAAAATCTTTTACCCAGATCAGTTAAACGAACTTTTGTAAATGTGTTAGTTGGCGAAATGTCATCAATGAGTTCAAAATATTCACACATTTGTTTGTGTACTTTGAAATGACTATCTGCTTTATCGGTAGATAAATCAAAATAACTAACAAAATCCTCTCTCTCAAGTTCCGCTTTTTCTAATTCATAAAAAGGAAGTATAAAACGGTTTAGACAAGCCAAATGAGTAAAATTGTTTGCAACGGGTTTTACTAATGGAATACCAGAATTTGCTATAGCTTCTGATATTAAACGTTTGTAAGTGTTTTTAACAATATCAAGGGAATATGTTTTATAAAGAAATTGATTGTCATTTGAAAAATCTCTCATGTGTTGTTGGTACTTTATTGGAGATTCTTGGGCAATCAAAATAGCAATAATTGGCTTAATTTTATTTTCAAAAGTTATGTTGGAATATTCGAGAGTTTGGTTTTGGCAATATTGCATTTTTGCCTTATTATCAACTATTGTCTCTAATTCTGTTATAACTATTTGTCCATCATATAATTCATGTGCAAAATCTATTCGACCATATTCGGTAGAATATTGCTCCAATATTTTGCGTTTTATGTCCAGACCTAAACACTGTTTGAGATATTCTTGCTCACGCAATAAAGTCCATTCAACAAGTAATTCATTCATACTATTGCAAATTTTGGATTTAGTTCAATACCTACTGCGTGCCGGCCAAGGTTATGGGCAGCTATGGCAGTTGAACCAATACCCATAAAGGGGTCAAAAACTGTATCACCTTCTTTAGAATACATTTTTATAAGACGCTCGGCTAATTTTACAGGGAACACAGCACCGTGTTCTTTCTGATATTCGTTGCGAGGCGAAGACAAGTCATTCCATACAGGATTGAACAAATCATCTTCTGTGATTACATTTTTTGAAAGCAACGCCCATTCAGTTGGTGTGAGGTCGTTGAAGCCAAGTTTCTTTTTCTTTTCTTCTTTCTCAACTTCTCTTGCTGGAACGTAATCCAAAACGGGTTCTGCAGCAATGGTAGCTGTTTCTTCAATTTGTTTATATGTTGTTCTCTTTGCCATATTATGACGATTTATTTATTTGAAACAATGTTGCTAGCATCTTGTGCAATGTCTTTCTCTGGTTCTGTGATTTCTTTTATTTGGTCGGCAAGCCAAAGGGTAAGTAATTCTTTTTCGTCGGTGTTGAAGATTGAGGCGAGGGCGATGACTTACTCTCGCTTTGCTGGGCGTTCACCACGTTCAATCTTGCTGTAAAGTCCGGCATCTACATCGAGGGCTGCGGCAACTTTGCGTTGAAGTAGTCCATTGTCTTCGCGTAACTGTTTGATTCTTTCGGCAAATAACATTGTAGCATTTATTAATTGTTAGTAATATACTTGTGTTTTTATCACTTGACAAATTTTGTACAAAAATACATTTTTCTTCTGATATAACATCTTATTGCGGAAAAAATTATCTCAATATTTTATACTACACCTAACATGCTGATATATTGAGTGAAGTAGCTGTTTTTGATTAGTTGTCACTTTTCCTTCCAGCATTGCGGGTCGGCGGCGTAGAAATTGTGTGTGTAGCCATATGTCACGGCGGGACAGCCGCGGCAGAAACGCAGCAGCTCGCATTTGTTGCATTTCTTGAACTTCTCATATTGGCGGAAATAGTCCATCTTGGGTGACGTCCAGAGGTCATAGAGCGGTGTCTCAAACACATTGCCTACCACGCTGTCGAAGCGGCGGCAGGCCATCACGTCGCCGTTGGGCAGGATGGTGAAATGGCCGTGACCGCAGTTGCAGCCGTCATAGACGGTGTCGTCGTCCAAGCCTTCAGGAATCTTGAACTCGCCGATTTCATAGAGATATAAGCCCCACAGATGGTCTTTCAGGTTGAAGGTGGTCTTGCAGCCGTCGCCGTATTCCTTATACTTTTTCCAGCAGGTGTCCAAAACTTGGCGGTACTGCTGCGGCGTGAGGTGAGCGCTCTTCTCCAAGCTCGTAGGGCAGTATCTCGCGAAGGCGAACACGTCGGCCTTATGTTTCACCACCGTATCGATGATTTCGGGCATCTGTTCGGCATTGACGCCCGACACCGTAGTCATTATCGCCACGCGGATGCCGTGGCGGTGCAGCACCTCGATTTTCTCCAACGTGGTGTCGAACGAGCCGGGCTTGCGCATATAGTCGTGGGTCTCGCGGTTGCCGTCGATGCTGATCTGGTACTTCTCGCAGCCGTAAAACCTCAGCTTTTGGCAGTTCTCGTCGTCTAAGTGGAAAGGGTTGCCCAAAATCGTGAACGGTATCTCCTTTTCCTTCACATACGACAAAATCTCCCAAACGTGGGGATGCAGAAGGGGGTCGCCTCCCGTGATATAAAGGTACGGGAAGCGATTACCCATCTTGTCACACATCTCCAAACAATTGTCAATCACCTTCTTGGCCCGCTCCACGTTCACCGAAAGCAGCTCGGGGTGGCCTTCGGAGAAGATATAGCAGTGCTTGCAACGCTGGTCACACCAGTCGGTGATGTGCCATTGGAAGGAGAAGTACTGCTTCATTATCACTTGTTTACAGCATCCGCGTCTCTCACCAAACGCACAGAGCAGCCGAAGTATTTGAACATCGACCAGTTGCAGGTCTTGAAATTTGTTGGCGAGAAATTTATTTCATGGGCGGTGAAGCTGTCGTGGGCGGAGGAGACCGACCAATAGACGCCATGCGTGGCGATGCTCGAAATCATGGTGCCGTAGCGCATGCCTCCGGTGGGCAGGAACACCGCGCCGTTTGACTCAAAGATATCAAGCCATTGCGACGCGCTGATGATGTTGCCTGAATAGTCGCAGTCTTCGTTGTTGGTGTTAGTCAGGGTGAAGTTGCCGGTGTCCCAGTCGTCGGGAAGCAAAATCACGCCTGCGATGTCGTTCACCGTGCCTTTGGCGTAGCGTATGCCCGAGGCGGTGGAGCGCAAATCCAGAACGTACTCCCACTCATCGGCGGTGAGGGTGCGCCACATTTCAACGACGTTGCCTCCGTTGCTGATGGGGTTATAGACTCCCCAGTCGGACTTGGCGAAGTCGCCCGTGAGGTCTAAATCGTCAACAGGACCGTAATAAGCTGTGTTGGCGGTCTCGGTGTTCCAAGGCTGATAATACATGTTGCCGTTGTCCCAGCCGCTCGTTCCCCAACCGAAGAGGTCGCGGTCGGCATTAGGGTCATCAGAGGCCTGCGCACCGTCGCCGAGATAATCCCACTGATGCTCGGCAAACTTCCAGTAAGGTGTCGCCGCACTGCCGATATACTGCAGATTGCCTTGCGAGAAATACACTTTTCCAGTGGCGTTTATCGAATATAACCCGTTGATGATGCCTTCGGGACCGGCAGTCACATGGCAGACTTGGGAATAATCGGCAGGACAGCCTTCAACGTCGATTTTTACGCGATAATAACTGTCGAAAGTGGGGAAAAAACGGTAAGTTGTGCCGTTGGCATTCTCAATGTCTTGATAATCAACGTTATCCAGCGACATCTGCCATTGCAGCTCGCCGTATTGGTAGTTGCCGGCTTGTAACTCTATGGTGTCGTTGCCCGTTATCTCGATGATTTGTGCCTTGGCGTGAAACGACACGCTCATCATCAATACTATCGATATGGAAAATAAAAGTTTCTTCATGGCTGTCACTTTTTGATGATTTTTTTAACAAAAGTCGATTTTTCAGTCTTAACATTCAAAAAATACATGCCGGCAGGCAGGTTGCCAACGCTCAGTCTCGTCTCCCGCGACGAATAGCCTGCGAGGTCGTGTCTTTCTCTCATCACCACCATTCCTTTGACATCGCAGATGGTGATGTCGATTGAACTTGCACATTCCGTCTCATCGAACCGGAGCGTCAACTCGTCACCGACGGGGTTGGGAGCTATCGTCAGACCGGACATTTCGGTCAGATTTTCCTCCACTTGTGCTGTGCATGGGTCAGGAAGATCCAAAACCACGACAGTTTGCGCCTTCAAAACCATTGAGGCGAGCAATAAAGCCAAAAAAAGTAAGTGTTTTTTCATTATTTTATTGATTTAAATGATGTTTTCGTCAAGAAAAAGGCGCTCCACCCATATGACCGAAACGCCTTTGGTCGGGAGTCACGCCTTATTTCGCGCCACATGCGCTGCCACAAGCACTCGGTTTCTCCTCTTTCTTAGGCTCTGACGCGCCACATGCGCTGCCACACGGACTTGCGTTGCTTGTCACGAATGAAGCCACGAAACCTCCAAATTCTGATCTCTTCATAGTCACAATTTTTTAATGTTAATAATATGTTTAACTGTCAATGTTTTCCTTACCCCTAACGGCTAATAGCTAATGGCTAATAGCTAATAGCTAATGGCTAAATCCGCAATGTTTTCACAACGCAAAGATATATAAAATTTTTAATATCTCAATTATTTATTTTGCCAATACACGCACTTTTTGGTAAGTAATGAATAAAACGATTTATTTTCACTGCTTTATGAAAAATTTTTAAATCATAAAAAAGACTGACATACGACACCCGAAATAGTGTTTTTTGAAAACATCACCGAAATTTGTGTAAATGCAGATTCCAAAAATGTTTGTATTTTTGCATCAAAATTAAGATGCAATGAAAATAAAGACTATTATTATGGCCGCACTCGCTCTCATGATGGCGACGGCCTGCCAAGGGCAAAACAACAAATCATCTAATAATCAAAGTAATATGAGTAAATCTATCGTCATCTTTTTCTCCCATGCCGGCGACAACTACAGCGTTGGCAACATCGAGGTCGGCAACACGAAAATCGTGGCCGACTACATCAGCGAAATCACCGGTGCCGACCAATTTGAAATCGTCACGCACAAGTACGACGGCATGGCCTACACGCCACTCATTGAGTTGGCCAAGGCTGAAGCCAACCGTGGCGAGCTACCGCCTTACGAAGGCACCGCTCCTGACCTGAGTCAGTATGACACCGTCTATATCGGCGGTCCCGTGTGGTGGGGCACCTATCCGCAGGTGATGTTCACCCTGTTCAAGGACATCAACTTGGACGGCAAGACCGTCATCCCCTTCACCACCCACGAGGGCAGCGGACTCGCAAGCTGCGTCAGCGACGTGAAGAAGGCGTTCCCGAGGGCCAACGTCACCGGACAGTTCAGCATTTACGGACACGAGGTGCGCAGCGGCAGGGCGAAGGTGGAGAAGTGGATTAAAAGTGTAGTGAAAAATTAAAAACTTAAAGAACTATGCAGAATTTTGATTACATGACCCCGACGCGCCTCGTCTTCGGCAAGGGCGTCGTCGAGAAGCTGCCCGAAGTGATGGCGCAGTTCGGAAAGAGAATCCTTCTCACCTACGGCGGTGGGAGCATCAAGAAAATCGGCTTGTACCAGAAGGTACTGGAACTGCTGAAGGGCTACGAAATCGTGGAGCTCAGCGGCATACAGCCCAACCCGAAGTACGACCCCAGCGTGCTTGACGGCGTGCGCCTCTGCAAGGAGCACAATATCGACGTGATACTCGCCGTGGGCGGCGGCAGCGTCCTCGACTGCTCGAAAGCCATCGCCGCAGGTGCCTGCTACGACGGCGACCCGTGGGACCTCATCACCTATAAGGTGAAAGCACAGGCGGCCCTGCCCATCGTCGATATCATCACCCTCGCCGCCACGGGCAGCGAATACGATGCCGGCGGCGTCATCTCGCGCACCGAGACCAACGACAAGATCGGCTACGTTGATCCGTTACTCTACCCGCGTGTGTCGTTCCTCGACCCGACCTACACCTTCACCGTGAGCCGCAAGCAGACGGCGGCAGGCATCGCCGACGCGATGAACCACACCATAGAGCAATACTTCGCTGAGGACACCACGCTGCTCAACGACGGCTTCTGTGAGAGCATGCTGCGCTCGCTGATGGTGAACGGACGCAAGTGCTTGGAGAACCCCGAGGACTACACTGCCCGCGCCGAGATGATGCTCTGCTGCACCTATGGATGCAACCGCATCCTCGCACTCGGCAACAGTCCTTCAGGCTGGCCCTGCCACGGCATCGAGCACGCCCTGAGTGCCTACTACGACATCACCCACGGCGAAGGCCTGGCCATCATCACGCCACGCTGGATGCGCCATATCCTGAACGACCACACCCTGCCGCGCTTCGTGAAATACGGCGTCAACGTCTTCGGCATCGACGCCACGCTGCCTGAAAGGGAGATTGCGGAGAAGGCCATCGATGAGACCTACCGTTTCTTCGAGAGCATCGGCATCCCGATGCACCTGCGCGAGGTGGGCATCGACGACAGCCGCCTCGACGAGATGGCGCATCACATCGCCGTCAACGAAGGATTGGAGAACGCTTACGCTCCATTGACTGAACAGGACATCAAGGAGATTTTGGTGGCGTCACTGTAAACGCAACTATCAATCTTTGCAGCCATGACTCAACGCCCCGACATCATCATCGAAGACACCTTGGCCGACATCGCCAGCGAGCGGTATTCCGGCTACTTGGCACATGCCTTTTGCCGGAGGGGTTACAGCACCTTCACCTTCAACAACCAACAGTTCCGCTTCGAGGCGGGCGACTGCTTGATTTTGACCCGTTGCGACTTGGTGCAGAACATCGTGCAAAGCCCTGATTTCGTGGTCGATGTGGTGTATGTCACGCAAGAATTTATCGAGGTCAGCACGCCGCAGAGCAACTATGGCACGAAGGGACACATGGCGTTGTTCATCAACCCCATCATGCGCCTCAACCCCGAGCAGCAGGAGGTGTGCATGCTCAACTTCGACTACATCAAGCGGCGGCATGCCCTCACCCAACACCATTTCCACCGCGAGGCCATGATTAACGCCATCCAGCGCATGATCATCGATTTCTTCGACTTCCACGTTGAGCTTTACGGCAGCGGCGAGAAGGTCACCACGCAATACTACCACATCATGGACGGCTTCTTGGCCCTTTTGGAAGGCGGCGCGTTCTTCGAGAACCGCGAAATCACCTATTACGCCGACAAGCTCTGCGTCACCCCGAAATACCTCTCCGAAGTGTCGAAGAAGGTGAGCGGCTTCCCCGCCAACTACTGGATTACGCGCTACACGGCGTTGGAAATCAGCCGTTTGCTCCGCGACAAGAGCCTCACGCTCACCGAAATCAGCGACAGGTTCAACTTCTCGTCGCCGTCGTATTTTACAAGGTACGTGCAGAAATACTTGGGCACCAACCCGACGGATTTCAGGGAGTAGCCGAAAATTCCTTTTTTTGAAATCATCCCCGAAATTTGTGCAAAAGCGGATTGCGGGATTTTGCGTTATTTTGCTGCAATTTTAAATCGATAAGCAATGAAAAAAGTAGCAGTCCTCATCGGAGCGGGAAGCATCGGCATGGCCATCGTGCGGCGCGTGGGCGTGGAAAGATTGTAAATCATTAATAATCTGAGATACAAGTAAATAAATATTATTTATTCAGTGAAAATCTAACTGTCCATCCCGCTGTTAGGCAGAAACTTCCTTATAACTGATGGAGATATATTCCTCTGGTGACTACAGGTATTAAATGAGACAATAGTGTATGGCATAAGCGATGGCCTCAGTGATGTTTTTCACGTTCAGTTTGAGGAACACCTGACGGCGATAGAATTTGATGGTATCTACCGACTTAAACATCATAGCACCGATCTCATCCATCGAGTATCCTTGCATGCTTAGGCGCAGCATGGTCAGCTCTTCCGCTGAGAGGTGCGTCACCACCAGCGGCACCCATCCCCGCTCTTGGCTGGTATAGGTGTATAGGTAGTCTGTGCCGCGTATGCCGGCCATTATACGCATCTCGTCGCTGTGTACTGATGGCGACACCATCCCCAGCACCATCCCCGGATTGCCGTCGGCATCGAAATCGAGCATCTGTAGCTTGTGGCACACCATCAGCTGTTGTCCTCCAGAGATAATGTGGAAGTTGAGGTGTATCGACAGCTGGTGCTTGAACTCCATTGGCATTTCACGGAAGCTTCTGATAATGGCGTTGCTCGCGTTGGCGATGATATCCTTCTCTGAGTTGGGTACAAGATTGAAGAAGTAATTCATCCCAACGTGGTACATATCTTTCTCACTTGGCCCGTAGCGCAGCAGAGGGTGATCGGAGATGTAGATGAACCTATCGGTGGCAATGTCAACCAGATAGACGCCCTGATAAGAGAGATTGGCGATGGCCTTGGCCATCTCGATGTAGATGCCATTGCGCTCTTTGCCCGGCATATCCGTGGTGCTTTCCATTGTTTGCTAAAACTTCTCCGGTAGCAAATTCACGAAAAATGTCCGCATAACGCAGCGGCGAGTATGGTTAGTTGCAAAGGATTTGTGTAATGCGGCTTTCGAATTGCGGGAGCCACCAGTACCGGTAGCCGGCACGTGTCGGATGTATCTCGTCGGGAGCCATGTAAAGGTCCATATTCTCGCGGCCAATGGCGTTGAAAGCCTCGTCATCGGTGAGGTTGAGGATATACACGCCCCATTTCCCTGCCACCTTGTAGGCGTTGTCGAGCATGTCTCTATACTGCACGTCGTTGCTGAGGAACGGCGAGGTGTAGATCATGACAGGGCATCCCCAGTGTGCTTTCACGTAAGCGATAATGTATTCCATGCCGCCAAGCGTCGTGGCGAGGTCGAACGCGCTGGTGTTGAAACTGTCGGAGATTTTGCCGATGGTCTCGGCCGGCAGACGCGAGTCGTTGGTGGAGAGTTGTAGGACAAAGAGGTCGGGTTTGACATCGAGGGGGAAGTTGTGGAGGCGTCTCGAGAAGGAGATGTCTTCCTTACTGGGGTCGGCTCCGATGAGTCCTGTGAGTATGGGTCCATTTTCTTCCGGCTGGAGGACGTTGGCTATGGTGGTGCCGGAGGCAGCTTCCTTGTAGCTGATGCAGCCGTTGTGCTTTGCAACCATGTCGGCAGCGGCTTCGCCGTGACCACAGAGACCGTAGGTAATCGACGAACCAAGCCAGAAGATGGTCTTGCCTTTCAGCGGGCTATCCTGCAGTGTTTCGAGGCTGTCGAGGCTGTATTTGTCGGCGTTGCCCGGGAGGTCGTCTTGCGAGGATTTGCTCAATGGGGTGATGCCCGTAAGCACAACTTTGTAGCCATCCTCATTCTGGATACTGGTAGCTTGGGGGTTGTCATTCGTGCTGTTTGTTCTGCACGATGCTAACAACAGTGACAGTGCCATAAAGGCCAAAACTGTTTTTTTCATAAGTTTAATTTTTTAATGATTGTTTATTGTTTAATTATAGAGGTATATTATTGCATATTGACTGCCAGCGGTCGGAGAGTCGGTGGCGGTCTGGGTTGTGCAGGTAGCGCCAGATGCCGGCAGTCTTGGCCGTGAAGCGCAGGTACCACGACTCGAAGAGGAACAGACATGGCCACGCCACGAAATATATGAGGGCGACAGGCCAATGGATAAACAAGAGTATCAAGGTCGGCAACAGCCACATCAGCGGTATGCCGATGAAAATGGCAGCTCCCACCTGCCATGTGCTGCGAAACATGACATCCACGGCACCATTGATTTTCTTGTTGTAGAAAAACCGAGGTACGAGGAAGAGGAGGAAGGTGTAGAGCATGGCGACAAGAGCCAAAGGAAAGAGAAGTACAGACAAGACACATTGGGCTATCAGCTGAAGCCATCTCGGTCGCTGTTCGACGACCCATGTGCGCATGCCATTATCCACGATCTCTTTTGCCACTTCGCCAGCCTCCTCAAGCAGCCGATCGTCCGTTTCGTCCGATGACAGCGCTTTGCAGAGCTGCTTGTCCGACTCCCATCGTTCGGGGAGTTTCCCGGGGTTGAATCCGTGGCGTACAGCATAGTTTCTGCCGACAGAACTGCAACGCAGGGTGTCGATGGCGAAATAGTGGTCGAGGTCGGTGATGTTGAGCATCAGGGAGCTAATCTGCTGCTCCACAAGGCTGTTCACCTCGCGCATAGTGGTGCGGGGCTTCTCTTGATATTTCTTGTAGAATAGCGAGAGGGGTATTGGGGTGCCCATGCGCAGCGCGAAGTCGTAGCGTGGCAGATAGTAGTTCTCATAGTGGTGGGCAAAAGGCATGATGTATATTTCCCTTTGGAAGCCCGACTTCTCGGCTGCTTCGAATGCCATGTTGAGGTATCCGAGCGAGAAGTATCCGAGCCAGCGCTTGTCCTGGTGCCCTCCTTCGGGGAAGAGGATGATAGTGCTGCCAGCTAAGAGTTGCTCTTCTGCGGCCTGAAATGTCTTGCTGTTGGCTTCCTTGGCGTTGGAGCCTATAAAACCCTCGTAGTTCAGTCGCCGGACAGGCAGCAACCCCACCCAGTGAAGGAAAGAGGATATTATTTTCTTTTTGAACACGTCGCCGCGCACCAAGCAGTAGGGCTTGCGGTCGCGCATGGCCCACTCGACATTCAGGGGATCCATCATGCAGTTCTGGTGGTTTCCCACCATGACCACCGAGTTGCCGTCGGCAGGGATGTTCTGCATGTCAATGTAGTGACAGTGCCGATAGTATAGCTTCTTGACTATCGAAGTGTATGCATAGAACAGCCTGAGGGAAAACGAGCGTTGTGCCATGTTTACTTCATTTATTCAAAAAAATCATGTATACAGACCACCGTTGATGGAGATGCATTGTCCGGTGATGTAGCTTGCCTCGTTGCTGACGAGGAAGGCCACTAAAGCCGCCACTTCGTCGGGGGTACCGAAGCGTCCTGCGGGGATGCTCTTTTCTATCTCTGTGCGGTCCAGGTCGGCGGTCATGTCGGACTCGATGAATCCCGGTGCAATGGCGTTGACTGTGATGCCCCGTGGAGCCAACTCCTTGGCCAGGGCTTTGGTAGCTCCTATAAGACCTGCTTTGGCGGCGGAGTAATTCGACTGGCCGGGCAACCCCATCATGCCGCTGACAGAGGCCATGTTGACAATACGTCCGAAGCGTTTGCGCATCATCTTCTGCACGAGGGCCGATGTGGTGTTGTAGAATCCTGTGAGTGTGGTATCGATGACATCGTGCCACTGCTTGCCGTTCATCAGCGAGAGGATATTGTCCTGACGTATGCCGGCGTTGTTGACCAGCACGCTGATGTATTCGACGGGATGGCTGTTCTGCCAATTGGACAGGGCTTTGGCGGTGGCCTCGAAGTCACATACGTCGAAGGGCAGCAACTCGGCTTTGCCGCCTTCGGCTTCTATCTCGGTTTTGACCTTTGAGGCGGCATCGCTGCCGGAGCGATAGTTGATGATGATTGCGAACCCCTCACGGGCTAAGCGCAGGCAAACGGCACGACCTATGCCGCGCGAACCGCCCGTAACTAAGGCATAGCGGATTGTATCAACGACTGTATTCATTTTTTAAGTTTTAAGTTTTCGCTTAGGCGTGCCGAAGACATCATGGTGCCCAGCATGCCGTGAAGTGTGACACTCTGGCCGGCAAGATAGAGTCCGTGGACAGGTGTCGCGGGGGACAAGATGGTGCCTGCCAAGTTGTCGTTGTGTTTCTGCACACCGAAAGCCGAACCTTCTACTGTGCCCGTATAGTCGCGCCAGGTAAGCGGTGTGCTGGTATAGACCTTTTCCACCGCATCGGCAAGGCCGTCGATATGGCGTCCCGCTAACGATATGCACTCCTCTGCCTGTCGCTGTTTGAAGAGGTAATAGTCATCGGGACGGTGACCGTGGCGGCTGTCGCTCCATCTGCTGACGGCCGACCATTCCATTGGGACAAGCAGGTCGATGTTCCGGACGCAAGAACTCCCGTCTTCGGGACAGGCATAGTTTACAAACAGCTGTTCTTCCGGGAGCGAGAGACAACGGTTCAGATAGGGTAATATAGAGGACTTAAGTTGCAGCTGTACTGTGAAGTATCCCCTGCTGTTGGGCAGGTGGGTCATGCGGCGACGATAGATGCCGCGTATGCATTTGCTCTCTGGTAGCAGACCTACCGTAAGGGTAGGATGGATGGTCGAGATGACGAGGTCGGCATGCAGCTCTCCGTTGTCGGTTGTGACGCCTCTGACCGTGTCACCGTCAAGCATGATGCCGTTCACCATGATGCCCGTTTTGATGTCGCCACCCAGCTGAAGTATGCGCTCCGCGAGGGTGTCAGCAATCAGCTGTCCGCCACCCGGCAGCCGGTAGGCACCTTGCAGAAACGAAGCCATGGATTGCAAGAGAGAGTACAACGGAAGACGCGGTGTCAGCTCCGTGTTGGCGGCGCAGCCGCATATCAGCCGGCGTAAGCGCGGTGAGCGGAACTCACGTTCAAGATATTCGCAGGCCGAGGTAGAGAAAAGCGGGTTGTCTGTGATATTCCACGCAGGGTCGAGAGAGTCGTAAATACGAGAGGCCATCTCGTCGAGAGTGGCCGTCAGGTCGCTGATGGCCTTGCACTCGTCGGGGAAGGCCTCACACAGACGCTCGCGGAAGTTCGCCGTCCCGGTAGGGATGGCAAAGGGTTCCTCTCCTTCCACATATATCTCGTTGAAGCCATTGTCATCGAGGCGTTTCCAAGGCAACGTATCCAACCCGTATCGGCACAGCAGCGGATACATCATCTCGTCCGGACCAGCTCCGCCCACCCAGTGGAACCCCGTATCAAAGAGTACCTTGCCACGTCGGAAAGAAGAGAAAGCCCCGCCCACATGCGTCCCCTGCTCGACGACGCAGGTGGCGATGCCGCGCTTCAACAGGTCGATGGCGCAGCACAATCCGCCGATGCCACCACCGATAACCACTGCACCATATTTACCGTCTCTTTCCATCGTCAAATCAAAGTACCTTTAAGAGTCAACATGACCGATGTCTCTCCTTCCGCAGATATTTTCGATATCTCGGCCTCGAGTGCGACAGCGTCGCCATCGGCATGTCTGTTCATGACGAGCGTCACATCGTCGCCGGGATAGAGCATACCTGTGAAGCGACAGCTCTTCAGTTCTTTCCAAGCCAGCCTTTTCCCCACGAGCCTTGAGGCGCATTCGCGCACCATCCCCATCGTCATCACACCGGGACACACCGGCCGCCCGGGGAAGTGCCCCTCGTAAACAGGGTGCTTCTCGCACAGGTGCAGATACATCGTGTCGCCCTTGACATCGGTTACTGTATAGAAACAATTCATCTTCTATGCACTTGCTAATTTCATTGTGCAGGCAACTGCCGTATGTCCGTCGTCTGTCCGTGCTGTGGCACTGACCATCAGTACACTTCCCACCTCAGATACTGTCTTCAACTCACTCTCAATCCTGTCACCCACATGTAACTCCACATCCTGGAATGTGCAGCGTTTGGTGTCGCCGATGAAACCCAGCACTACCTCCTCACCCTTAATTTTTCGTCGGTAGCCCATAAAGGCTGCCGCACATTGAGCCAGATGTTCCAGCACGGCTTCCTGTGCCACCGTGCCGTCCTCGTCGGCAAATACCATTTCCTTCGTCAGCTCCACAGTCCCACGGCACATGCGGTCGTCAATGTATTCGAAGCTGTCGAGCATCAATATCGGTGGCCGTTGGGGCAGCAGTCGGCAGACATCATCGACGGTATTACAGATGGCTTCCGACATAGTTGTATAGGTCGTCGAAAGTCTTGATGGTCTTCACATCGTCTGTCTTGATAGTCACACCGAATTCTTCCTCCACCAGTCCTATCATGTCCACCAGACTCAGGCTGTCTAAATGCAATGTCTCCTTGATAGGAGCTTCAGCGGTGATGAGTTCTTCTTCCACCTCAAATTCCTTAGCGAGGATGGCGTTCATTTTTTTGATAATTCCTTCTTTTTCCATATTGTTAAATGTGTTTGTGTCAATTATTAACGTATCAGTGTGATAATTACATATTCCTGATAATCAATGTTGAGTTAGTTCCTCCGAAGCCGAAACTGTTCGACAGGAAAGTGTCGAAGGCGTAGTTGTCGAGACGTGTAGCCTGTATGTTCAGGCGGCTTGTAGCCTCATCGCCGCACTCAAAGTTGAGGTTGGGGGCGATGAACCGGTTCTTCATCATCAGCATCGAGTAGACTACTTCGCTGGCGCCTGCCATCCACATCTCGTGTCCTGTCTGTCCTTTGGTGGAAGTAACGGGAGGCATCCCCTCACCGAAGACTTCAAATATAGCTTTGGCCTCGTTAGCGTCGCCGACGGGTGTAGAGGTGGCGTGGGCGTTGATGTAGCCGATATCTTTTTTCGTAATGCCGCTCTGCTCGATGGCCATCAGCAGCGATTTCTTTGGTCCTTCGACATTGGGTGATGAGATATGGTCGCCATTGGATGAGAATCCGTATCCTAACACCTCGCCGAGGATTGTGGCTCCACGGGCCACGGCGCTCTCATAGCTCTCGAGCACCACCGTTGCGGCACCGCCGCCCGGCACCAAGCCGTCACGATGCGCATCGAAAGGTCGCGACGCCTTCTCAGGGGCATCCTCCCGTTTCGAGAAGGCTCCGATGCCGTCGAAGCTGCCTATGGAGAACGCATTGACCTCCTGGGCACCGCCACAGACCACACAGTCCTGTAGTCCCCAGTGGATGAGAGCTGCTCCCTGACCTATGGCATGCGAACCGCTCGCGCAGGCAGCACTGACGGTCATGTTGATGCCGCGCAGCTTGAACAGGCAGCCGAGGTTCATCGTCACCGTGGAGTTCATCGACTGGAAGATGGCTCCCGAACCGCAGAGCATGGTGTTCTTCTTGTCGCGTATGCGATCGACACTCGCCACTACTGCATCGGCAGTGCTGTCGTTGCCATAGAGCAGTCCAACGTCGTGATGTTCAAGATATTCCCTGTCCATCCCGGCCATCTTCAAGGCGGCGTCTGTCGCCATATAGGCATATTGCGCCGGCTCGCCCATGAAGACGCGGTGTGCACGGTCCACCACCCCTCTCAGTTCCGGATGCGGCACCGCCGCCGTGAGAGCCGACTGGAAGCCTAACTCCTTGCGCGAAGTGTCGAGAACGATGCCCGAGCGACCTTCAAAAAGCGACTCTTTCACTTCGTTGAGGGTAGTACCCAGACACGACCAGATACCCATACCCGTAATAACCACGCGTCTTCTGTTGTCTTGTATTGTTGTCATATATTTTAAGCATTAAACAAATCGCAAAGGTACAGAATTTTTGCTGTATGTGGTTTACACAAAAGTGTAAACGAAGCCTTATTTGGCAATTTTTTATACTTTTATGTAATAATATCCTGATCATTCCGTTATTCATTGAATAATCACTAATCATGACAGATTACACACCTTATATCAAAACAGCGCAAGTGTTTGCAAACATGACTTTCCTTGAGGTGTATCTGTTCGATTTTGCCGAAAGGAAACTTGTCTTTGCCTCCCCCACGATGCTACAACACCGTGAAATCCAATCCAAGGAGGTTTCAGATGAGGGACGAAAGATGGATATCGACAAGGTGTTTCCGATGAGCCAAGACGAACTGACAGCCCTCAGTGCGGCAGCGCTGAAATACAAAGAGTTGAGTCCCGAGAGGCAGAAGAACTTCGTAGTCCGTTTCAACACCCGTCCGTCGCGCAACGTGATGGCTGAGACCCATCGGCTGTCTATCGTAACCACCGACGAGCACAACAATCCCATATTAGTGATGGGTATAGTCTCGCCGTCGCTGCATGGCGGGGCTGAAACGATGGTGGCACATGTCGCCACTGAAGACTTCATATATCGCTACATCTACGGAAGTGGAGAGTGGGTGTGCGAACCGTTGCCACACCTGAGCGACAACGAGCTGACGATGCTGCGCCTCTCGTTACAAGGCTATTCGCTCGAAAACATAGGACAACTGATGTACAAGAGTACCGAGAGCGTGAAATACTATCGCCGACAAGTGTATCAGAAGCTGGGGGCCAACAACATCGCCGAGGCCTTAGGTATCGCCGCCGACTACTGTCTGCTGTAGATTCGCGATGTCTCAGGCCGCCGACAGCGAGTGGTGGCATTTCACCTTGAAGGACGAGCCTTTCCCTGACACCTACTTCACCTTCCCTGTGGAACAACTTGGCAATTGAAAAACAATTGAGACCCGGACATCCCTACGTTGTTCCTCCTTTATTTGACGATCTTCTTTGCAATCCACAGCCCGCATTCGGCTGCGGCTACGATGGCTATCAGCGTGACGACGAGCCACGTGGTAGTCTGCAGCGACCTACGCAACCTTAACTACCGCCGTCCCGCCATCGTAGAGGCTGAGAATCTCTTCAACGCCAAGAACAACAACGGCTTTGCGCACCTCTACTACGCCACCGTCTCTACCGACCTCGACGAGGCCTTAGAAGCCGCGGAGCGGCTGATGCCCATCCTCGACAGTCTGGAACGGCAAGGTCTGGTGCACAGCTACAACGACATGGTACCCAAGCTCTTCGTGAGCCAAGCCAAACAGCAACGCCGCATAGAAGCATGGAACGCCTTTTGGAGCGACAGCCGCAAGGCTGAGGCTATGACCTTAGTGCGCCGCGAAGCTGAAGCCGCAGGCATGAACCCCTATATGTTTGCCGACTTCGAGGGACTGCTTGAGGCCGACTACACGACGTCATCGCTGTTAGAAAGCGACGTGGTGCCGCCGGAGCTACTGGGCAACTCCATCGAGTGCAACGCCGACAGCCAATATATGGTGTTCACCGACGTGGCGATGCTTCTGTCAGATAAGGACAGCGTCACGGACGCCGTACTCAAGAACCCCAAGACTTTCGTCCTGAAACCGTTCTACTACTGCAAGAGTATGGTGGAGATGATACACGACGACTTCAATGTGGCTGTGTGGATCTCGTCCCTCTTTGTGCTGGTCATCCTGCTCCTCTCGTTCCGCATCATGCGTCAGCGACGTGAAGAAGGCGTTCCCGAAGGCCACCGTCACCGGTCAGTTCAGCATCTACGGACACGAAGTGCGCTCAGGCAAGGCGAAGGTCGAGAAGTGGTTGAAAGGTCTGGGACATTGATTCACAAAAAGGAATCCTCTTGTCAAGGCGTGACTTTTCGGAGTTGCGCCTTGAATTTTTGTTGGAGGTTTACGGGAAATGATTATTTTTGCAGACTGAAACAAACAAGAATAGATGTCTGAAAACCAGAACATAGAATACAAGGAATCGTGGCGCACGGAGTACCTGAAATGGGTTTGCGGCTTTGCCAATGCCCAAGGAGGAACGATATATGTTGGCATGAACGACAAAGGAAAGGTGGTTGGTTTGCCCGATGTGGCAAAGCTGATGGAGGATATTCCGAACCAAATCCAATCGGGATTGGGTGTCGTGGCCGAGGTTAACAAACTGGTCAAGAACGGTTTGGATTATATCGAGATAAAGGTCAAACCGAGCAGCTATCCAGTAAGCTATCATGGTGAATACCACTATCGTATTGGCAGCACCAAGCAACAACTGACAGGGATGGCGCTGTCGGAATTCATTATGCGCAAAACAGGTTTCCGATGGGAAGATGTCACGGTTGACGACATCTCTGTTGACGACTTGGACGATGAGAGTTTCAAGATATTCCGGCGTGAGGCTTTGAGAAGCCAGCGGATGACACGCGAGGAACTGGAAATCCCCAACGAGGAACTTTTAAGCAAGCTGCATTTGATGGCCGACGGCAAACTGAAGAGGTCGGCGGTATTGCTATTCCATAGCGACCCAAGTCGGGTTCAAACCGGTAGTTATGTGAAGGTAGGCAGGTTCAGCAACGAGGTCGATTTGCTGTATCAGGACACGTTGGAAGACTCCTTGATTAAGATTGCCGACAAGGTGATCGACTTGATTTACCTGAAATATCTGAAGGCAAAAGTCACATACGAGCACGACAGAAGGGTTGAGACCTATCCGTTTGCGAGAGATGCCATACGCGAGGCCGTCTATAACGCCATTGCCCACAATTGCTATATGTATGGAACCCCGATACAGATACGTATTGAAGATGAGGCCATCATCATCAGCAACCGTTGCATTCTGCCGGAAGGCTGGACAGTTGACACGCTGATGCAGCCCCATGAATCCATACCATACAATGAAAACATTGCCAATGTGTTCTATTATGCAGGATACATAGAGACGTGGGGACGAGGCATTCAGAAAATCTGCAAGGCATGTGCAGGAATTGGTGCTGATAACCCTATGTATGAATTGATTGGCAATGGCTTGAGAATCCATTTCACCGCACTGAAAAGAGCAATGATAGAAGTTTCACAAACACAAAAAGAAATAGAGTTGGGTGAAAGGCTGGGTAAAAAGTTGGGTGAAAAGTTGGGTGAAAAGTTGGGTGAAAAACGAAAGAGCATCATGCAATACTTGATTCACAATCCTTCCATCACGACGCTGCAGTTGTCAAAATTGTTAGGTATTAGCACTACGGCGGTAGATAACAACCTTAAATGGTTGAAAGAAAACGGTTTCATCCGTCGCGTTGGCCCAGCAAAAGGCGGCCATTGGGAGGTGATAGAAAAAGAATAAAACACCACGATATTATGGATAAGTTATCTGAAAAAAGAGTTTACAATGGGATAGAGCGTCCCTATTATACGCCTAATGCTATTACTGAGTTGAAACCAGATGAAGTTTTTGTTTTCGGCAGCAATCTTCAGGGCCATCATGGAGGTGGTGCTGCGAGAGTTGCCCTAAATAAGTTTGGTGCAATCTGGGGACAAGGCGTAGGGTTGCAAGGGCAGAGTTACGCCATACCGACTATGCAAGGCGGCGTGGAAACCATCAAGCCATACGTGGATGAGTTTGTTCGCTTTGCCAAACAGCATCCGGAGTATAAGTTCCTGGTCACGAAAATTGGCTGCGGCATTGCTGGCTTCAAGGTTGAGGAGATAGCTCCGCTGTTTTACCATGCGATAGACTGCAAGAATGTTATCCTGCCCAAGGAGTTCGACGACATTGTTCAGGATATTCACAACCGTTTCATCGATTCGTTTGATCACGATGCCGACCGCACGGAGTGGTGATAGAAATATGGTTACTTTTCGCTCTATAATAGCATCAACATATAAAATATAAATAAAGAAAATATAAATAAAGTAAGTAAAGAACATGAAATTCGAGACATTGTTTAAAGGGAAGAAGCCGTTGATTGGTATGATTCATACTAATTCGACAAGAGAACTCACCGCTCTGGAACTGGCTAAAAAAGAGATAGAGATATACTTGAAGCACGGTATCCATCCTCTGATTGAGAATTATTTCGGTGATACTGAAGACTGCGAGGCGGTTCTGGCATGGATGCAGAAGGAACATTCCAATGCCGTCTATGGCGTGAATATTCTGGGCGATTATCGGGAAGCGTTACGCCTGGCAAAGCAGTACGGTGCCTCGTTCATCCAGATAGATTCCGTATGCGGACATCTCACGCCCGAGGCCGACGAGCAGTACGCGCTACGACTGTCGGAGTTGCGTCAGGATGTGGATGTCGTGCTGCTGGGAGGTGTGCGCTTCAAGTATCAGGCAGTACGTTCAGGCCGCTCCTTGGATGAAGACCTGCGGCTTGGTGCCGGGCGTTGCAATGCCATCGTCTGTACTGGTGAAGGAACCGGCATCCCGACACCTTTTGGAAAGGTGGCGGAGTTCCGTTCAGTTCTGAACGATTTCCCGATTATCGTGGGTGCAGGAGTCACACTTGAAACGGTGCGTGATACTTTCCGTGTAGCAGACGGAGCCATCGTGGGCAGTTGGTTCAAAGAAGGTCATCGCGATTCGGGAGACGTGAAAGAGGAATACGTGAAGCAAATCGTTGATGCGATAGGTACGCCTAATGATGAGTATGAGGCTGTAAAGAAACGCGTCAAGCAGATGATGGACCACGGCCATCTGAACATGGGGTCATTCTCAGATGATGTTGATGTCAAGCTATGGCTTCCGGAAATGAACAGTGTGAACACAACCATTTTCTGCGACCGTTTAATGGAAAGATACCGGGAAGAAGGATTTGTTTTCCTTATAACAGGCAAGGGCGACATCAATTGCCTGTCTGTTCTCAACATTGAAGAACAAAGCAGTGGTTTCAAATTATTCAAACAAGTTGAAGATGATGACAAGGAAATGTTGATTATGGAGGTGAGTCCACAAAATATCAGACAGGAGTTGAGAATTCCTGATAATTACTGCGACGGATTTGTATGGGGCAACAGGCATCCAGCTGCTCCAATACCAAGTCACCCTGTGTCAACGTTCCGATATAACAGCCGGTATATCCTCAACTTCTCCGTAAGTGGAGAGTTTGATCTGAATGTTTATTTCCTTCCAAAAGATGAAGGCAATGCTGTTTGGGTGATGGGAAAAGGTTTTTGTTGCAAATAATGATAGAAAGTATGTACGACAGACAATATACACCCGAAAGAATAACGGAGTTGAAGCCGAATGAGATATTCGTGTTTGGCAGCAACCTTGCAGGAGCACATGGCGGCGGTGCAGCACAAACAAACAATCAACAAATGGATAATATTCAAGAACTCCTGACTTTGACAGTCCCAAACTGTTAATCATATAACTTATTGATTAACAAAGACAACCAAAAATATTGTTGGTGGTGCGGGTGGCGCAAGGCTGAAAAATGATTACTTTTGTGGCATGTATGTGCGCCGCAAGCGGAACCGAAGTGGTTCAATCAGTATTGTTGTCGTTGACAAGAGCAGTGGGAAGTACCGTGAGATAAAGGCCTTCGGCACCTCCATTGACCCTGACGAGGTTGACAGGATCTGCCTTGAAGCCAGCCGATGGATATCCAAGTTC
>FLNX01003634.1_pt1 | contig 33387 bp, 41 predicted proteins | sample 1140341 | NCBI WGS metagenome assembly FLNX01 (sample SAMEA3878208, study PRJEB12797) | bioreactor metagenome | biome: Moose rumen | place: Sweden | collected 2011-10 | reverse complement strand
ACTGCGCAAAGCATCATTTCCCATAAAACCGGTCACGGTTTAGCATTTGTTTCGAGCAGATGGGGCGCATCGTTGGCTAAAGTTTAGCGATGTTTTTTACACCATGTATACAATAAACCGACGCCACCCGCGTTACGTAGTGACAAGAGCCGTTGCCGGGGAGGGGGGCGGCATGCCGCCCCCCTCCCCGACGGCAGATGCTCCGCAGACGGGACAGCGCACACAGGACACCCGCACCACCGGAGCAAGGACCGACAGCCTAACACACTGAAAACTAACATGGAAAGTCTACCCGCATTATTCATGGACCTAGCGGTCATCCTCATCACCGCAGGCGTCATCACCGTTGTCTTCAAATGGCTCAAACAGCCTCTAGTGCTCGGCTACATACTGGCTGGCTTCTTCATCGGTCCCTACTTCCCGTGGTTCCCGGCCGTCACCGACACCGCCAGCGTCCATGTTTGGAGCGACATCGGCATCGTCTTCCTGATGTTCGCCCTCGGCCTCGAGTTCAGCATCAAGAAACTCAAGAAGGTTGGCGGCACCGGCGCCATCACGGCACTCACCGAGCTGGCTGTCATGTTCCTCATCGGCAACACGGCAGGTCACCTGCTGGGCTTCAAGGACATGGACTGCATCTTCCTCGGCTGCATGATGTCGATATCGTCGACGGCCATCATCATCAAGAGCTTCGACGACCTGAAGCTCAAGCAGCAGAAGTTCACCTCCACCGTCACCGCCGTCCTCGTCGTCGAGGACCTCATCGCCGTGCTGCTGCTCGTGGTGCTCAGCACCATCTCGGTCAGCCGCACCTTCAACGGCGGCGAGCTGGCCATGAGCATGGTCAAGCTGGTCTTCTTCCTTATTGTGTGGTTTGTGTTCGGCATCTACCTGATACCCACTTTCCTGCGCTGGATGCGCCGCTACATGACCGAGGAGACGCTGCTGCTGGTGGCCGTAGGTCTATGCTTCGGCATGGTAGTGCTGGCCGCCAAGGCAGGCTTCTCCACAGCTCTCGGAGCTTTCGTAATGGGCGCCATACTGGCCGAGACCATCGAGGCCGACGTCATCCACCGCCTCATCACCCCGCTGAAGAACCTCTTCGGCGCCATCTTCTTCGTCTCGGTAGGCATGCTCATCAAACCCGAGGTACTCGGAAGATACTGGCTTCCGATACTGGTCATCGCCCTCTGCATCATCGTCTTCAAGAGCACGGCTGCCACCGTCGGCGTGCTGCTCAGCGGGAAACCCCTCAAGACGGCCATCCAGAGCGGCTTCTGCTTCTGCCAGATAGGCGAGTTCTCGTTCATCATCGCAGGCTTGGGATTGAGCTTCGGCGTCATCGACGAGAACCTCTACCCCATCATCGTCTCGGTCTCGATACTCACCACCTTCGTGACACCCTACATGATCAAGGGGGCCCTGCCCTTCTACAACCGCCTCGAGCCACACATACCCGATAGCGCCAAGCGACACCTGACACAGTACAGCGAGCACAGCGGCGGCGACGACTCGTCGCGCGGCCTCGTAGGCTCTTTCTTGCGCAGCCAGCTGGGCAACGTGCTCCTCTATGGCGTCATCCTGGCCGCCATATCGCTACTCTCCGTCGGACTGCTGCGCCCCTTCCTCGACAACCTCTTCGCCGACCTCGGCATCCCACGCATCTGGAGCCGTCTGCTCGGCCTCACAGGCACACTGGTGATCATGGCCCCCTTCCTGTGGGCTGTGGCCGTCAAGGGCGTCAACAGGAAGAACATCAAGGCCATGTTCAACACCTACCGTTTCTCGCACGCCGTCGTCATACCTGTGCTCGTGCTGCGCTATTTCGTGGCCGTATTCTCTGTGGGTCTAGCCGTGGCCGGCTATGTCGACATCGCCATCGGCTTCCTGCTGGTCATCGCCGTCATCGTGGTGGGCGTGGTGCTCTTCTCGCGCCGCGCCGACAACTTCTACGACCAGATCGAGGAACGCTTCACCAAGAACTTCAACTCGCGCCAGGACCAGGCCTCGTTCCATATCCCCGCCGGCATGGAGAACGACTTCGCCATGGAACGTCTGCGCATGACACCCGCGTCGCCACTCGCCGGAATGACACTGGCCGAAAGCCATATCCGCGACACCTACGGTGCCAACGTCGTCACCATCGAACGCGGCGAGAAAGTCATCGACATGCCCGGCAAGGACCAGATACTCATGCCGACGGACATACTCACCGTCATCGGCACCGAGGAACAGGTCAGCGCCATACGCGCCGACATCGAGAAGGAGGCCGACATGCTCGTACACGACCACTCGAACCACGAGATGCACATGTACCGCTACCACGTCGAGGCCGGCGGTCCCCTCTGCGGCCTGGCCGTTGGCACCTCGGCACTCGCCACCAAACACAACGCTCTCGTCCTCGCCATAGAACGCAACGGCAAGAAGATTGTCAACCCCGACCGCCACACTATCTTCCAGCACAACGACCTGCTGTGGTTCGTCAGCCCCGACGAGCTCACCGTCGATGGCTTCGAACAGAAGATGGTGGAGGTCTAACCCCTCCCATACACACCTCCGGCAAAAAGATTATTCTTTGCGACAGCCACACAATAAAAGCGGCTTTTCGTTGTTATTATTGCCACATATCTCTTGCATTTAACATGAAGAAACAACACATCCTAGTACTGATGCTGGCAGTCGCCGTCTGCCTGCCGCGTCTGGCGGCACAGGACGACAGAGGCTTCGAGATCGCCAAGAACCTCGAGATTTTCGCCAACGTATACAAAAACCTCAACCTCAACTATGTCGACGACGTGGACCCCGGCAAGACCATCAAGGTGGCCATCGATGCCATGCTCGCCTCGCTCGACCCCTACACCAACTACTACCCCGAGAGCCAGATGGAGGATGTCAAGCTGCAGATGCTCGGCCAGTATGGCGGCATCGGCTCGCTGATTGTGCAAAAGGGCGACTCGGTGTATATCTCTGAGCCCTACAAGAACCTGCCGGCCGACGAAGCAGGTCTGCGCGCCGGCGACCGCATCGTGGCCGTAGATGGCCAGAGCACCGACGGCAAGTCGACATCCGACGTCAGCGCCGCCATGCGCGGACAGGCCGGCACCGACGTGGTGCTCCGGCTCGAACGCGACGGCAAGCAGTTTGAACGCACCGTCAAACGCCGCGAGATAAAGCTGCCCAACGTGCCTTACTACGGCTTCGTGGGCAAGGACAACGACATCGGATACATCAAACTCGACGAGTTCACCGCCGACGCCGCCAAGAACGTGCGCGACGCATTCGTCAACCTCAAGAAAGACAACCCCGCCATGAAAGGCGTCATCCTCGACCTGCGCGGCAACGGCGGCGGCCTCATGAACGAGGCTGTCGACATCGTGGGCATCTGGGTGCCACGCGGCACACTGGTGGTGGAGACCAAGGGCAAGGTGGCCTCGAAGAACATGAAGAGCGTCACCCACATGCAACCCGAGGACACCGAGATGCCCGTGGCGGTGCTTATCGACAACAGCTCGGCTTCGGCCAGCGAGATTGTCAGCGGCTCGCTGCAAGACCTCGACCGCGCCGTCATCATAGGCCAGCGCAGCTATGGCAAGGGACTGGTACAGAACATCCTGCCCATGTCCTACAACAGCCAGATGAAGGTCACCGTCAGCAAATACTATATACCTAGCGGCCGCTGCATCCAGGCTATCGACTACAGCCACCGCGACGAGAACGGCAAAGCCGTGCGCGTGCCCGACTCGCTCAAGACGGCCTTCAAGACCAAGGGCGGACGCACCGTCTATGACGGCTTCGGCATCGAGCCCGACGTGGAGGTGGAACCGGAGTATATGTCGAACGTGGCCGTGGCTCTGGTGCAGAAGTTCCTCGTGTTCGACTACGCCACGCTGTACTACCGTTCGCACACCTCTATACCACCAGCCTCGGAGTTCGAGATCGACGATGCGCTCTATGCCGACTTCTGCCGCTACCTGAAGGACAAGAACCTCAGCTACAGCACTGTCACCGAACGCGTCATCAATGAGCTGCGCGACGTGGCCAAGGAGGAGAAGTATGCCGCCGCCATCGAGGACCAGCTGAAGGCTATGGAGGAAGCCCTCGAACGCGAGAAGGAAGGCGACCTGCAGAAACATCGCGACGAGATATGCGACATGCTGCGCGCTGAGATACTGACGCGCTACTACTACGACGAGGGCCGCATAGAAGGCGGCCTACGCCACGACAACGTGGTCGCACGAGCCATCGAGGAACTCAAGAAGCAATGATGTTCCCCGCTCGTCTCCATAGAGCCATCTACATCGTGTTGGTCACCCTGCTGGGTGGCTGTATGGTGTGTTCCACATGGGCTGCCAACCTAGTGTGGGTGCTGCTTGCCGCCAACTGGCTGCTGGAAGGGCGCTGGCGCGAGAAGTGGCAGATGGCTCGCCACAGCCGTATGCTGGCAGCCTATGCCACCCTGTGTCTCGTGCTGCTTGTCGGCATGCTGTGGACGTCGAACAGCGCCACAGGATGGTCGCAGCTCCGCACCAAGCTGCCACTGCTGGTGGTGCCACTAGTGATGCTCACCTCGCGTCCGCTCGAAGGACGCGTACGCTCGGCGGTGCTATGGCTCTATGCCGCCACGGTGCTGGTGGTGTCGCTGATAGCCACGGTGCGTATGCTCGCCATACCCGACATGCCCTACCGCGACGCCGTACCTTACATCTCGCACATTCGCTTCGCCCTCAACTGCTGCATGGTAATCTTCATCGCCGTCGGCACCTACCGCTGGCCTCGTCGCAGCTCACTATGGCCACTGACTGTCCTGCGTTGGCTGGCAGTGCTGTGGATGGTCGTCTTCGTGTTGCTCATCCGTTCCTACACCGCCCTGGCCGTCATCGTGGCGGTATCCCTCGCACTGCTGCTCGTCTACTACCGCCGCTGGCCGCTGATGGCGTTGTGGTGCGCCGTGATGGGCGTGGCCACCCTCTCTGTGGTGCACGAGGTGCGCTCCTACTATCGTCCGGTACCGCTGGCCGTGGAGCCGCTGCGCAAAACGACAGTGGCGGGACGCCCCTATGAGCACGCCTGCGACGGCATCGTCGAGAACGGTAACTACATCAACAACTATGTCTGCCGTCCCGAGCTGCGCACTGCATGGACCCTCCGCAGCACCCTGCCCTACGACAGCCTCACGTCGGGAGGCTTCCCCGTCGAACCGACACTCATCCGCTACCTCAACGCCTGCGGTCTCGCCAAGGACAGTGTCGGGGTGTGCTCGCTCAGCGCCGCCGACATCGCCGCCGTGGAGCGCGGCGTGGCCAACCCCGTCTACGAGAGCGGCTCGCCGCTGCGCAAGATGGTGTATGTGATGGCACTGGAACACGAATACTACCGCCACACCCACGCCATACGCGGTTTCTCTATGCTGCAACGCATCGAGCTGTGGCGTGCCACATGGCGCGTGGTGACGGAACACCCGGCCTTCGGCGTCGGCACCGGCGACATATACGACGCCGTACAGGACCAGCTCGCCGCCATGGACTCCGAACTCTACGGCTCCTACAAGAACACCCACAACCAGTACCTCTCCCTGATGGCTATGGTCGGCCTTCTGGGATTCATCGCCGTCGCGGCCATGTTCCTCCGCGCAGTTCTGCCTCGCATGGCGAAACCGCGAACCTCCCTGCCTCCTCTCATGATGGCCTGGATGCTGACCGTACTCATCTCGTTCCTCACCGAGGACACCCTCAACACTCTGGCCGGCATTCTCTTGTGCACTTGGTTCCTCGCAGCCAGAAGCGAAAAGTTTGACAACGCCACACAATAAAACAGCACTTTGTGTGTTATTATGTGCAATATTATGTACGAATACCACACTCTGCCCAATGGCATCCGCATCGTGCTCAGCCGCATAACGTCGCGCGTGGCATGGTCGGGCGTGTTTATCAATGTCGGCAGCCGCGACGAGAGCGGTGCCGACGAGGGCATGGCACACTTCATCGAACACTCTCTCTTCAAGGGCACCGAACACCGCCGCGCCCACCACATACTGAGCCGCATCGACGGCGTCGGCGGCGAGCTCAACGCCTTCACCACCAAGGAGGAGACATGCATCTATGCCACCTCGCTCGATGAACACCTCGACCGTTGTCTTGAGCTGTTCGCCGACGTGCTCTTCCACTCCACCTTCCCCGAGTCCGAAATCGCCAAGGAACGCGACGTGGTGCTTGAGGAGATCAACTCGTACAGCGACACGCCTTCGGAACTTATCTTCGACGACTTCGAGGAGCTGGCTTTCGAAGGACATCCGCTGGCACACAACATACTGGGCAGCAAACGCAACGTACGTCATTTCTCTGCCGACCGCCTGCGGCGTCACATGGAACGGCTCTACACCCCCTCGCGCATGGTCATCAGCGTGGTGGCCGACGTCGACATGCAACGCCTCGTCCGCATGTGCGAACGCCACTTTGGCTGCTACGCCGACCGCCCGTCGGCTGTCGACCGCTCGACACACCCCACCTTCCGCCGTTTCGACCACCGCGTCGCACGCCACACCCACCAGACGCACCTCCTCCTCGGCTGCGAGGCTCCCGACGTGTACAACAGCGACAAGACAGCCTTCACCCTCATCAACAACATACTCGGCGGACCAGCCATGAACTCGCGCTTCAATGTGGCTGTCCGCGAACGCTATGGCTTCTGCTACAACATCGAGTCGCAGTATATACCGTTCTCCGACACGGGTCTCTTCTATGTCTATGCCGGCGTGGACCACGGCGCCGCCGACCGCACACTGGACATCGTCCGCAACGAGCTGCACCGCATGGCCGCCAACGCACTGACGCCGTATGCCCTGCGCCAGGCTCAACGCCAGTTTATCGGCCAGATGGCCATCAACGCCGCCGCCGGCAGCAACGAGATGCAGTCTATAGGCAAGGCATTTCTGGCCTTCGACAAAGTGGACTCCCTCGAGGAGATGAGCACCGACATCATGAGCCTCACCACTGCCGACCTGCAGCGCGTAGCCGAACACTACTTCGCCGCCGAGTCGTGCAGCACCCTCATCTACGGCAACTGACAACGCAGATCCAAGCCTACCTCTGAAAATCCTACCTATGCATAAAAGCTTAAGCTAACTTGTATCACTGATGATTATCGACCAACCATGGTATCTGGTGGCTCTCTGCCTGCTGTGCGGAGCACTCTTCGCGGCGCTGCTCTACTTCGTCGGACGCCGGCGTTTCGGCCGCCGGACCAACATACTGCTTGCCCTGCTGCGTTTTGTGGCCGTCAGCGCCATCGCCCTGCTGCTCCTGGCTCCTATGACGCGCCGCACCGTACACGAACACCAGAAGCCTCACGTCGTCATCGCCGTCGACCGCTCGCTGTCGGTGATGCAAAGTCCCGACAGCACCTTCTCGGCAAACCAGCTGACCGACGCCCTCGGCAACCGGCTGCAACTGTCTCTGATACAGTTCGGCGACGACGGCGGCACCGACATCGGCTCACTGTTCGAACAGCTGGACGACGATGTCGACGCCGTGGTGCTGGCCACCGACGGCATATACAACCGCGGCCCCAACCCCGCCACCGCCGTCGAACGGCTGGCCATACCTGTCCACACCATCGCCTTGGGCGACACCACGCCGCGACGCGACGCCGCACTCGGCACCCTGCGCGTGGCCCGTGTGGCGATGACAGGCAGCACCATACCGATGCAGATAACGGCTACCGCCTCGCTGTTGCGCGGCCACCAGGCCCAGTTCACCGTGACCGACGCTCATGGACGCACCCTCGTCTCGCAACGCATCGCCTACGACGACGACCGCTTCTCAGTCACCGTCGACGCCGTCCTGCCAGCCGCCGAGGCCGGACTGCAGCGTTTCACGGCTGCACTGTCGCCCGTCGAGGGCGAGGTCAACACCGACAACAACGTCGTATCTTTCTATGTCGACGTCATCGACGCCCGTCGCAAGGTGGCCATCGTGGCCGACGCTCCGCATCCCGACATCGCCGCACTGCGCCACGCTGTAGAGAACAACCCCAACTACGAAACCGACGTGCTGTTTGCCAACGACATGCGCCAGTTCAACGCCGACGGCTACAGCCTCGTCGTGCTGCACAACCTGCCCTCGCGCGAACACCCCGACGTCTCGTTCGCAGCCACGTTGCCTCGTTTCTATATCATAGGTCTGCACACCGACCTGGCACGGTTCAACGCCTTGCACACCGGCGTCGAGATAACCTCAAAGGCCAGCCACACCAACGAGGTGACGGCCATCGCCCGTCAGGACTTCACGCTCTTCAACGTCGACGCTGCCGACGCCGACGCCTTCGAAGCCATGCCTCCCCTCTCCGCTCCCTTCGGCGAAGCACGCCTCGCCGAAGGCATGCAGACGTTGTTCGGAGCCCGCATCGGCAATATCGACACACGCCAGCCTCTCGTCGCCGCCATGGCTCAAGGCGAACAACGTTGCGTGGTGGTATGGGGCGAAGGGCTGTGGCGCTGGCGTCTGGCCGAATTCGCCACCGACGCCTCGCACGACCGCTTCGACCGCCTTGTGCAGCAGCTGGTGGCCTTCGCCGCCATGCAAGCCGACCGCCAGCGACTGCGCGTCGAGGCCGACCGCACCTATCAGACCGGTTCGCCAGCCGTACTCCGTGCCCAGCTCTACAACGAGGCCTACCAGCTCAGCAACAGCGCCGAGGTGAGCCTCGACGTCAAGGGCGACAGTACCGGCGGCACCTTCTTGTTCCAACACGACGGCGACGCATACAGCCTTACACTGCCCGACCTGCCCGAGGGCGTCTACCGCTACCGCGCCACCACACCCGACGGTCTGGCTGCCGAAGGCACCTTCGCCGTCGAAGAACAAAAGATGGAGCTCAGCCGCCTGGTGGCCGACCACACGCTGCTACGCACCATCAGCCAGACGACCGGCGGCACCATGTACCGCCCCTCCGACATCGACGCACTGAAACGACAGCTCGCCGAACTGAAACCTGTCATCTACAGCCACACCCGCTACTCCGACCTGTTGGGACTGCCGCTGGTGCTGGCCATCATCGTGCTGCTCCTCGGTGCAGAATGGCTTATACGCAAGTTGAACGGTGAGGTTTAAGGACATATCACGCGAGGTGGCCACCGTACTCTCCGGCAGCGTGGTGGCACAGGCCATCACTCTGGCGGCCTACTTCGTGTTGCTGCGCATCTTCTCGCCTGCCGACTATGGCCTCTTCACCGTCTTCTACTCTTACATCGAGGTACTGGTCATCGTCTCTACCTGCAAGTACGAGATGGGCGTTGTCGCCGCCGACAGCGACCGCAGCGCGGCTGCGCTGGGACGTTTCGCATTGCGTCTCAACGCCATCCTGTCGTCGTTGCTGCTCGCGGTGCTCGCAGTGCTCACTCTGGCAGGATGGCTGCCGGGCAAGTTCAGCCAGCTTGGATGGGTGTCCATGCTCATCGCACCTATGGTGTTCTTCTTGGGCAACAACAGGATACTGTCGTCACTCTACAACCGCTTCCACCACTATCGCGCCATCGCCACATCCGACATCGTCGGCGCTCTCTCGGCGGCTGTCATCAAGGCCACCCTCGGCTTGCTGGGCATGAACCGCGTCGGCATGCCCCTCGGAGCCGTGCTCGGCCAGGCGGCAGCCAACGTGAACTACCGCGTCGGCATACGCCGCCTACCGCTGCCCGCTGTCGGCAGCGACGAGTGCCGTGCCGAGGCACGTCACCACAGCAACTATCCCCGCTATGTGGCCCCCAAGGATTTCATCAACAGTTTCTCGGCCAACCTGCCGTTCCTGTGGCTGGCACTGTACTTCGACAACGCCAGCGTAGGTCTGCTGGCCATCGCCGTCACCTTCGTCATCAGGCCCTGCCACATCATCGGAGCCGCCTTCGAGCGCGTGCTCTTCGCCCGCACCGCCGAGGATGTCCGCAACGGACGCCCCGTGTTGCAGCCGCTGTTGCGTTTCGTCGCACTGGCCGAAGGCGTGGCGGTGGCGGTGGCGGTGGTGCTATGGCTCTACGCCGAACCTCTCATGGCCTTCTGCTTCGGCGACCGCTGGTCAGGCTGCGGCATATATATCGACGCACTGCTGCCTTGGGCCGTGGCACTGGCCGCCAGCCTACCGCTGATGTATATCCCCAACATCTACGGCACACAACGCACCGAACTCTTCATCCATCTCGGACAGCTGGCACTGCGTATCGCCGCCATCGCCATCGGCATCGCCACCGGCAGCTTCCTGCTGGGTGTACAGCTCTTTGCCGCCGTCTCGGCACTGACATCGTTCTCGCTGACAGCATGGTACCTCACCCAGACGTCGCGTAGCCATACTCGCAGGGACAAGGCGGCGCACTGACCGGCACTCCACTGCCCATACCTGCAAACGGACAATAACGTCACGTGGCAGAAACGATAGGATTCTAAGGGCAGTAGCCCCCAACCGTAGCGAGAAAAATCCAGATTACAACAGGTCGACGAAGTCGTCGACAAGCATATCGGCACCGGCAGCGCGCAGGTCGTCAGCCGTCTGGTTGCCATAGGTGACGCCACACGTCCGGCAGCCGGCAGCGGCACCCATCAGTATGTCGTAACTGGCATCGCCCACCACCAAAGCCTCTTCAGGCCTCACAGCAAGGGCAGACAGTATCTTCTGCACCGGCTCGGGATGGGGCTTGTGGTGCTGCACGTCGTCGGCGCCAACCACCATCTCGATGTATGCCTCCAGATGAAAGCTCCTCACAAAGCCATCGAGCGTGGGACGGCCACGGCTGCTACAGATGGCCAGACGCAGGCCTCGGTCGTGCATAGCCTTGATTGTCTCAAAGACATGGGGGAAGAGGGCGACACTGCCGTCGGTGTTCAGCTCGTCAAACACACGACGGTATACGTCGGCACAACGCACGGCCACAGTCTCGTCGACTCCGCACAACGTGGTGAAACACTCCGTCAGCGGCAGCCCGATGATGGTGCGACACTCGGCAGCAGTGCGCGCTGGAAGACCCATCTCGCGCAACGTGTGCTGTATCGAGGCGACGATGATAGGCTGCGTGTCGGCCAATGTGCCGTCGAAGTCTAATATGATTGTGTTAATACGTGACCGTGCTATTGCATCAGCGCTCATCGTGCAAGATTTGGTAACGCACCAGCCTGTATGTACTGCTCCAACAGTCGCTGGACATACTTGCCGAACACGTCGAACTCGATGTTCACCACCGTGCCGGGTGTAAAGTTGTGGAAGTTGGTCACCTGGTACGTGTACGGTATGATGGCCACAGAGAACATGCCGGGTTCGCTGTCAACCACCGTAAGGCTCACGCCATTGATGCTGATGCTGCCTTTCGGCACGGTGATGCTCGGGGCGTTCTTGGCATCGTAGCTGAAGTAGAAACGCCAGCTGCCGTTGTCGTCCACCACCTTGGTACAGGTGGCTGTCTGGTCCACATGACCCTGCACTATATGGCCGTCGAAGCGACCGTCCATGCGCATCGAACGCTCCACGTTGACCTCCGCACCCTCGTGCCACGTGCCAAGGTTGGTTTTCAACATCGTCTCGTCCATCGCTGTGACGACATACTGTCTCTTCTCTTTGTCAACCTTCACCACCGTGAGGCAGCACCCGTCGTGAGCCATACTCTGGTCGATGGACAGCTCGTCGCCGAAAGGCACCTCCAGCGTGAAATGGTAGTTGGTGTTCTCTTTCTCTATCTTGACGACACGTGCCGTCGTTTCTATGATTCCTGTGAACATATTTCTGTATTATCTCGTTTCTCGAAACACGATGCAAAAATACATCTTTTCCTGATTATGGCAAAATATATTTTGTATCTTTGCACCATGAAACGAAAACACACTATATCCAAAGCCACCGCCGTACTCATTATGTCACTGACGATTGCGGCAACAGCGACAGCACAGGCGCAGCACGTGAAAATAGTCTTTGCAGGCGACTTGATGGGCCACATGCCGCAACACAACGCGGCACTACAAGCCGACGGCAGCTACGACTATGCACCCTGCTTCCGCTACGTCAAGGACTACATCGCCGATGCCGACCTGGCCATCGTCAACCTGGAGGTGCCTCTGGACGGACGTCCCTACAGCGGCTACCCACAGTTCTCGGCTCCCGACGCACTGGCCGAGGCTGCACGCAATGCAGGATTCGACATCATGACCACTGCCAACAACCACTGCATGGATCGCGGACGTCATGGCCTCGAACGCACACTGTACGCCCTCGACAGCCTCGGCATACCACACCTGGGCACCTACCGCGACCGTGGGCATCATGACGCCGAGCACCCCATGATAGTGGAACGCAACGGCATGCGTCTGGCCCTGCTATGCTACACCTATGGCACCAACGGCATACCGGTGGCTGATCCCAACGTGGTCAACTTCATCGACACCATCGAGATGGCTCGCGACCTGCGCGCGGCTCGCAACAGTGGTGCCGACTTCGTCATCACACTCATCCATTGGGGCATCGAATATGCCGTCAAAGCCAATGCCGAACAGGAACAGACGGCACTGTGGCTGCTCGAACACGGCTGCGACGCCGTCATCGGCGGCCACCCGCACGTGGTGCAGAACTTCACCATCGACGCCAACCCGTCAAACAACCGCTATCCCGAGATAGTCGTCTACTCGATGGGCAACCTGGTGAGCAACCAACGCGACGTCAACACCGACGGCGGCATCATGATAGAGCTTGAGCTCAACAGACTACGCAACTCACCCATCATCACGCAACACTGCCGCTATATGCCCTACTGGGTACATCGCGGCACAGTGGACAGCCTCTATCAATACTACATAATACCTAGCACCGACGCGGCGCAACACCCCGAACGCTACCAGGTGGAAGGCAACGACCTCAAGGCACTGCGGCTCTTCGACAGCAACACGCGCGCCCGACTGTCGGCCTGTGCCCTGCCCGACGGCAGCAATATCGAAGAGAAACACTACTCCCCCTTCGACCGCAACCGTCACATACCCCTCAGCACCATGCCGACAATGAGCAACATCTTCCTGAGAGACCGCATCACTCGGTAACCGATTAGGGGGAAAAACGACTCACCAGTCTGCAATAAAAAGCAACACCGCAGTACAAAAATATGGCATCAACCAAAAATTCCACGTATGCATAATAGCCTATTGCCATATACAGATTCAACATCCCACACTATGAAAAAGTTCGTCATCACGGCACTCATTGCCATCCTGGCCGCCGGTACCGGCATGGCCCAACACCCACAGCAACGTCCTGAACAACTGAATTCACGCCACCAGGACGAGCCATCGCAACAGATGCATCGCCACGATGCACACCACCACGGTCGGCATCATGGGCAACATCCACAGCAAGCCATAGCAGCGCCTTTGGTCAACGCCGACGGCATCGACATGGCCATCGTGAAAGCCTTCCCGACAGTGAAGAAAGTGACCAAGACCGAGAAATGGACCGAGGTATACGATGACAAAGGCGTGCTGCTGGGATACGCCGTCTACAGCAAGCCCGCAAGCGACGGCATCAAAGGCTACAACGGCGAGACACCGGTGCTTATCGCACTCAACGCCAAGAAGAAAATCACGGGCGTCTACCTGCTGTCCAACAACGAGACACCTCGTTTTGCACAACGTGTACAGGAGTCGGGCTTCTACGACAACTGGAATGGGCTGAACATCAAAAAAGCCCGCAAGAAGAAAGTGGACACCGTCAGTGGAGCCACCTATACCAGCCGTGCCGTAGCACAGAGCGTACAGGCAGCACTGGAGAGACTCTGAACAAAACGATATTGCTTAATAAACAACGCCCCGTGTCTGTCCGACACGGGGCGTTGTCGTTGTCTCTGCGACGCTCTTACTATTCAGCCTTCGGAGCTTCAGCCTCGGCGACAGGGGCCTCGGCGACAGGGGCCTCGGCGACAGGAGCGGCATTCTCGGCCTTCTTGGCACGCGAACGACGGGTGCCCTTGGCTTTCTTGACGCTGCTTTCCTTGAGCATATTCTCGTTGTAATCGACAAGCTCGATGATAGCCATCTCGGAATTGTCACCGTGACGGATACCGGTCTTCAGTATACGGGTGTAGCCACCGGGACGGTTGGCCACCTTCTGCGACACCTCGCGGAAGAGCTCGTTGACGGCTTCCTTGCTATGGAGATAGCTGAAGACGATACGACGATTGTGGGTGGTATCCTCTTTCGAGCGGTTGATGATAGGCTCGACATATACGCGGAGGGCTTTGGCTTTGGCAACAGTGGTCTCGATGCGCTTGTGCATGATAAGCGAGGTGGCCATGTTGGAGAGCATAGCAACGCGGTGAGCGTGGGTTCTGGACAGATGATTAACTTTGCAACCGTGTCTCATATTCTTTCCTTATTCTTTATCAAGTTTATACTTTGAAATATTCATACCGAACTCGAGGTTCTTCGATGCGACGAGGTTCTCAAGTTCAGTGAGCGATTTTTTACCGAAGTTGCGGAACTTCAGAAGGTCGGCCTTGTTGAAGGCGACAAGCTCGCCAAGCGTCTCCACCTCGGCAGCCTTGAGGCAGTTGAGGGCGCGCACCGACAGGTCGAGGTCGACCAGTTTGGTGAGCAACAGCTGACGCATGTGGACAGTGGTCTCGTCGAACTCCTCCTGCACCGGCTTGGTCTCGACATCGAGCGTGATGCGCTCGTCGGAGAAAAGCATGAAGTGCTGGATAAGAATGGTGGCAGCCTCCTTGAGGGCCTCCTTCGGGTGTATCGAACCGTCGGTCTCGATATCGAAGGTCAGCTTCTCATAGTCGGTACGCTGCTCGACACGGTAGTCGTCGACAGCATACATAACATTCTTGATAGGAGTGTGTATGGAGTCGATGGCGATGACACCGATGGGGTCAGTGGCCTTCTTGTTCTCGTCGGCAGGGACATAACCCCTACCCTTGTCTATCGAGAGCGTGATACGGAGCTCCGTCTTGGGCTCCATATGGCATATCTCAAGCTCGGGGTTCAGCACTTGGAAACCGTTGAGGTTGCTGTTCAGGTCGCCGGCTTTGAAGACCGTCTGTTCCTTGATGGTGAAGGTAATCTTCTCGTGGTCGGTGTCATCCAGCTGGCGGCGGAAACGCACCTGCTTGAGACGGAGAATGATGTCGGTCATATCCTCAACCACACCGGGGAGCGACGAGAACTCGTGGTCGACACCTTCAATCTGGACAGACGTGATTGCATAGCCTTCGAGCGAAGAGAGAAGGACGCGACGCAGAGCGTTGCCAATGGTAGTGCCATAGCCTGGCTCCAGCGGTCTGAACTCAAACTTACCGCGGAAGTCGTCAGCCTCAAGCATGACCACCTTGTCGGGTTTTTGGAATGATAGAATTGCCATTTGTTATCCTTTCTTTCTTTTATTGTTTGGAGCCTGGGCGGAATACCGCCCACGACTGTGCCCAGAGGGCTATTACTTCGAGTAGAGATCGACAATCAGCTGCTCATTGATGGTCTCGGGGATATCCGAACGCTGCGGGTAGCTGACAAACTTGCCGGTCAACGTGGCGCCATCCCACTCAAGCCACGGATACGTGGTGCCCTTGGTGGCGAGGGCGTCGGCGATGACCTCGAGCGACTTGCTGCGCTCGCGGACAGAGATGACGTCGCCTTCACGGAGCGAATAGGAAGGGATGTTGACCACCTCGCCGTTGACGGCTATATGGCGATGCGAAACCAGCTGACGGGCCTGTGCACGGCTGCGGGCGATGCCGAGACGATAGACGACATTGTCAAGACGTGCCTCGATAAGCTTCATCAACTCCTCACCGGTGATGCCGCCACGACGCGAAGCCTCGGCATAGAGCTTGCGGAACTGACGCTCAAGAATACCATAGGTATACTTGGCTTTCTGTTTCTCGTTGAGCTGGATGCCATACTCCGAAGTCTTGCTGCGACGACGGTTCTGACCGTGCATGCCGGGAGCATAGGGTTTCTTCTCGTAACTCTTGTCCGGGCCATATATTGGCTCGTGGAACTTTCTTGCTATTTTGGTCTTCGGACCAGTGTATCTTGCCATTGTTTACTTCTTTTAAGATTAATAATTACACACGACGACGTTTCGGGGGACGGCAACCATTGTGCGGAAGCGGTGTGATGTCGGTAATCTCGGTCACCTCGATACCGCAAGTGTTGATTGCGCGAATTGCAGATTCACGTCCTTGACCAGGTCCTTTAACATAGACCTTCACTTTTCTTAGGCCCAAATCATAAGCAACTTTACCGCAATCTTCCGCAGCCATCTGTGCAGCATACGGAGTGTTTTTCTTCGATCCGCGGAAGCCCATTTTTCCGGCAGACGACCAAGAAATCACTTGACCGGCATTGTTCGTCAACGAGACGATGACGTTGTTGAAGGATGCAAAGATGCATGCCCTTCCTTGAGGTTCAACTTTTACGACTCTCTTTTTGGTCGGTTTTGAAGTTTTTGCCATTGTTTGTTTTGCTTGATTTTCTTTGTTTCTTACTACCAATCGCTCCTGTGTTCACTGTCTGATCCGCGATTGGGGCGCTACAACCATTACTTACTTGGTAGCTTTCTTCTTGTTAGCGATTGTTTTCTTCTTACCCTTGCGAGTGCGGGCGTTGTTCTTGGTACTCTGTCCGCGGAGAGGAAGACCCAGACGGTGGCGGATACCACGATAGCATCCGATATCCATAAGGCGCTTGATGTTCATCTGAACCTCCGAACGCAGGGCACCTTCCACCTTGTACTCATCGTTGATGATGGTACGGAGGGTGTTCTGCTCGTCGTCGGTCCAATCCTGCACCTTCTTGCCTTCGTCGATTCCGGCCTTGGCCAGGATCTCCTTGGCAGTGCTACGTCCGATACCGTAGATATAGGTCAAACCTATCTCTCCTCTTTTGTTCTTGGGTAAGTCAATACCTGCAATACGTGCCATAGATTTCTTTTATACTTTTTTGGTTTTTTTAAATTATCCTTGTCTCTGTTTAAACTTAGGATTCTTCTTGTTGATTACATAGACCACCCCGTGACGGCGGACCACCTTGCATTCGGGGGATCTTTTCTTGACTGATACTCTGACTTTCATTTTGTGTAATTATTAATCTTGTTGATACTTTATTTTCTTCTTGAAGCCTATTTGTGACGGTAAGTGATACGGCCTTTCGAGAGGTCGTACGGCGACATCTCTATCTGCACCCTGTCGCCAGGCAATATCTTGATGTAATGCATGCGCATCTTGCCCGAGATGTGGGCAATGATCTGATGCCCGTTTTCCAACTCGACGCGGAACATGGCGTTACCGAGCGACTCGATGACCGTTCCGTCCAATTGTATGGAAGCCTGTTTTGCCATTCTGTTTAATCTTACCGTTAACGTTATTTGTTGTTTTCAATCCAATCGAAACTGGTCAAGATATCCGGACCGTCCTTGGTGATAGCCACCGTGTGCTCGTAGTGGGCGGCAGGCTTGCCGTCTTTGGTACGGCATGTCCAGCCGTCCTCCTTCGAGAACTTGACATTCTTCGAGCCCATGCAGACCATAGGCTCCACCGCTATCACCATACCCTCCTTCAGGAGAGGGCCGGTACCCTTGACGCCGAAGTTCGGCACATTGGGCGACTCGTGCATCTTGAAGCCGACGCCGTGTCCGCACAACTCACGGACAACCGAATAGCCGTTCTTCTCACAATGCATCTGCACAGCCTGGCTTATATCACCTACACGGTTGCCGGCCTTGCACTGGTCAAGCCCGATAAACAGAGCCTCGCGCGTGACCCTCATAAGGCGTTGCACCTCCGGACTCACCTCGCCAACGGCAAAGGTATAGGCCGAATCGGCGACATAACCGTTATACTCGATGACACAGTCCAGCGTGACATTGTCGCCCTCCTTGAGGAAGACATCTTGCGACGGGATACCGTGCACGACAACGTCGTTGACCGAGACGCAGAAAGCTGCCGGGAAGCCCTCGAAGCCCTTGCACAGAGGCTTGGCGCCGTTGTCACGGATATACTGCTCTCCTATCTGGTCGAGGAAGGCAGTGGTGACGCCCGGACGGATATGACGTCCCACCTCCGCGAGAGTTTTCCCGAGGAGGTGGGCTGCATCACGTATGAGCTCGATTTCTTCTTTTGTCTTCAGCAGAATCATTATCTCTGTCTTGGATATCTATAGTGGCGTCAGGCTTGGATAGACATTGAGGTGCGACCCTTGATGCGGCCTGTCTTGGTAAGGCCGTCGTAGTGACGCATAAGCAGGTGACTCTCGATCTGTTGCAGAGTGTCGAGGATGACACCGACAAGAATCAACAGGGATGTGCCGCCATAGAACTGGGCAAACTGAGTGTTGACACCGAAGAGGCGTACGATGGCGGGCAGTATGGCCACAATGGCGAGGAACACCGAACCCGGGAGGGTGATCTTCGAGAGGATGCCTTCCAGATACTCGGCAGTCTTCTTGCCTGGCTTGACACCCGGTATGAAGCCGCCGTTCTTCTTCATGTCGTCAGCCATCTGGTTAGGGTTGATGGCGATGGCAGTGTAGAAGTAGGTGAACAGGATAACCAGGATGGCAAACACCAGGTTGTACCAAAAACCATTGTAGTCGGCAAAAGCCATAGCGAACTTGGAGCTGTTGTTACCCTTGAAGCCCATGAAAGTGATGGGCAGGAACATGATGGCCTGGGCAAAGATGATAGGCATGACACCGGCGGCATTCACCTTGATGGGGATATACTGGCGCACGCCACCATACTGCTTGTTGCCAACAATACGTTTGGCATACTGCACAGGGATTCTGCGGGTACCCTGCACAAGCAGGATGACGAGCAGGATGACGCCGAGCAGCACAACAAGTTCAACGAGGAACATCACCAGTCCGCCACCTTCCGACAGACGCGAGGCGAACTCGGCCGACAGGGCGAAAGGCAGACGTGCGATGATACCGATCATAATCAACAGTGAGATACCGTTACCGACACCCTTGTCGGTGATGCGCTCGCCGAGCCACATGACGAACAGCGTACCACTGATCAGAATGATAATGCTGCTCACCCAGAAGAAAGGCGAAGGGGCGCTGCCGTCGAAGGGATATATAGCCGTCGACGAGGCGCCGAGCTGATACATCATATTGGTGATGTAGGCAGGGGCCTGCATTGCGGTGACAACAACGGTAAGCCAACGTGTGATTTGATTCATTTTTCTACGGCCACTTTCACCATCACGCTGCATCTTCTGGAAATAAGGCACCACCATCACCAACAGTTGGATGACAATCGACGCTGTGATGTAGGGCATGATGCCGAGTGCAAAAATAGAAGCATTCGAGAAAGCGCCGCCCGAGAACATGTTAAGAAGTCCCATCAGGCCCTCCGAGCCCTGTTTCTGCAAGCCCTGCAACTGAGAAGGGTCAACACCAGGCAGAACGACATACGACCCGATACGATAAATCAGCACCAGTCCAATGGTGTAGAGTATACGTTTGCGCAGGTCTTCGATCGACCAGATGTTTTTAAGTGTCTGTATAAAACGCTTCATTGTAGTGGTTTTGTATTATTCAATAACAGTAGCCACGCCACCCTTATCCTCGATAGCCTTCTTGGCGGCAGCCGAGAAAGCGTGAGCGGTGACATTGACAGTCTTGGACAACTCTCCACGACCAAGTATCTTGATACGGTCCTTGGAAGAGATCAGACCGTTCTGCTTCAGGACCTCGACATCGAAGTCGGTGATGTTCTTGGCCTCGGCGAGAGCATTGAGAGTGTCGATATTGATACCGACATACTCGACACGGTTGATGTTCTTGAAACCGAATTTCGGGACGCGGCGATAGAGAGGCATCTGACCACCCTCGAATCCCACCTTCTGGTGATAACCCGAGCGAGACTTGGCACCCTTGTTGCCACGGGTGGCGGTACCGCCCTTGCCAGAACCGGCACCACGGCCTATACGTTTCGAATGTTTGATAGAACCTTCGGCGGGTTTAAGATTGCTGATATTCATTATAGGGTTCCTTTCTTAGTTTACTTGTTAGATTTCTTCAACGGTGATGAGGTGCTTGACCTTTTCAATCATACCCAATACCTGAGGCGAGGCCACCACCTCGCGGCTGTGGTTGATGCGACGGAGACCGAGAGCCTCCATAGTGCGTTTCTGGCGGGCAGGATGTCCGATGATACTTCTGACCTGAGTGATTTTAAGTTTCTTTTCTGCCATTTCTATTGACCTCCTATTGATTAACCGTTAAACACTTTGTCGAGGGATACACCGCGGAGCTGTGCCACCATATAGGGATCCTTCATCTGGAGCAGTGCATTGATAGTGGCTTTCACCACACTGTGCGGATTCGACGAACCCTTGCACTTGGCCAGGACATCCTTCACGCCGACACTCTCAAGCACGGCACGCATAGCGCCGCCGGCGATAACGCCGGTACCGGGGGCAGCGGGCTTCAAGAACACCTTGGCGCCGCTGTACTTGCCGACCTGCTCGTGGGGGATAGTGCCCTTCAGGACAGGGACACGGATAAGGTTCTTCTTGGCATCATCGATACCTTTCTGTACGGCGGCCTGGACCTCCTTGGCTTTGCCAAGACCATATCCCACAACGCCATTCTCATTGCCAATGACGACAATGGCGGCGAAAGTGAAAGTACGACCACCCTTGGTGACCTTGGTCACACGATTGATTGCGACGAGACGGTCTTTGAACTCTATCTCGCTCGATTTTACTCTATTAACGTTTACTTCTGCCATGACTTACTTAGAATTTTAAACCACCTTCTCTGGCACCGTCGGCCAAGCTCTTCACACGGCCATGGTAGAGGTAACCATTACGGTCAAAAACAACTGTGTTAATACCAGCGGCAATGGCGCGCTCGGCAACAGTCTTGCCGACCTTGGCGGCCACTTCGCTCTTAGTGCCACTCTTTTCGAAGCCCTTCTCAAGCGAAGAGGCAGCGGTCAGTGTCACACCTTTCACATCGTCAATCACCTGGGCATATATCTCCTTGTTGCTTCTGAATACGGACAGGCGAGGCATTTCAGCCGTTCCGCTGACTTTATGACGGATGCGGAATTTGATTTTTTGTCTTCTTATGTCTTTCTTTGTTGCCATAATCTTTGATTCTTTTTCGGCTTTGTTGGTAAACTGTTTTACCTTGTTACTTATTTAGCAGCTGCTTTACCGGCTTTCTTGCGAATCTCTTCACCCTGGAAGCGGATACCCTTGCCCTTGTAAGGCTCGGGCTTGCGGAGCGAACGGATTTTGGCAGCGGCCTGACCGAGTATCTGCTTGTCGCAGCAGGTCATGGTGATGATGGGGTTCTTACCTTTCTCGGTGACAGTCTCGACCTTGATCTCGGGAGCAAGCTCCAAGAAAATCTTGTGCGAATAGCCGAGGTCCATCTCCATGACGTTACCCGTCGCCTGCACTTTATAACCAACGCCGATAACCTCTTGGACAGTCTTGAAACCTTCACTCACACCCTTCACCATGTTGGCGGCAAGAGCGCGATAGAGGCCGTGCATGGCCTTGGTCTCCTTCTCGTCGTTCGGACGGTTGAAATGCAGGACACCGTCCTCGCACTTCATCTCTATCATCGGGTTGACCTTCTGGGTAAGCTCGCCCATCGGACCCTTGACGGTAAGGATATTGTCATCAGAAATCTTCACTTCGACACCTTTAGGAAGGTGGATAGGCATTTTACCGATTCTTGACATGTTCTGTTCCTCCTCTCTTGATTAACTGATGTAACATAAAACCTCGCCACCCACATTGAGCGTGCGGGCCTCCTTGTCGGTCATAAGACCCTTCGACGTGGAGACGATGGCGATACCGAGACCGTTGAGCACACGGGGCATCTCGTCGACAGAGACATACTTGCGCAGACCGGGACTGGAGACACGCTTGAGCTCCGCGATGGCCGACTGCTTGGTCACGGGATGATACTTGAGGGCGATCTTGATGCTCTGGTTGTGGGCACCTTCGTTCTCGAACTTGTAGTTGAGGATGTATCCCTTCTCAAAGAGGATCTTGGTCATCTCTCTTTTCAGCTTAGAGCCGGGGATTTCGACCACGCGATGCTTGGCGGCAATAGCGTTGCGCATACGGGTCAGGTAATCTGCAATAGGATCTGTTACCATTTTTTAATTCTTGATTTTAAGTTTTGTAGTATTGGTGTTATGCCAACTTGCAAAGCTACCAATAATTATCACTTGTTAATTACCAACTTGCTTTCTTGACGCCGGGGATGAGGCCCGAGACAGCCATCTCGCGGAAATTGATACGGGAGATGCCGAACTGGCGCATATAGCCCTTCGGACGTCCGGTAATCTGGCAGCGGTTGTGCTTCCTGATCGGACAGGCGTTCTTGGGGAGTTTCTGGAGGGCGATGACAGCCTTCTCCACCTCCTCGGGTTCTCCGGTACGGACAATCTCTTTCAGAGCAGCACGCTTGGCAGCGTACTTGGCGACCATTTTAGCTCTTTTGCGTTCTCTTGCTTTGATCGATTCTTTAGCCATTATGCTTATTTTTGTTGATTCTTGAACGGAAGACCGAACTGTTTGAGCAGCGACATAGCCTCCTTGTCGGTGTTGGCCGAGGTGACGAAGGTGATGTCCATGCCCTGGATACGGTCGATTTTGTCGATATCAATCTCCGGGAAGATGATTTGCTCAGCGATGCCGAAGGTGTAGTTGCCCTTGCCGTCGAAGCCCTTGTCGTTGATGCCGCGGAAGTCGCGGATACGGGGTATCGAAGCAGTGACCAGACGCTCGAGGAACTCGTACATACGCTCACCGCGAAGGGTGACACGCACGCCGATAGGCATGCCGCGGCGCAGCTTGAAGTTCGATATATCCTTGCGCGACTTGGTGGCCACAGCCTTCTGTCCGGTGATGGCAGTCATCTCCTCGATGCCCTTGTCGATGACCTTCTTGTCGGCGATGGCGGCTTTGCCAAGACCCTGGTTGAGAGTTATTTTCTTCAGACGAGGAGCCTGCATAACAGTCTTATAGCCATACTCTTTCATCAGAGCGGGCAGAATTTCCTCTTTGTACTTTGTCTTTAATGTAGGAACGTATGCCATTATTTGATTTCCTCCCCTGTTTTTTTGGAATAACGGACTATTTTACCGGTTTTTTCATCAACACGACGGCCAACTTTGGTCGGGGTTTTGCCAACAACGACCATGAGGTTGGAGATGTGAATAGGGGCTTCCTGTTCTACAATACCGCCCTGAGTGTTGCGTGCATTGGGCTTGGTGTGTTTCTTGTTGACGTTGACACCCTCGACAATGGCGCGATTCTTTTCGGGATAGACCTTCAGGACCTTGGCGATCTTGCCTTTGTCGTCGCCGGCGATAACCTGAACCATATCCCCTTTCTTAACGTGCAATTTCATTGTTGTCTTCTTTTCTTTTTGTTAATTACAATACTTCGGGAGCGAGGGAGACAATCTTCATGAATTGTTTCTCACGCAGTTCGCGACCCACGGGGCCGAAGATACGGGTGCCGCGCAGCTCGTCGGCGGCGGTGAGCAGCACACATGCATTGTCGTCGAAGCGGATGTAGGAACCATCATTGCGACGAATCTCTTTCTTGGTGCGCACCACGACTGCCTTGGAGACGCTACCCTTCTTCACGTTGCCGGAGGGGATGGCGTCCTTGATAGCCACCACGATAGTGTCGCCTATCGTGGCATAGCGTTTCTTGGTACCACCCAGGACACGGATACACAGGGCGCTTTTGGCACCGCTGTTATCGGCAACTGTCATTCTGGTTTCTTGCTGTATCATTTCTTTTTGTTTTTTCTGATAAGGATTTTACTTGGCCTTTTCGACTATCTCGACCAGGCGCCAGCATTTGTTCTTGCTCAATGGGCGTGTCTCCATGATACGCACGGTGTCGCCGATGCCGGCCTCGTTCTTCTCATCGTGAGCCATGAACTTGGTGGACCTCTTCACGAACTTGCCGTACTTCGGGTGTTTCACCTTACGCTCGACAAGAATCACGATGGACTTGTCCATTTTGTTGCTGACCACAACACCGATTCTTTCTTTTCTTAAATTTCTTTCCATTTCTTGTGTTGGATTTTACAAATTGCCATGCTTACTTTTTGTCGGCGATTTCACGCGCGCGGAGCTCGGTAAGGCAGCGGGCAATGTTTTTTCTACTTTCTTTAATTTTGTTGGGATTCTCGAGGGGCGAGACAGCATGGCTCATAATCATCTTCTGATACTGCATGCGCTCGGCGTCGAGTTTCTCCTTCAGTTCAGCAGTCGAGAGCTCCTTTAATACGATTTCATTCTTCATGACTGTAGATGTGCTACTTGATTATTCTTCGATATAGTCTCTTTTCACGACAAACTTGGTCGAGATGGGGAGTTTCTGGGCAGCCAGGCGAAGAGCCTCCTTGGCGACATCCATCGGGACACCCTCGCATTCGAACAGGATGGTACCCGGCATGACGCGAGCCACGAAATATTCGGGGGCACCCTTACCCTTACCCATACGCACCTCGTTAGGCTTCTTGGTGATGGGCTTGTCCGGGAAGATGCGTATCCATATCTGACCCTCACGTTTCATGTGACGCGTTACAGCTTGACGAGCAGCCTCAATCTGGCGACCGGTGATAAAGCAAGTCTCGAGTGATTTGATGCCGAAGTTGCCGAAAGCCAACTCATGGCCGCGGAAGGCATTACCCTTGATCTTGCCTTTCTGCTGCTTTCTATATCTTGTTTTCTTAGGTTGTAACATTTCTTCTTATTGTTTAGTGTCCAGTGTTAGTGTACGCGACGCTAAAGCCAGACATTATTTATTTACTGTTGTTATTTCTGTTGCCCTGGCGACGGCGCGGAGCGCCCTCCTGGCGACGGCCACCGCCCATGCCTGAGCGCGGTTCCTTCTGCTGACCGCCGACGGTGGTGGGGACGAGTTCGGGGCGACCGTAGATGACGCCGCGGCAGATCCACACCTTGATGCCGATACGGCCATAGGTAGTATGGGCCTCGGCGTTGGCGTAGTCGATGTCGGCACGGAGGGTGTGCAGCGGGGTACGACCCTCTTTGAAGTGTTCGCTGCGGGCAATCTCGGCGCCGCCGATACGGCCGGCGATAGAGACCTTGATGCCTTCGGCACCGGCGCGCATGGTGGAGGTGATGGCGTTCTTGATGGCGCGGCGGTACTGGATACGGCCTTCAATCTGCTTGGCGATGTTCTGTGCCACGAGCACCGAGTCCATCTCCGGACGCTTCACTTCGTTGATGTTGATCTGGACATCCTTGCCGGTGAGTTTCTTCAGTTCCTCGCGGAGCTTGTCGACCTCCGAACCGGCACGTCCGATGATCAGGCCCGGACGGGCAGAGCTGATGGTTACGGTGAGGAGCTTCAGGGTGCGCTCGATGTAGATCTTCGAGATGCTGGCTTTGGCCAGACGGGCATTGAGGTATTTGCGGATCTTTTCGTCCTCAACGAGTTTGTCTTCGAATCGTCTACCACCGTACCAGTTAGAGTCCCAGCCACGGATGATGCCTAATCTGTTTCCAATAGGGTTAGTCTTTTGTCCCATTGTAGAGTTTCTTCTTTTTGATTACTTTATTTTGTTTCTTCTTTTTCAGCCTTTTCTACAGGAGTGTCTTCCAGACGGCTGCCGAGTATCATGGTGATGTGGTTGCTGCGTTTGCGGATGCGGTAGCCACGGCCCTGGGGGGCGGTGCGCATACGCTTCATGGTGCGGCCTTCGTCGACCATGATTTGTTTGACGTACAGCTGTGCATCTTCCATACGCACACCCTCGTTCTTGGCCTGCCAGTTGGCGATGGCCGAGAGGAGCAGCTTGCGCATCTTGGGAGCCGACTCTCTGGGGTTGTACTGCAGTATACCGAGAGCCTTCTCGACGTCGACGCCACGTACGAGGTCGGCGACGAGACGGGTCTTGCGCGGCGAAGTCGGGTTGTTCAGCAACTTGGCCATGTAGATAGTCTTGTTGGCTTCTTTACGTGCTTCTGCACTGTTATGTTTTCTACGTCCCATTTCTTTTGCGATTTACTTTTTAGCTTTATCTTTAGAACCTGCGTGGCCGCGGAAAATGCGGGTGGGAGCAAATTCGCCGAGCTTGTGACCGACCATGTTCTCGGTTACGTACACGGGGATGAACTTGTTGCCATTATGCACGGCGATGGTCTGGCCCACGAAGTCGGGCGATATCATCGAAGCGCGCGACCAAGTCTTGATGGTGACCTTCTTGTTGGACTGCTGGGCCTCGATAACACGTTTTTCCAGTTTGTGGAAAATATACGGACCTTTCTTTAACGAACGACTCATTGTTTCTTCTTTTTACTGAGTTACTTCTTTCTTCTTTCGACGATGTATTTGCTCGACTGCTTCTTGGGAGCGCGAGTCTTGTAGCCCTTGGCGGGGATACCCTTGCGCGAGCGGGGATGGCCACCGGTCTGACGGCCTTCACCACCGCCCATCGGGTGGTCGACAGGGTTCATGACGACGCCGCGGTTGCGCGGACGGCGGCCGAGGTGACGGCTGCGGCCGGCCTTGCCGCCGACCTCGAGGTTATGCTCGGGGTTGCTGACGACGCCGACAGTGGCGCGGCATGCCTGGAGGATCATGCGCATCTCGCCGCTGGGCATCTTGATGATGGCGTACTTGTCGTCGCGCGACATGAGCTGGGCGTATGCGCCGGCCGAGCGCACCATCTTGGCGCCCTGGCCAGGACGGAGCTCGATGTTGTGGATGAGCGTACCGAAAGGTATCTCGGAGAGGAGCAGCGTGTTGCCGATCTCGGGGGCGACACCGGCGCCGGACATGACGGTCTGTCCGACCTTGAGGCCCTGCGGGCAGATGATGTAGCTCTTCTCGCCGTCGGCGTAGCAGATGAGGGCGATGCGCGAGCTGCGGTTCGGGTCGTACTCGATGGTCTTCACCGTGGCGGGGATACCGTCCTTGTTGCGTTTGAAGTCGACGAAGCGGTACAACTGCTTGTGACCACCGCCGATGTAGCGCATGGTCATCTTACCCTGGTTGTTACGGCCACCGCTCTTGCGGATACCGTAGACAAGGCTTTTTTCCGGCTTGCTGGCGGTGATGTCGTCGTTGGTGACGACGAGCTTGTGGCGCTGGCCGGGGGTTGTGGGTTTGATTTTCTTTAAAGCCATTTCTTTTTACTGTTCTTATTGGTCTCTTATCAGTGGACCTTTACTATTATTTTGACGTTTGTTGTTTCTCGTTGCTGCGCCGTCCGGCACTGCTGCGGGGCGGCGTCGTGGCGTGACGACCTAGATGCTGGCGTAGAAATCGATGGTGTCGCCCTCGGCGAGGGTGACGATAGCTTTCTTGAAGGCGTTGGTGCGTCCCGTGAGGAAGCCAGCCTTGGTGTAGCGCGATTTCACCTTGCCGGAGTAGTTCATCGTGTTGACGTCGATAACCTTGACGTTGTAGAACTCTTCGACAGCCTGCTTTATCTGTATCTTGTTGGCGCGCTTGTCGACAACGAAACCGTAGCGGTTGTGTGCGGGAGCGGCTGCGATACCCTTATTGCGCTGGATGCGCGTCTGCACCGGAGCGGCAGCGGCTTCGGTGAGGCGGGTCATCTTTTCGCTAATGAGCGGTTTTACTATTATGTTCATCATTTGTTAAACTTTCTTAAAATCGTTATACACACAGCCCTATTTTGTTGCCAAAACACGGTTGATCTCACCCAACGAACCCTCGCAGACGACAATATTGGAGGCGTTAACAATGTCGTAAGTGTTTAACTGTGACACGTTTACAACCTTCACGTTCTTCAGGTTTCTAGCGGACAAAGATACAAATTTATTTTGATTATCAAGCACAAAAAGAGATTTTTTCTCTGCGAGGCTCAGGTTCTTGAGCACTTCGATCATCTTTTTGGTCTTGGGGCCGTCGAAGGTAAAGTTCTCGACGACGGTGAGGGCGTTGTCGGCCACCTTGTAGCTGAGGGCGCTGCGGCGGGCGAGGCGTTTCACCTTGACGTTGAGCTTGAAGCGGTAGTCGCGGGGCTTGGGTCCGAAGATGGTGCCGCCGCCGACGAACACGGGGCTCTTGAAGTCGCCCGAGCGGGCGCCGCCGGTACCTTTCTGGCGTTTGAGCTTGCGGGTGCTGTGGGCGTTCTCGCTGCGCTCCTTGGCCTTGGCGGTACCCTGGCGCTGGTCGGCCAGATACTGTTTGACGTCCAGGTAGATGGCGTGGTCGTTGGGTTCGATGGCGAAGATAGAATCCTCAAGGTTGATGGTTCTACCGGTCTCGTTTCCGTTGATGTTATAAACTTTTGTCTCCATTTTCAATTAGCTCCATCTTTCAAGTTTGACAATAGATCCTTTGGGGCCGGGCACGGAACCCTTGACGAGCATGAGGTTCTTCTCAGCGATGATTTTGACCACCTGGAGGTTCTGCACCTTGACGCGGTGGTTGCCGGTCTGGCCGGCCATGCGCATGCCCTTGAAGATACGCGAGGGGTAGGACGAAGCGCCTATCGAGCCGGGGGCGCGCAGACGGTCGTGCTGACCGTGGGTCTTGTCGCCGACGCCACCGAAACCGTGGCGGGTGACGACGCCTTGGAAGCCGCGGCCTTTCGAGGTGCCGACGACATCGACGAACTCGCCTTCCTGGAACACGTCGACAGTGAGCACTTCGCCGTATTTCTTCTTGTGGCCTTCCTCAAAGCGCGAGAACTCGGCGAGGTACTGTTTGGGGGTGGTGCCTGCCTTGGCGAAGTGGCCGCGCATAGGCTTGTTGGTGCGGCTCTCCTTCTTTTCGCCGAAGGCGAGCTGGATGGCCTCGTAGCCGTCCTTTTCGATGGTTTTCACTTGTGTCACGACACAAGGACCAGCTTCAATAACTGTGCACGGAATCTGCTTTCCGTCGGCATCAAAAAGACTGGTCATTCCGATTTTCTTTCCGATTAATCCTGACATTTCCTAGTTTGGATTTTTTAAATTGTTAGACAATTCAGCTTATCATTGACGACATAGGCTGATGGGGTTCACACTTTGATTTCCACCTCCACGCCGCTGGGGAGCTCGAGTTTCATCAGTGCGTCGATGGTCTTGGCACGGTCGTTGATCTCGATGTCCATCAAGCGCTTGTAGGTGCTCAGTTCGAACTGCTCACGCGACTTCTTGTTGACGAAGGTCGAACGGTTGACGGTGAAAATCTTTTTGTTGGTGGGCAGGGGGATGGGGCCATTCACCACTGCGCCGGTCATCTTGACGGTCTTCACAATCTTCTCGGCGGATTTGTCGACGAGGTTGTGGTCGTAAGATTTGAGCTTGATTCTGATTCTTTGACTCATTGTTGTTATTTTTATTTAATTATTTCTATTCTTGAGTATGGCATCCTGCTGGTCGCGTGTCAGCTCGGCGTAGTGCGAGAACTCCATTGTCGAGTTGGCGCGGCCCGATGTGATGGTGCGCAGCGAGGTGACGTAGCCGAACATCTGCTCCAGCGGCACCATGGCGTGTATGGCCTGTACGCCGACCTTGGCGGTGATGTTCTCCAGCACGCCGCGGCGGCGGTTGAGGTCGCCGGTGACGTCGCCCACGTATGCGTCGGGTGTCAGCACCTCGAGCTTCATGATGGGCTCGAGCAGCACGGGGTTGGCCTTGCGGCAGGCGGCCTTGAAGCCTATCTTGGCGCACAGCTCGAAGCTCAGCTGGTCGCTGTCCACCGGGTGGAACGAGCCGTCGATGATGCGCACCTTGAGGCTGTCGATGGGATAGCCCGCCAGCACGCCGTTCTGCATAGCCTCGCGGAAGCCCTTCTCCAGTGCAGGCATATATTCCTTGGGTATGTTGCCGCCCTTCACCTCGTTGATGAACTGCAGTCCCGTGACACCCTCGTCGGCGGGACCTATCTCGAAGAGCACGTCGGCGAACTTGCCCTTGCCGCCGGTCTGTTTCTTGTACACCTCGTGGTGCTGTACGGTGGTGGTGACAGCCTCCTTGTAGGCCACCTCGGGACGGCCCTGGTTGACGTCGACGCCGAACTCGCGGCGCAGCCTGTCGAGTATGATGTCGAGGTGCAGCTCGCCCATGCCGCTGATGACGGTCTGGCCGCTCACCTCGTCGGTCTTGACGCGGAAGGTGGGGTCCTCTTCGACGAGCTTCATCAGGGCGTTGGTCATCTTGTCCATGTCGGCCTGCGTGTGCGGCTCTACGGCGATGCTGATGACAGGTTCCGGGAACTTCATCGACTCGAGGATGATGGGGTGATGTTCGTCGCAGAGGGTATGGCCCGTCTTGATTTCCTTGAAGCCCACGGCGGCGCCTATGTCGCCCGCCTCGATGCGGTCGAGGGGGTTCTGTTTGTTGGAGTGCATCTGCATGATGCGCGAGATGCGTTCCTTCTTGCCGGTGTTGGCGTTGTAGACATACGAGCCGCTCTCCAGCGAGCCGCTGTATACGCGGAAGAAGCAGAGGCGTCCGACGTATGGGTCGGTGGCTATCTTGAAGGCGAGAGCCGAGAAGGGTGCCTTGACGTCCACCATGCGGCTTTCGGACTTTTCGGTCTTGGGGTTGATGCCGTCCACCTCGGGCACGTCGAGCGGGCTGGGCAGGAAGGCGGCCACTGCGTCGAGCAGCGTCTGCACCCCCTTGTTCTTGAAGGCCGAGCCGCACATCACCGGGACTATCTTGCGTGCCAGCGTAGCCTTGCGTATCTCGGCTATCACCTCGTCGGCGGTGATGCTGTCGGGGTCGTCGAAGAACTTCATCATCAGCTCCTCGTTCTCCTCGGCGACGCCCTCGATAAGGCGCTGGCGGTATTCGTCCACCACCTCCTTCAGGTCGTCGGGCATAGGTATCTCCTCGAAACGCTGTCCGTTGGAGCTCTCGTCCCAGACGAGTGCCTTGTTGGATATCAAGTCGACGACACCCTTATAGAGGTCCTCCTGTCCGATAGGTATCTCTATCGGGATGGGGTTGGCACCCAGCCGTTCCTTTATCTGGCTGACGACGCCGAAGAAGTCGGCACCTGCGCGGTCCATCTTGTTGATGAAGGCGATGCGCGGCACCTCGTACTTGTCGGCCTGACGCCATACGGTCTCGCTCTGGGGCTCCACGCCGCCCACGGCGCAGAAGATGGCTATGGCGCCGTCGAGCACGCGCAGCGAGCGTTCCACCTCGACGGTGAAGTCCACGTGGCCCGGGGTGTCGATGATGTTGTACTTGTACCTGTTGTTGTGCCAATCCCAGTAGACGGTGGTGGCGGCCGACGTGATGGTGATGCCGCGCTCCTGTTCCTGCACCATCCAGTCCATAGTGGCAGACCCCTCGTGGGTCTCGCCGAGCTTGTAGTTCTTTCCGGTGTAGAACAGTATACGCTCCGTCGTCGTCGTCTTGCCGGCGTCGATGTGGGCCATTATGCCGATGTTGCGTGTATAGTGTAGGTCAGACATCGTTCTGTTGGGTTGGCTGCTCTGTTGGCTATTATTATTAATGTAAGCGTACGCGTCAGACTCTGAAGTGCGAGAAGGCCTTGTTGGCGTCGGCCATGCGGTGGATGTCCTCCTTGCGCTTGAAGGCGGCGCCCTCTTCCTTGTAGGCGGCCTGTATCTCGGCGGCAAGCTTCAGGGCCATCGTCTTCTCACTGCGCTTGCGCGAGAAGCCTATCAGGTTCTTCATGCCGATGCTCTGCTTGCGCTCGGCACGTATCTCGGTGGGTATCTGGAAGGTGGCGCCACCGATACGGCGGCTGCGCACCTCGACGCTCGGGGTCACGTTGGCCAGAGCCTTCTTCCACACCTCGAGGCCGTCCTCTTTGGTACGGTCGGCGACGACGTCGATAGCCTCGTAGAAGATCTTGTAGGCGATGGTCTTCTTGCCACCCATCATCAGGTTGTTGACAAACTTGGTGACGAGGATGTCGTTGTATTTGGGATCCGGAAGGATGATTCTTTTCTTGGGCTTAGCTTTTCTCATTTTGCTAAAATACTTTAAACTTTAAACTCTAAACTTTAAACTTTTCACTTACTTGCCGCTCTGTTTGGGGCGCTTGGCACCGTATTTCGAGCGACGCTGGCGACGGCCGTCGACACCGCTGGTGTCCAATGCACCGCGGATGATATGATAACGCACGCCGGGGAGGTCCTTCACGCGGCCTCCGCGGATCATCACGATCGAGTGCTCCTGCAGGTTGTGACCCTCACCCGGGATGTAGGCATTGACCTCCTTGCCGTTGGTCAGGCGCACACGGGCCACCTTACGCATGGCCGAGTTAGGTTTCTTGGGTGTGGTGGTGTAGACACGGGTGCAGACACCACGACGCTGCGGGCAGCTGTCCAGGGCGGGAGACTTCGACTTGTACTCCATCTGCTGACGTCCTTTGCGAACTAATTGCTGAATTGTTGGCATTTTGCTTTAATTGTTTTATTTTTACTACTTGTTTTTCAATGTTATCCATGGGCACGGTCTGCCCAAAAAGGAATTGCAAAAGTACAACTATTTTTTTATACAGCAAAGCTTTCTGTCTTCCAGCGTATGTTAAAAAAACTTAAAATATCTCGGCGGCATTGGTTGTCTGTATGTTACAAAATGATTTTAACATAAAAAAATTTGTCCGTACAGCCACTTTTCAACAGCCTCGACGGGGACGGTAGAGGAAGTTTTCAACAGCTTTTTCATAAAATGGAGCCCTCCCGACGGGGGGCTCGCCGGCGGTCGAAAAGCCACGCCGCAGTCGCCGCAGATGCCCCCCCCTGTGGAGCGTCGACGAAAAAAAAAATCACAATTGAAAAAATAATGTAACTTTGCATCGCGTATGACTGTCGGCCCAGTTGTTATAACAAGCTGGAGCCTAATGTCGTATGTGAAATTAAAGTAAAAATTAAAAAGAAAAAAAATGCAAGGCGACCAATACATCCGTTTCGACTGGGCTGCCAAACGCATGCTGCGCGACAAGGCCAACTTCGACGTCCTTGAGGGACTGATCACCGTGCTGATAGGCGAAGAGACGAAGATAGTGGAGCTGCTGGAGAGCGAGGGCAACCAGAACGCCCCTGACGACAAGTTCAACCGCGTCGACGTGATGGCCAAGAACAGCAAGGGCGAGTATTTCATCGTCGAGGTGCAGCTCACGCGTGAGCTGCACTACCTGGAGCGCATGCTCTACGGCACCGCCAAGGTGGTTACCGACAACATACGCCTGGGCAACAAATACGACCAGGTGAAGAAGGTCTATTCCATCAACATACTCTATTTCCCGCTGGGCAGTGGCAAGGACTATGTCTACCACGGCACCACACGGTTCGTGGGCCTGCACACCAACGACGAGCTGGACATCACCGAGTACGAGGCGTCCACGCTGGGCATGCGTCCTCCGAAGGACATCTTCCCGGAGTATTTCCTGATACGTGTCAACGA
>FLNX01002239.1_pt1 | contig 33471 bp, 32 predicted proteins | sample 1140341 | NCBI WGS metagenome assembly FLNX01 (sample SAMEA3878208, study PRJEB12797) | bioreactor metagenome | biome: Moose rumen | place: Sweden | collected 2011-10 | reverse complement strand
GGGCAAGCAAAGAAAAGTTGATCCTATAAATAAAAAATATTTTTTAAACTCAATCGAAGTGGCGAGCCGAGACAGCGACAGTCGGTTCCGCGAATCCACGCTTTGACAAAGGGGGGATACCTACGCCATTTGGGCTTGGTGAAGTTTGGCGTAAACGCCGTTGTGCTTCATCAATTCATCATGCGAGCCCGCCTCGATAATGCGCCCCTTGTCGATAACAATAATCGCATCACAATCGCGGACAGTCGACAGGCGGTGAGCAATCATCAACATCGTGCGCCCTTCGGCAATCGGCTCGATATTATTCATGATAATATTTTCCGACTCGTAATCAAGCGCGGAAGTCGCCTCGTCAAAAATCAAAATTCGCGGGTTGGAAAGTAAGGCGCGGGCAATCGCAATTCTCTGACGTTGTCCGCCGCTTAAAAGTGATCCGCGTTCGCCGACAAAAGTTTCATAGCCGTGCGGGAATTGGCTGACAAATTCATCCGCGCCCGCAAGTTTCGCCGCATTAACAACTTCTTCATGAGTAGCATTCGGACAGGCAATGCGAATATTTTCCTCAACCGAGCCGCTGAAAAGTTTGCTGTCCTGCAACACAACTCCGATTTGTCTTCTCAACCACGCCGGCTCAACCTGCGCAATGTCAACGCCGTCAATCAAAATTCGTCCCGTATCGGGCAAATAAAGTCGCTGAATCAATTTCGTTAAAGTCGATTTTCCGCTGCCCGACCGTCCGACAATTCCAACTTTCATTCCCGCAGGAATTCTGATATTGATATTTTCAAGAACCTTGCCGCCCTCCTCCGAATAACTGAACGCCAATTTCTCAAGCGCAATGTCTCCGCGCAGGCTCGGTAACGTCGTTCGCGAAGGATTAAACGCGGGCTCGGTATCTTCGTCCATGATGTCCGAAAGTCTTTCCATTGAAACGCGAATTTGTTGGAAATGTTGCCACTGATTTATAAGGCGCATAATCGGAGAAATTAATTGCCCCGCAATCATTTGGAACGCTATCAATTCGCCGACGGTTATTTCGCCTTCCATAACGTAATACGCGCCGACCCAAAGGATAACCAGATTGAACATGCTGAAGAAAAACGACGCTATCGAGTTTGCAACGTTCGCCAGATTGACAACGTCCAGAGAAGCTTTGACAAAACGAGCGAGTATTTCTTCATAACGGCGAATGAAATTGCTCTCGACACTGGAAGATTTGACGGTATGAATGCCCGTTATCGCCTCAATCAGGAAGGAACGATTTTCACTGCCGATTAAAAATTTGTCGTTGATCATGCGTTTGAAAATCGGCGCGACAATCAGATTTAAAAGCACAAACAGAGGAATCATAACCAAAACGATTAAGCTGAGCATTCTGCTGTAGTAAAGGAACATAACGGCGAAATAAACAACCGCAAAAACTATGTCTAGAATAATCGTCAAGCTGTTGCCCGTCAGGAATGAACGCAAAGTTTCAAGCTCGCCGGTACGCGAGACAACGTCGCCGACCTGCCACTTTTGAAAATAACTCACCGGCAAGGCGGTTACATTTTTATAAAGCCGCGAACTCAACGCCACGTCCATTTTGTTTGTAATGTTTACAAAAAGATATGTGCGCAAGCCGAGCATCCAGTTTTGAAAGATCGTGCAAAGAACCATGCCCAAAACCAAGATGTCCAATGCGTCCGCCGCTCTGTGCACCAAAACTTTATCGATAATATTTTGAACAAACAGCGGCGACGCCAAGCCCAAAAGTTGCAACAACAGCGACATAAACAAAACGTTGCGCAAATAAGGCGTGTACTTCGATACGACAGGGACAAACCATTTGAAACCGAATTTGCTTTTTTTCTTGTCGAGCTCGTAACGGCGTGTGAAAAGAATCGCATCGCCCGTCCAGTCCATCAAAAGTTTGTAACGATCGATTTTAACGGGCTGTTGAGAAAAGGCAGGATCCATAACGTAAATATCGCCGTCGCGAATCGTCGTAATGACAACGCTCCTGCCCGAATGCAATTTAATCAAAGCCGGGTAAACGAGTTTTTCCAAATCGGCTTCCTTCAAGCCGTCGTACTTGCGAGCCTTCAACTTCAATTCGCGAGCCGCTCTGACAAGAGTAGTAAAATCAACACTGCCCGCAGTCAAAACGTAAGCGCGCTCAAGCTGGCGATAATCGGCGGGAATGTTGTAATACTTCGCAATGGCAACCAGACAGGCAAGCCCCGTATCAATTCCGTTGACAACGCCGCCGTCTTCACCTTTAACTTCGGTATCGAGCAAATTTACATCATGTTCATCAGTTTTTTGTTGGGGAACTTTTTTGGGCGTGATTTTCCCCAGAGCTTGCTTGCCCGATTTTTGCGGCGTCTGCCCTTTGGACAAAACCAATTTTTTATCGTCGGGAGTCGGATTTTTATTTTCAGCCATAAATCAACGCTCCCTTAAAGCTTCGGACGTATAGCGGCGGAAAGGATCAAGGAAGAAGTCAATGATTCGTTTTTCCTTGATTTTAATTTCCGCGCTGACGTTCATACCGACTTCAAGCTTTGCCGGCTGTCCGTAAACATTAATATCGTTGCTGGTCGGGTCAAGGAGGAGTTTGTATTTCATATATCTTTGTTGGTCGCTCGGCTCGTTGACGGCGTCCGCGCTGATCTCCAAAACTTCCGCTTTGTACATGCCGAATTTTTGAAAGTTAAAAGTCTCAACCTTGACTTCTGCTTCCTGCCCGACTTTTATAAAACCAATGTCCTTGTTGTCGGCGTAAACTTCAAATTCCAGTTTGGCATCTTCGGGGACAATCTGCATAAGCGGCTGGGCATCGGTTACGATACCGCCGAGAGTGTGGATACTCAAATTGTAAACGCGCCCCGAAATCGGCGAATAAATAATCGCCATGCGCGAATCTTCTTCCGCCTTTTTAATCGCTTCAGTGACAGAGTAATATTCTTTCTTCGCCTCGACAAGCGCAGTCATAATGTCTTTGTGATAAGATGCGTCGACATTCGCAAGATTTTGTTGCGCTTCGGCAATTTCTGCGCGGATACTGTTAATGGAATCAAGTTCCGCCTGCGCGTTTTTGGCGTATTCAATCGTCTCGCGTTGCTGTTCAAGGAGTTGAAATTGAGAAATTGCATTTTGTTCGCTCAATTCCTCAAGCCGCGCTTCTTTTTCCTGCGCGATAGCCAAAACTTCAGCATATTTTTCATAAGATGCCTGCGTTGCTTGGAGACGCGCAACACGCTGGGCAATTACGTCTTCGCGGCTTTGACGTTGCGTTCTGTAATCGGAAGTTCTGCTCTGATAAAGAGCCATTTCCGCCGCCAAGTCATGCGCATCAAGATCGGGATCTTCTTCGGGCGCGAAAGGTTGTTGAGTAAGCTCGGCAGTCAAACGCTGAATGTCGAGTTTGTAATAGGCGGCGCGTTTTCTCAAGCTGTCATAATCGGCTGAAGTCGTCGTCGGATCTAAGACAACAAGCACATCGCCTTCCTGAACAATTTGTCCTTCCTCAACATTAATTTCTTTGACAATGCCTTTGTTTTTAACTTGAACGGTTTTAATTTGTCCCGAAGGAATGACTTTGCCCGCCGCAACCGCAACTTCGTTAATGTGTCCGAGATATGACCAAGCTAAGGCAACGACTGCCAGCAACAAAATCGTCCACATGACAAGTCTGCCCGTAGGCGACGGCGGCGTTTCCGTCACTTCGAGTATCGCCGGCAAGAATTCCGTTTCTTTTTCGACATCCTCGCCGTGAACAAGCCACTTCCAAAATTTCTTCATTGCTCTTAACCTCCTGTCAGGTTATAGCTCATAGCTGATAGTTTTTTTCTATAACCTAAAACCTATAACCTATAACCTAACCCCTAGATTCTTGCTGGTCGTAAAGATAACGATAGAGCCCGCCGAGTTTCATCAGCTGTTCATGAGTACCAGTCTCGACGATTTCGCCCCTGTCAACGACGATAATTTTATCGCAACGGCGCACCGCACTTAATCTGTGTGCAATGATAAGCATTGTCCTCTGCGCGCCGATGGCTCCCATGTTATTCAAAATAATTCTTTCGGATTCATAGTCAAGCGCAGAAGTCGCCTCGTCGAAAATCAAAATCGGCGGGTTAGCCAAAAGTGCTCTTGCAATGGCGACGCGTTGACGTTGTCCGCCCGAAAGTGAATCGCCGCGCTCGCCGACTTTGGTATCATAACCTTCTTTAAGTTCCAAAATGAAATCGTGTGCTCCCGCAAGCCGTGCCGCACGAATAATTTCATCCATAGTTGCAGTCGGGCGGCTTATCGCAATGTTATCGCGGACGCTGGAGTTGAAAAGATAATTTTCCTGCATGACGACGCCGATTTGTTCGCGCAACCAAGAAAGATTTGCTTCGCGGGTATCAATGCCGCCGATAACGATATGTCCTTCTTCGGGAATGTAAAGATTTTGAACAAGGTTTGTCAAAGTCGATTTTCCCGACCCCGACCGTCCGACGATACCGATTTTTTGTCCGGGCTCGACAGTCAAATTTATATTTTTCAAGACAAGCGGCAAGTCAACGCGGTATCGGAAAGAAACTCCGCTCATCTGAATTGCGCCGTCAACTCTGTTATCGCCGCGCTTGCCCATTTCCTGAACAACCGGTTCCATCGGCGTATTCAAAATGTCGCCGATAAGTCCCAAAGCAAATCGGAGCATGAAAATATGCCACCACATCATTAAAAGGTTTGCCAAAGGACCGAGTGCCTGCCGCGAGATCATTTGAAATGCGATTAATTGTCCGAGTGTCAATTCGCCTCTCATAACCATGTGACCGCCGTACCAGAGAATTCCCATTGTTATTGTCGCTTCGACCATTGTTCTGAACGTATCCAGAAACAATCTGAACTTCGACATTTCAAACATTGTGCGGATATAGCGCGATACAAGATGCTCCCATTTGTTGACGAATTGCGGCTCGACTGCCAACGCTTTAACCGTTTCGATATTTGAAATTGATTCAACCAAAAAAGATTCGCTCGCTACTTTCGTTCGCCAAATATTTCCCAACTTGCCTCTCAATATCGGCAAAGCCCAAAGTTGAACCATGTAGAGCGGAATTGTAATCAGCGCGATTAAAGTCAGCGGCACCGAATACCAGAACATGAACGCGACAAAAACTACCGAGAATAAGGCATCCAAAACCGACATCAAACCGTTACCGGTGAAGAAACTGCGAACGCGTTCAAGCGCATCAATACGCATCAACAATTCGCCGACGCGCCGCCGTTCGTAGTAAGGCAACGGCAGAGAAATTAAATGTCGAAATAATCTCGTGCCCAAAATTGCATCAAGTTTGTTTGTCGTGTGGTTGAGGATATAAGTTTTCAAACCGGTTAAAAGCGATTGCATGGCAAAAAACACGACCATACTGCAACCGATAACCGTGAGCGTCGACATTCCGTTATTGCCGATAACTTTATCGATAATAACCTGCGTTATGAGCGGGAAAACAATTCCCATAAGCTGAATGAAAAACGACGCTATCAAAACTTCGCCGAGAGGTTTTTTGTAACGCTTGATGACTTTTAAAAACCAATCCAGATTGTATTGCTTTTTAATGTAAGTCCAGCTGAATGCCGCCGAAAAAATTAAAAGGTCATTCGCCCAGCTTTCCAGAAATTCTTTGATGGGAATTGCCTTCGGTTTATTTTCTCGCGGATCAATCGCCAAGATAACTTCTTCATTCATACTGCCGACAGCGATATAGCCGCCGTCAGTCATTCTGGCTATGGCGGGATATTCTATCTCGCGCATCTCGTCAACAGTCGGATGAATTACTTGACTGTTGATATTATATTTTTTCGCCAGTTTCTGAAGTTTCTCCCAGTTCAGCTGACTGTCGGTTTCGGGATTTTTTTCGTAGATCGCCTGCAACTCTTTTACTCCGAAATGTTGCAGAACTTTTATCAGCGAAATTATCCCTGTCCTGTCCGGAGGCGGAACAGATTTATTTTCAGGCATATTAAATGCAAGTCTCCTTTTCTTTTTGTTAATCAAATTGCATTATCAGTTAGGATTGTTAAACCATGATTAAAAAAATTTTTTTCTTGTCACGAAAAAAGCCGCCGTCAACCCGCAAGGAAGACAGCGGCCTTTTTTATTTGTCGATAAGGATTAACGATACTTCCGTTTGCGAGCCGCCTCCGATTTCTTCTTGCGGCGAACGCTGGGCTTTTCGTAATGTTCACGCTTGCGAACTTCGGCGAGTGTGCCTGCCTTTTGACAGGTACGCTTAAAGCGGCGGAGAGCACTGTCTATGGATTCGTTTTTCCCAACTTTGACTTCATTGGCCATTCAATTTCCCTCCCTCCGCTTGTTTCTCGAAAATTTAACTGCCCGCGTATTTTAACACGCAACTTCCCAATCGTCAACAAGTTGTCCCCTTTTTTCTAAAGTGGACTCGCAAAACCGATATTTAAACTACTTTTTCTTTGCTTGCCCAAAGAAAAAGTAGCAAAAAGAAAAGGCACCTCGCAGGGGCGTTTCCGGCAAAGAAAACATCCTGTTTTCGTTGCCGGCGACCGCCCATCCTTGGGCGGTCGGGTTTTCGCTAACCGCTATAATTTTCTTCATTCCTAATTCCTAATTCCTAGTTCCTAATTGCTTTTCAGCCGTCGAATTCCAAAAGCCCGTAAGCCCCGGCGGTGCGCTTGTAAACCACGCAAATTTGTTCCGTCTGCGCGTCGCGATAGACAAAGAAATTGTGATTGAGCAAATTCATCTGCATGATTGCTTCCTGCACGTCCATAGGTTTCACGACAAAATGTTTCGTCTTGACAATCGGATACTCGGCTTCGTCTTCCCGCTCGATTTGAACTTTTGCTTCCGCGAAGGCTTCCGCTCTCATGCCGCCGTTACGAAAACGACGCTCAAGCTTCGTCTTCTGTTTATGAATCTGGCGTTCAAGTTTTTCGACAACCAAATCAATCGACGTGTACATGTCGCCCGTTGACTCCTGCCCGCGCAAAATCAAGCCGCCGCGAACTTCAGCCGTGACCTCGACAATCTGACGATCTTTCTCGACCGAAAGCAAAACCGAAATTTCTTCCATGTTGTCGAAGTACTTCGTGATCTTGCCGACGCGTTTTTCAACGTACTCGCGCAATGGTTGTGTGATTTCGATATTTTTTCCTCTTATGTTGAATGTTGCCATGACTCCAACAGCTCCTTCCGCTATTGCCGAATGTGTTTGCCCTTATATTCTGCGCGGCGGCGATTTTTCCTTTAACGAAAAAATTTTCCCCCATGCTCTCCGATTTTTATCTTTCAGCAAAAAAAACTTGCAAACAATCAGAAAGTTGTTTAAAATATGGCGCGAAGTCAAGACAATCTTTTTGGAGGGCATCGCTTGTAAAAAATTTTTTAACTCTCTGTTCAGGCGGAGAAAAAATTTTTTGGACATAGCTTAGTTGAAAGAGTGGGCTCGCGTCCACTCTTTCATGTTGTAAGGGAAAAAATCAATTAGGAATGAGGAATTAGGAATTATTTTTTCATTGCTCATTGCTAATTACAAATTGCTAATTGCCTTTGGGGGTGAGTGATTGAGCAAAGTTGAATCGCAAGTTGAAAGTTTGATGGCTGAAATTTTGGCGGGAACAGATTATGAATTGGTTGACGTGGAATATGTCAAGGAACGCGATTGGTATCTGCGCGTCTTTGTGGACAAGGCGGGCGGAATCGATTTGGACGACTGCCAAAATATCAGCGAGAAACTCGGCGCGAAGTTGGATGAAGTTTCGATTATCAACGGCGCGTATATTTTGGAAGTTTCTTCGCCGGGTATCGACCGCATTTTGAAAAAGGATAAAGATTTTATTCGCGAGGCGGGCAAAGTTGTTGACGTGACACTTTACGCGCCGCTCGACGGAAAAAAATTTTTGGTCGGAGAACTTGAAGGGCGCGACGAAAAATTTTTGCGTCTGAAAGATGCGGAACCTTTGCCGCGTGAAAAAATTGCGCAAGTCAGGTTGCACATAGATTTTTAAAAAAATTTTTGGGAGGAAGAATTACTTGGCTGTCAGAAGGAAAAAAGAAGAATTGAGATTGATTGATGCGCTCCGAGATTTATGCGTTGAAAAAGAAATTTCGCCCGAAGTCATGTTTGACGCAGTGGAGTCCGCGCTGAAAGTCGCTTACAAAAAAAATTTCAATCAAGATGATAATGTTGAGGTTGTGCTTGACCGCGAGGACGGAAGTTTTCATGTCTATTCGTTGAAAAGCGTTGTCGAGGAAGTCAGCGATCCCGTTATAGAAATTTCAAAGGAAGACGCCGAAAAAATCAGTCCGGGTTGCGAGATTGATGACGTTGTTGAAATCGAAGTCACGCCAAAAAATTTCGGAAGAATCGCGGCGCAGGCGGCTAAGCAACTTGTCGTTCAGAAATTGCGCGAGGCTGAACGCGGCGTTATCTATGACGAGTTCACAAACCGCGAAAGTGATCTTGTCAGAGGAAAAATCGTTCGCGTTGAGGACGGAAATTTTATCGTCGAAGTCGGCAAAACCGAAGCAATTTTGGTTCCGAGCGAGCAATCGCCGCTTGACAATTACAAAATCGGCGATTGGGTTCGCGCCTATATAATCGAAGTCAAAAAGGGCGGCAAAGGTCCGCAAGTTTATCTTTCGCGCACCCATCCAAATTTTTTGCGTCGGCTTGTGGAGATCGAAATTCCCGAAATTCAAGAAGGAATTATCGAAATAAAGGGCGTGGCTCGCGAGGCGGGCTCCAGAGCAAAAATCGCCGTTGTTTCCAAAGACCCCAACATTGAGGCGGTCGGCTCCTGTTTGGGACAACGCGGCGTCAGAATTCAGCCCGTACTTGATGAACTCGGCGATGAAAAACTTGACATCATTGCTTGGAGCCCGAAAGCCGGCGTCTACGTTGCAAATGCTTTGAGTCCGTCAAAAATTGTCAGCGTCGCGCTGAACGACGACGATAAAAATTGCCGCGTGATTGTGCCCGATAATCAGTTGAGTTTGGCAATCGGCAAGGAAGGACAAAATGCGCGGCTTGCCGCCCGCCTTACGGGTTGGAAAATCGATATTAAAAGTGTCAAGCAGGCAAGAAATGACGTGCTCCCCGATTATATGCATGAAGTTGATATTTCGGAGGCGGCGGCAGTTTTCAAACCGCGTCCCAAAAAAGGAAGACGCTAAGCACTTTTGAAAATTGCACAAATAAATTTCGCGCTTTGCCACTCGGCAATTTGAAATTTCTCGCCGCGTTTTCAGATAAAAAATTTTTCTCAAGAGGTGTAATGCCATGTCGAAAGGAAAAGCCGCCAAAGGCACGGTTATTAAGCAAATTGAAATGCGCCGATGCGTCGTCTGTCGTCGAAGCCGTCACAAATCGGAACTCCTTCGCATTGCAAAAACTTCTTCGGGAGAAATTTTTCTTGATGAAGGCGGCAAGTCTCAAGGGCGCGGAGCTTATGTTTGCAAGTCGGCAACCTGCGCGGAGTCATTAAAAAAACGTCACAATCTCGATAAGATTTTCAAAACCAAATTGCCCGGCGAACTCTACGAAAAAATTTGCTTGGCGATTTAAAATAATTTACAAAGGAGAAAATCCGCATGTAAACAAAAAATTTTTAACGGGGGTGGATCTATGTCAAAACCGATTAAGTATAGAATCTATGACATGGCGAACGAATTCAATCAAGATGTTCAAGTCATTATCGACTTTCTGAACAAGCGCAAGATCAAAGTCAAAAATCGTTTTACGGGCGTCGAGGCGGAAGCTTATGAACTCGTCAAGGCGAATTTTGCTCGCAGAAAACCCGTCGAGCCCGCGCCTAAAGAAGAGCAGAAATCCGAACAAAAACCTGCCAAGCCCGCGCAGAAATCGGAGCAGAAATCTCAACAGCAAAAATCTGCAAAGCCCGCGCAAAAGTCGGAGCAAAAACCTCAACAACAAAAATTTGCAAAGCCCGCGCAGAAATCGGATCAAAAACCTCAACAGCAAAAAATTGCAAAGCCCGTGCAAAAATCGGAGCAGAAGCCTCAAGTTCAACAGCAAAAAAATCAGCAAAAGCCTGCGCAAAAAGCCGAGCCAAAACCTCAAGTTCAACAGCAAAAGCCGCAAGCCAAGCCCGCGCCAAAAGTTGAACAGAAACCCGCGCAAAAAGTTGAGACTAAGCCTGTCGAAAAAGTTCAGCCGAAAATCGAAGGCGATTCAAAACCAAAACCGCAACAGCAACGGCGCGATAATCGGCGTCAGGAAAATCGTCCCGATCGTCAAGAATTTCGCGGCGACCGTCAAGAACGCGGAGATCGTCAGGAGCGTGGAGATCGTCAAGAAAATCGCGGGCGCGACAATCGCGGCAAGCAGGAAAATCGTTCCGAGCGGCAGGATAAGCAGGAAGTCCGCGCAGATCGTCAAGACAAGCAGGATACTCGCGGCGAACGCGGCGACCGTCAATCCAAAAATCGTCAGCGCGACGACAGCAACAGAAATAATCGTCAACGCAACCGCAACCGTCAGCCCGCCAATGCCAAAGAAGCCGCAAAAACTCAACAGGCGGCAACACAAGCTCAAGATAAAAATCGTGCGCCGAGACCTGCGCGGAAGAAAAATCGTCCCGCGCCGCAACCCGTCCATAAAGCCGAAATTGCCCGCCCGACTCACATAAAAGTTGGAGAGAGTATCGCGGTTAAAGATTTGGCGAGCAAAATGAGTTGTACCGCCGTTGAAGTCATAAAAAAACTTTTGATGATGGGCGTTGTCGCAACGATTAATCAAGTTATCGATTATGATACCGCCGCGCTTGTCGCCTCCGAATTCGGAGTTACCGCCGAAGAACTTCCGCCCGAAGTAGATCCGACTCTTATTCCCGAAATTGAAGACGATCCCGCCTCGTTGAAAATTCGTCCGCCCGTCGTAACGGTTATGGGGCACGTCGATCACGGCAAAACTTCTTTGCTCGACGTTATCAGAAAAACTCGCGTCACTTCGACGGAAGCGGGCGGCATTACTCAGCATATCGGCGCGTATCAAGTCATTTGCAACGACAGAAAAATTGTTTTCCTTGACACACCCGGTCACGAAGCTTTTACGGCTATGAGAGCTCGCGGCGCGCAGGTTACCGACATTGCAATTTTGGTTGTCGCCGCAGATGACGGAGTTATGCCGCAGACGATTGAGGCGATTAATCACGCAAAAGCCGCCAATGTTCCGATTATCGTTGCGATTAACAAAATCGACAAGCCCGGCGCAAATCCTATGCGCGTCAAGCAGGAACTTTTGGAACACGGTTTGGTTTCCCGCGACTTCGGCGGCGATACAACTATGGTTGAAGTCTCCGCGAAAAAAAATCTCAACATAAATGATCTTTTGGAAGAAATTTTGTTTGAAGCGGACGTTCAAGAGTTCAAAGCAAATCCCAATCGCGATGCTCGCGGCGTCATTATCGAGGCGCAACTGGATAAAGGACGCGGTCCCGTCGCAACGGTTTTGGTTCAAAACGGCACGCTCCGAATCGGTGATTTTATCGTCGCGGGAACAACTTACGGCAGAGTTCGCGCAATGATTAACGAACGCGGCGACAATCTCAAAAAAGCCGGACCGAGTGTTCCCGTCGAAGTTTTGGGCTTAAATGATGTCCCCGCCGCCGGCGATATTCTTGCCGCGCTTGACGAAAGACTTGCGAAGTCAATCGCCGAACACAGAATCGAACGTCAACGCAACGAACTTATCAAATCCAAAAAAGTTTCGTTGGATGATCTGTTCAATCAGATTCAAGCGGGCTCGCTGAAAGATTTAAATATCGTTGTCAAAGCGGACGTTCAAGGCTCGGTTGAGGCTTTGAAAGGTTCTTTGGAATCTCTCAACAAAAATGATGAAGTCCGCGTTAATATCGTTCATTCGGGCGTCGGCGCAGTCAATGAATCGGACGTTATGCTTGCCTCGTCTTCAAATGCGTTGATTCTCGGCTTTAATGTTCGTCCCGATAACAATGCTCGTAAAGCCGCTGCCATTGAAAATATCGACATCAGAACTTACCGCGTAATTTATGATGCGCTTGACGACATGCGCGCCGCAATGAGCGGTTTGCTTGCGCCGAAATTTAAAGAAGTCATTCAAGGGCGCGTCGAAATTCGCAAAGTCATGAAATTTTCCAAAGCACTTGTCGCAGGCTCTTACGTTTTGGAAGGAAAAATTTGTAACAACTCCAAGATTCGCATCCTGCGTGACAACATTGAAGTTTTCGACGGCGAAATTGATTCGCTCCGCCGATTTAAAGACGAAGTCAAAGAAGTTGCGGCAGGTTATGAGTGCGGCATTTCGATTGTCGATTATCGCGACTTCAAAGAGGGCGACATAATTGAGGCTTACACTTTGGAGAAGATTGAAACTTCGATTAAAGATGTAAATCGCGCAGAGTAGCTTATAGCTTACAGTTAATAGCTTATAGGAAAAAAAACATCAGCTATAAGCTATAAGCTATAAGCTATAACCTATAACCTAAAAGGAAGTGCATTGTTTTGATTACATTTACAATCGGCTTGATAATTTTAATCGTCGGCGCAGCGATTTACGGCGCGTTTTGTGAACGAGTTATGAAACCGAATTCTTCCGCGAAGACCCCCGCCGTTGCCAAAAAAGACGGCGTCGATTTCGTGCCAATGAATAAATGGAAAAATTGTCTGATTGAATTGCTGAACATTGCGGGAACGGGTCCCGTGCTTGGTCCTATTCAAGGAATTTTATTCGGTCCCATTGCCTTTATCACAATTCCAATCGGTTGCGTTATCGGCGGCGCGTTTCACGATTATATGAGCGGCATGATTTCAATTCGCAACGGCGGCGAACAAATGCCCTCGCTCGTCAAAAGATTTCTCGGCGGCGGAGTTTACGGCGTTTACAATGTCTTTGTCTGCTTTTTGATGCTTTTGGTCGGCACGGTCTTTATCTACACGCCCGGCGATTTATTCGTTTCGCATATTCTTAAAGGCGACGCTTCCACATTGAGCACGCAAGTTATTCTTGTTTACGGAGTAATTTTCGCTTATTATCTCATTGCAACGCTTTTGCCGATTGATAAAATTATCGGGCGCATCTATCCGATTTTCGGCGCGATTTTACTTTTGTCCGCCGTCGGAATATTTTTCGGGCTGTTCTTCAACGGCTATCCGCTTACCGAAGTTTGGGAGGCGGGCATTGCCAATGTCCATCCTTACGGCGAACATTTCATCCCGATTTTCTTTATAACCGTAGCTTGCGGAATTACTTCGGGTTTTCACTCGACGCAGGCAACGCTTATTGCTCGCTCCGTCACGGACGAAAAACACGGGCGGCTTGTCTACTACAACACAATGATTGCCGAAGGTTTTATTGCAATGAGTTGGGCTGGCGCGGCTATGGGCGCAGTTAATGCGGGGCTCGCCACCAATGAAAATCTTTTCAAACAGGCGGCGGTTGTCGTCGGCATTATCGCAGAAAATATGCTCGGCTCCGTCGGCGGTATGGTCGCGGTGCTCGGCGTCATTGTTCTTGCAATTACTTCGGGCGATACCGCTTTGAGATCGTTGCGCCTTATGATTGCCGACGCGCTCCACATTGACAACAAGAAAAAAGCAAACACTTTTATTCTTGCGCTGATTATTTTTGCGATTGTCGCCTTCGTCCTTTACTACGCCAAAACCGACAAGAGCGGCTTCGCGTTGCTTTGGAGATATTTTTCTTGGGCGAATGAAACTATCGCGGTCTTCGCCTTCGCAATGATTGCCGTTTACATGATTAAAAACAATATGCCGTACATAATGGCGGTTGTGCCGGGAACTTTTTACATGTACATGGTCTCGACTTACATTTTGCACGCGCCGATTGGCTTCGGGCTCGATTATATGTTGAGTTATATTTTGGCGGCAGTCTGCGCGGCTCTTTATGCGGGAGCGGTTATCAAATTCGGAAAATCTTTAACCTCATCTCGAAGCTTGAGATAAATATTTTCCCAAAAACTTTTTAAGGCAGGAAAAATTTCGTTCCTGCCTAATTTTTTTTGCGAGGTGATTGGAATGGAAACTTTCGGAGAAAAAATCAGACGGTTGCGCAAGGCGAAGAAAATGACTCAAGCGGAGCTTGCGGAGTCGTGCGGCGTGGATTTTACCTACATCAGCAAGATTGAAAACGGCAAAGGCGTTCGCCCGCCGTCGGAGGAGACGCTCAGAAAAATTGCGCTGTTCTTGGAGACCGACGCGGAAGAATTGCTCCTTTTGGCGAAAAAAGTTCCGCAAAATTTTCAAGATACAATCGTTGACGACAAACTTGCGGTAGATTTTTTGCGCGTCTTCCCGAAATTGAACGACGCACAACGTAAAAAGGTACAGAAAATCATTGACGACACGGAGGACAAATTTTGAACAAAAAAATTATCGAACAACGCGCCGCGAAAATTCTTTCGGCAGAAAATATTTCAAAGCCGCCGATTAAAGCCGAAGTTCTCGCCGAATCTTATTTCGGCTTGGATATCAGCTGGGAAACATTGAGTCGAAAAGATGTTGCGGCGGATATTACTTTTGCGGAGAAAAAAATTCGCATGAATGAATTATTGGCAGACAAATTCAGAGAAAATGCGGGGTTTTGGAATTTTACCGTCGCGCACGAGTTGGGGCATTGGGTTTTGCACAGAAATTTACCGATTGACGAACGTTCTCCGCAAAATGAACGCGAGGCAGATATATTTGCGACTCATCTGCTTATGCCGGAAAATTTTGTTCGTGAAGAGTTTGCGAAATTGCCAAGATGGCTCCCTGCTGAAATGAAATTAGATTTTTTGGCAAAAAAATTTTGCGTGTCTAAGAAAGCGATGAAGATTCGTTTGTCACAACGCGAATTGAAATTGATTTATGTTGACTTCGATGATTACAGCTGTTATCGGAGCAAAGAAGAATTTTGGGATCGAGGAGGCAGACAAATTAAGTTGTTCTAAAAAACTTGACAAAAATTTCAAGACAAATTATAATCGCCACCCTATAAAGGAGGTGATTTTAATGACTTGGGATGAAATCAAATATTGGGCTGAAAAAATTTTTTGCAAACCGCCCTTTTCGGGAGATTTTCCGACGACGGGAAAATACAACTTCCCGCAACTCGCGCAGGTTAATTTTCTTCCCGAAGAGCCCGTGCGACCGTTCAACTATCTGAAGTCCACACCGGACAGAGAAAATTATTGGTTCCATTGTTTCACAGCTGATGAACATTTTCATCGGTTGTACAGCCACTTTGAAGAGTATTTGCCGCTTTTGAGACAAGTAAAAGGATTGATCTCGGCAGATTTCAGTTTGTTTAGAAATTTTCCCGAAAGAGTTTTGATTGACAACTGCCGCGCAAATCGTCTCGTCGATTATGCTCTTCAGCAAGCGGGAATTCCCATGATTCCGACGGCAGGTTTTGCGGGCGAATCGTCTTGGGAATGGTGCTCCGACGGCTTGCCGCTCTATTCAACCGTTGCCATTACCACAAATTGTCTCGGACGCGATAAGGAGGCTCATCGGCTTTTTGTCGGCGGCGTCAATGCCATGATTGCAAAAATTCAGCCGACTGCCATTGTCGTTTGCGGCAAAGTTCCTGCTTGGCTCGCAGAAAGGTATCCCAACATTCAAATCGTTCACATTCCGAATTACAGTCAACAGTGGCACGAACGCGAGAAAAATAAGAAAGGTGGTAAAAAATAATGGGCGGTTACGGCGGCGCAAGCGGCAAAGACAGACGAAAAAAAGATGGTTGTTATTACGACAGTGGCGGTAATAAAGTTACGGACAAAAACGCCATCATCGCGGCAGAATATTACTTGAGTTGGGGAATGAGCGTTGTGTTCTTGCATGAAAGACCGGAGAAAAAAGAACGTCGTCCTGATTTACTCGTCGATTACAAATTTTTGGCAGAAGTTAAAGGAATGAATTCACTAAGCCCGAATACCATTTCAAAGCAACTCAAACACGCATCAAGACAAATTTCTGATGAGTTGGCACGAAGAGCCGAAGATGAACAACTTCCCGGTAAAATTGTCGTAATATCGTTTCATGAAACTTTTGAAGCGGGATTCAACGCGGTTTTGGCGGGCTATAGAGATGCAAAACGCAAAGATCAAGTTCATTTTCAAGTTGAGTTTTGGTTTCATGGAGAAATTACGGTTTTAAAAGAGGAGGAATAGTTTATGAGTGTTTTTGGTTGTAATTTTTGCGGCGAACGCCTTTATTATCACGGCGAACCTGAAGGCGATGTGCCTGTTGAACATTATTTTTGCACTTTGGAAAATTGGCGTTCACTTGAACAGGAAAATTTGCCTGCCGATTGCTTGGAAAATGAGCACGAAGAATTCTTTTTCTATGCGTGGCGATGCTGGCGATGTGGCTCTTTCTTGTTTTCCGCTGATTATATTCATATTTGGGGAGTTTACACACCCAAAGAGGATTTTTCGTTCGAGCCAATGCAAGAGCCGTTTGAGTTCGGACCTTTCTGGGACGATTTTCAGTGGTTTGACATAACCGAAAACGGAACGCCTGCCTCCGAAGTCCTTACGAGATATCCTCAAACTCGTTGGTTGGCAAAAAATGATGATGAGTTGCGCATTTACTCCGATATTGAACTAAAAAATTGCATCGCGCAGTTCAGACGAATTGAATTTGTTAATCCTGTCACTGTCGCCACAATGTCGCTTGATGCCTTTAAAAAAATGCTCGCACGTTGGGATGATATACAATTCCGTTATCACAGCAAACTTTACAATTACAACTTTATGCGCGAGGAAAACGGCGTTAATATTTATCGCGGCTTAGACAATGAGCAACTCGTTTATCACGCCGAGACCACTGACGTTGAAGAAATTGTTAATGCGAAAATTTTTCCCGGCGGTAAATCTATCGCCGAAGCCCAAGCCGAAGTCGAATTATAAAAATCCGTTATTCTGAATTTCGTAAAATGAACTTCCAAAACGCCCGCAGAGGCGATTTTTTTTTGCCCTCAAGCAAAATTTTTGCTAAAATAACTTCACGAGGTGATTTTCATGGCGAAAAAACATTTTTATCAATCCGTCAAGCCTTCAAAGAACGAAGAAGAACTTAAACACCGTTTCGCAAACTACTTTGGCATTTTAAACTTCGATTCGACAAATTATATCGACCTTTACACGCCCGAAATATTTTTTGAGTTCAAACTCAAGGAAAATCTGAAAAATACTTCGACTTTAGCCAAAATCATAGCTCAAACTCTCTATTACGCTCAAAGATTGTATTCCGGCGAAGACCCGCGCCCGCTCAGCCCTTATATTTCCGTCGTTACAAAAGATTTCGGCGCATATTTTGAAACTAAAACCTTTTCCGACTTCTACAGCAATAAAACTCGCTACGATTGGTCTTTGCCGCCATCTTCTCCCTGTAAAATTCTCGTTGATGATCTTTTAACTTCCAAAATCCTCACAGAAGCTGCAATTTATGATTTCTCAAACGTCACAAACGATATTAAATTCACCACAGAAATTCAACGCATAAGGAAAAAGTCCGGCAAGTTCGAGAAAAAGATTATTACGCCGAATAACTTTGATGTTATCTTTAATTATTGGCAAAGTCTGTTCGGAGACGCGGTTAGGAACTCTCATAAGCCTTCCGAATACTTCATTACCGACATCGAAGGCGATAAATCCGAAATTATCGACGGACAAGTCGTTTTTCACATGACCGACGGCAATAAAATCTGCAAACCCATTGATATTGACGCTTATAATGCTTTTTGGAGCCAATACGAGAAAATTCGCAATCACGACACGATTATTTCTGTTCGCCAACGTATGGACAGAATGACCGAAGAAAATTTGCGCCGTTTCACCGGAGAATTTTATACGCCGAAACTTTTTGCCGATAAAGCTGTCCAATATCTTCAAAAAACCGTCGGCGAGTGGTGGAAAGATGATAATTTTCGCCTTTGGGATATGGCGGCGGGTACAGGTAACCTTGAATTCTCTTTGCCTGAAGAATCGCTCGGCAAATGTTATATTTCTACGCTGATTAAAGACGAGGCGGATTATTGCGCAAAAACTTTTTCTGCCGCGACGTGCTTTCAATACGATTATTTGAATGACGACGCCGATAAATTGCCCGAAAACCTGCGCGAAGACCTCGCAAATCCCGATATTAAATGGATTATCTTCATAAATCCGCCTTACGCTACCGCAAATAACAATAAAAGTGACAATGTAAATAAAGACGGCGTTTCAATGACAAGAATTAAAAAACTTATGGACTCAGAAAATCTCGGTGAAGTCAGCAGAGAATTATTTTCGCAGTTTTTATATCGAATCAGCCGCGATTTTGCAGGTAAAACGGCTTATCTCGGCATGTTTTCTACGCCGAAATATATCAACTCGACTAACGACCAGAAATTTCGCGATAAAGTCTTCAGTTACAAGTTTGAAGGCGGTTTTATATTCAATTCTAAGAATTTCAATGGTTGCACAGGAAATTTTTCTGTAAGCTTTATGATTTGGAACCTTAACGAGCATATTTCATTAGAATCGCAGGAAATTTCATTAGAGGTTTGGGAGAATTATAAAAACAATTACTTAGTCCGACCTGCTGTAAAAATTTTTAAATCTGCGCGGCGCGAAAAGTTTTTAAGCAAATGGATTAAACGTCCGCCATGTACAAAGAAATTTCCGCCGTTTTCAGGCGCATTAAATCTTGCAGATAAAAATAAAGACCGTCGCGATAGAATTTCTGAAGGATTTTTAGCGTCGTTGACTGTTAAAGGCAATGAATTTTCAAATCAAACTTACGTGTCGATATTATCTGCGCCGTATGTAAGCGCGGAAGCGTTTTCAATCACAGCGGAGAATTTTGAACAGGCGATGATAGTGCACATGGTGCGGCGATTGCCAAAAGCGACGTGGCTTAACGACCGCGACCAATTCATGCGCCCGACGCGAGAGCTTAGTCGGGAATTTATAAGTGACGCGGTGATATGGAGCCTGTTCGCGCCGTCTAATCAGACAGTATCGCTAAAAAATGTGGAATATGAGGGCGAAATATATCAGATAGCGAACAATTTCTATCCGTTTTTGTTGTCGGAGGTAAAAAGTTGGGAATGTACGTTGCCTTCGCTGCGAATTGAGATATTTCGGGCGGTAGAGGACAGATTTGCGGCGAAATGGATAAAAAAACATCGCGCAGAGCTTTCAGCGGAGGCACTGGCGGTTTTGGAGACGGCGCGAACGATTTACAAGCGATTTTATTCAGAATTGGAGCGATTGGACGTAGCGCGTTGGAAAATCGAGAGTTGGGACGCGGGCTGGTATCAAATCCGCATGAGTTTAGGCGTTTTAATAGATTTATCGGAGCTGTCAAAGAAATTGGAGCCGCAGATTTATGAATTTGGCTTTTTAAGAGACGAAGTGCATTACTTCTGACACTTTTCACGACTTGACTTTTTGTTTAAAGTCATTTAGAATTTTTTACGAGGTGATTCAATGCAAAAAATTTATGATAAAAAGTACAGCATCTTCAAGTTGGATTATTGGCAGGGAGCAAAGCTTGTCGGGAAATTTTTAATGCCGAAACTCGCGCCAAATCAATTTATTCCCGAAAATGTCATCAGCTTTAACGAGAGAAAATCCGTTTCTAAGCCCGAAAAGCATTGGCTCGACTTTTTTATCGACGATTGCCTTTACGAAACTTTTTGGACGTATCTTAAAAGCAGAATCAAAGGTTTAAAAAAATTTGCAGGGATAATTTCAACCGATTACTCGATGTTGCCCGAAATGTTGCCCGGACAAAGGATTTGGAATTGCACTCGAAACAGAATCGTCGCCTATTGCCTGCAGAAAAAAGGTTTTAACGTGATACCAGTCGCGTCGTGGTGCTCCAAAGAAGATTTCGATTGGTGTTTTGACGGTCTCCCGGAAAAAAGTTCCATTGCAATTTCTTCAAACGGCTGTTTATCCACTCCTTACGGCAGAAAAACGCTTTTGACAGGCGTTGAGGAATTGCAACGGCAAAAATCTCCGTCTAAAATCATTATTTGCGGACATTCTTTAGCTGAATTGGAAAAATATGACAATATCATGTACTATCCGAGTTTTTCACAACGGATGGACGAAAGGATTAAAAATGGGAAGTAGAGGAAGTTCGGCTGGCGGCGGAAGTGTCCCCAGCGGTTGGCAAGTTGTCGATTATTTTCACGGAATCGCGGTTCTCCAGCCTACTAATCCAAAACAAAGTTTCAGCTTGCCGCGTGAATCAAATATTCCGAACGTGGCGTATCTTTTGTACGACAGAAAAGGCGTTTTCAAGCAGTTAAGAGTTTACGGCGACGATAAAAAGCCGAAATTTGATATAGATTACCACATGAAAGACGGCGAAATGTCTTTGCACAAGCACATTTATATAAACGGCGTGCGACAAAAGGAGCATATTCCGCTTACGCCCGAAGAATACGCCGAGTACTCAAAATTTCTGAACAGGTGATGATTATGACTGGAATGACTTTAGATGAATTAAAAGAAACGATGACGACTCACGACGAGATAGAATTTTCATATTGCGGTGAGATGTACGATTTTCAGAAAGACCCCGCCGAAAGTTCGCGAATCAAAATTTCTGTATGGCGATGCGGTGATAATCCCGAATGTGTCTACTCAATCAAGATTTACGACGGCGATCCTTTTGTTGACGACTTAATTAACGCCAAAATTTTTCCCGACGGTAAATCAATCGTCGAGGGCGAATCTGATATTGACGTGGAGTTTTTTACCTGACTGTACAAATTCCAATATATTGGAAAACGTAAAATGAGCCTCTAAAACGCCCGCAAAACCGATTTTGAACAAAATTTTCGCCTCGAATGCTCTTGAGGCGATTTTTTTTTGCTTGCGAAGGAAATTTTTGCTAAAATCAGCGCGGAGGTGCTCTCATGAAGAAAAATCTGTTCCAAACACTCGCCGAAGCCAATACGGAGGAAGAACTCAAGAATTTTTTCGCTAAACGATTCAAAATCAAGCTCGCGACTAAAAATTTCATCGACCTGTACACCGCGCAGATTCTTTTCGAGTTCAAGCTCGATAAAAACCTTAAAAATCCTCAAACTCTCGCCGAAATCGTCGCGCAAACTCTCTACTACGTCCGCCGTCTTAAATTCGGCTCCGATTATCGCCCAGTCAGCCAAAATATCTGCATCGTCACTAAAAATTTCGCCGTCATCTTCCCGACTGAATCATTTGCCGCATTTTATGACGATAAAAACGCTTACGATTGGGATTTAGCCCCGTCATCGCCTTGCAAAAAGCTTGTCAACGCTTTATCCAACTCCGAACTTATTATCAACGCAAAAATTTATGATTTATCCGTTTACACAGTCGAAATCGCCTTTGTCGCCGATATTGAACGCATTTTTAAAGGCAAATCACGCAATGTTAAGCAAATTACCGAGCAAAACTTCGAGCAAATCTTTATTTATTGGCAAAAATTGTTCGGAGCCGCCGTTAAAAACGGTCGCAAGCCTTCCGAATACTTCATTACCGATATTGAGCAGGGTAAATCACATATCCACGATAGAAAAGTTTATTTTGAATTGATTGGCGACCAAACTATTAAAAAATTCGTCAATCCCGACGATTATAATCAGTTTTGGGCGATGTACGACAAAATTAAGACTGCCGACGCCATTATTTCCATTCGCCGCAAGATGGACAGGCTTACTGAAGAAAATTTGCGCCGCCGCACAGGTGAATTTTATACGCCGCTTGCTTTTGCCGATAAAGCCTTTGAATATCTGACGCGAACCGCCGGAGAGTGGTGGCTCGACGATAATTTTCGCCTTTGGGATATGGCGGCGGGCACAGGCAATCTTGAATTTAATTTTCCGCCCGAAATTCTCAAGAAATGTTATATTTCCACGCTGATTCAAGACGACGCCGACTATTGCAAGAGCATTTTCCGCGAGGCGACCGTTTTTCAATTCGATTTTCTCAACGACGACGCCAATAAATTGCCCGAAAACCTGCGCGGCGACCTCGATAACCATAATATCAAGTGGATTATCTATATAAATCCGCCTTACGCCACTGCAAATAACTACGAACGCGATAAATCCAAAATTTCTAAAGACAAAATCGCATTTACTGCAGTTGGAAAGCAAATGAACGCTGAAAATCTCGGAAAATCAAGCCAAGAACTTACAGCGCAATTTTTATATCGAATCAGCAAAATTTTTTCCAATCGTAAAGCGTGGCTCGGAATGTTTTCTAAGATTAAATATATAAACTCTAATGCTGACCAACAAATTCGCGATAAATTTTTCCATTACAAGTTTGAACGCGGCTTTATGTTTAATTCCAAAGCTTTTGACGGTTGCAAGGCTCAATTTCCTGTAGGCTTTTTAATTTGGAACTTAGCGGAGCGCATTTCACTGCATGAGCAAGAGATTTTGCTTGATGTTTATAATTTCGGAGTTGAAAAGTATGCAGAGAAAATATTTCATGCCACTGCAGAGGTTGAAACTCTTAATAAATGGATTGAACGCCCGCGCAGAACAAAAAAATTCCCGCCGATGACAAGCGGGATAACTATTTGTCGTGGAAAAGTTCATTGCGATACAGTTTCAGAAAATTTTTTAGCTGATTTAATGTGTATGGGCAATGATTTTCTACATCAAAACTACACAGCGATATTATCTGGCGTTTATTCGGGCGGACATGCAATTTCAATGACAGAAAATAATTTTGAAATGGCAATGATAGTGCACATGGTGCGGCGATTGCCAAAAGCGACGTGGCTGAACGACCGCGACCAATTCATGCGCCCGACGAGCGAGCTTACACGTGAATTTATAGGCGACGCGGTGATATGGAGCCTGTTTTCTCCGTCGAATCAGACAGTATCGCTAAAAAATGTGGAATACGAGGGCGAAATCTATCAGATAGCGAACAATTTCTATCCGTTTATGCTGTCGGAGGTGCAAAGTTGGGAATGTACGTTGCCTTCGATGCGGCTGGAGATATTTCGGGCGATTGAGGACAGATTTGCGGCGAAATGGATAAAAAAACACCGCGCAGAGCTTTCAGCGGAGGCACTGGCGGTATTGGACGCGGCGCGAGAAATTTACAAGAAATTTTACGCGGAATTGGCGACTTTGAACTTATCGCGTTGGAAAATCGAGGATTGGGACGCGGGCTGGTATCAAATCCGCATGAGTTTAGGCGTTTCGATAGATTTAAGCGCGTTATCAGCAAAATTGGAGCCGCAGATATATGAATTGGGCTTTTTGCGTGACGAAGTGCGATATTTTTAGTACACTTGACTTTTTGTCTAACTTCAATTAAAATTTCTATCGAGGTGATTTAATGATTAAAGCAATAGATAATTTGAAGAACGATATTAAGGATTATCTCGTTAAGAAAGGGTGTCGTTTGAAAAATCTTCGTAAGTTGCTCAATCTTAACTTTACGGACGTGACTGGCAGAACTTATGCGGTCGGCGAATACGATTTGCCGTATATCACTGCCAAAATCACAAAATATCCGGACTACATCGCACTTTACGACGAAAAAAATAATTATCGGCGCACGGATAAAACCTGTGTGTCTTTCTATAACTACGATGTGGCTTTTGACGGCCTGCTTGGCATTTACAACGCGATTTATTATGACGTAGACGAACTAAAAAGTTTTTATCGCGACAGATTTACGGGCGTAAAGTATTTTATCGCCCCGGATTATTCGCTTTGCGGAGATATTAACCATATTGAGAACCTGCACAGACTTTTTCGCGCGAGAATAGCATCTGTTTGGCTGACATTGGAGCTGAATGCGATGGTTATTCCGAATATTACCTACTCTGAGCCGAAAATTTTTCCAAATATGCTTGACGGTATGGAAAATTGCGAAGTCGTTGCGTTCAGCACAAAGGGACTGCGAAATAACGAAAAATATTTAGACACCATGAAAAACGCTCTGAAATATACAGTCGACAATCTTAAAAAATTGCGGACGATAATGATTTACACTTTGTCCAAAAACGATGAAAAAATTCGTTCGTGGTTCGATTATGCTGTTCAACACGGCATTAAATTGATAATTCCCGACAACAGGTCGAGAAATCTCGTCTTGCAGGAGGTTTGATATGGGGCGACACGACAATACAGGTTTGGGACACGGCACCGGCGGCAGTCCGCAAGGAACTCTAGACCAAAACGATTATAATCAGACAGTCGACAACTTGACAAATAAACTTCCGACGAATGACTCACAAATCAAGCACATTTTCAGACCAAAAGAAGGTCATATGTCAGATACACCTGAAAATCGCAAGTTGATAGAAACAGTTGCAAACGACCCGTCGAATTACAAAGGCAAAGACAAATACGGCAACGAATGGTATTCTCAAACGGAATCCGACGGTTCTCAAGTCTGGGTCAGCACTCGTGACGGCAGAATTCAAAATGCAGGAAAAAATTTAACGCCGCGACAATGGGATTCGGAAACAGGTTATTCGCGCAATCCGAAGAAAGATAAAGGCTGGAGGAAACCAAAATGAAACGAAAATATTTGCATATCGCAATGTACAGGGCTATGGATTGCCTTTACGACGAGCAAGAGCAACCTTCTGAAGAACTTTTGCAATTCGTAAGCGACGCCAACCCTTACATCTGGGAAGACAGAACGACATCTGACCCGGCAATTCAAGCAGACTTCGATAAATTTATGGACAGACAGAATATAGGAGAGGAAGTTGACGAGTCGACAGCTTATTATGCGGTGAAAAGTTTTCTTGCAGAACAAAATCCCGAATTTGCAGAGCTGTTCGCAGATATTTCGCTTGATGAGTGGAAAGATCTTTGCTACATGGTGACCGAAGAAGAATCCAAGTAAAAATTCGCTATTCTGAATTTTGTATTTTGACCGCTCAAAACGCCTTCAGAGGCGATTTTTTTTATGTTAAAATTATCTCGGAGGTGCTTTTATGAATAAATATCTGTTCCAAATACTTGCCGGCACTGCGAATGGAGATATTTCGGGCGGCAGAGGACAGATTTGCGGCATTATGGATAAAAAAACACCGCGCAGAGCTTTCAGCGGAGGCACTGGCGGTTTTGGACGCGGCACGAACTATTTACAAGCGATTTTATTCAGAATTGGAGCGATTGGACGTATCGCGTTGGAAAATCGAGAGTTGGGACGCGGGCTGGTATCAAATCCGCATGAGTTTAGGAGCGTCATTGAATTTAGAGGAACTTTCTGCTAAACTGTTGCCGCAGATTTATGAATTGGGCTTTTTGCGTGACGAAGTGTGATATTTTTAGAAACGGTAGCTGATTCCGCTTTGTTTCATGATTTCGTTCGCCGTATGACGCGATTTAATCTTTCCGTCGACAGTGATATTGCGGTCTGTTATCGGGCTGTACCAAATATCGTGGTCGCCTTTGCCGTGCCGAATGAATTTACAGCCGTTTTCGGATAAAATATTCCTAACTTTCTTTTCGTACTCCGCCATTTAAGCCACCGCAACTCTTTCGTGCCTGTTGCAATGGAAATAAAAATCTTGCCGCTTTTCTACGCCGTTCAATTCGATAATTTCCTGCGCGGCTAACAATACACGCTGAATAAGTTTGTCGGCTGATTTGTCTTCAAGAATCAATCCCGGAATATCTTCGCTCGTCGCCATCCAAACTTCGGCTTCGTCGTCCCAATCAAGTTGAATATTGTAACTGTTCATAGAAAATCAACTCCTTGACAGCATTTTACAACTCGACTAAAATTTTTTCAAACTTTAGGAGGTAATGACAATGAAACTAATCCCTGTGAACGAGGCGAAACTGCCTGAACTGTTGGAAATGTTGGAGCAAAACCCGACAGAAGAAATTTTCCTTACGAACAGCGACAAACCGAAGTTCAGAATCAGCCGCATTGACGCGGGAACACCAGTAAACGGAATTCTTCCGCGCGAATTGGCATTCGGCTACGCCAAAGGCAAGCACAAGCTCCCCGACGACTTCGACGAGGCATTTGTTGCGATGGACGCTGAGATTTTGAAAATGTTCGCGGAGGGTGCCGACAGATGAAACTTTTACTCGACACGCACATTTTAATTTGGCTCTTCGAGAACAACAAACAGCTTGCCGGCGCGGCTCGCGAACTCATAATGAACGAAGACAACGAAATTTATTACAGCGCACTGGCGATTTTCGAGATTGAATTGAAACACAAGCTCCATCCCGACAAAATGCCTTACAGAGGCGAAGAGCTTATCGGCTACTGCAAAACGTTCAATTTCAAGCCGCTCTCACTCAATGTAAATCACTCGTTGACGTTCAAAACGCTTGAGCGTAAGGCGGGCAAGCCCCTGCACAGAGACCCGTTCGATAATTTAATGCTCGCGCAGGCGGTTGCGGAGAATATGAAGTTCATAACGCACGACGAACACATTGCCGAATACGATTGCGAAAATATTTTCAAGGTGTAATAAAAAAGTCCGTCACTCGAATTGAGCGGCGGATTTTTTGTTGTAGACAGTTTCGACAAAGAATGTTACGATCAAGCGGCAAAGGAGAATAAAAATGCGGAAAAAATGGATTATCAGGGAATCAAATCCTTTCGACGTGAAAGAAATTGCGGAAGAACTCGGCGTAAGCGAATTGACGGCGAGAATTTTATATCATCGCGGAATAAAAACCGCGCAGGCGGCAAAAGATTTTTTGGAACCCGAAGCCGCGCCGTTTCATGATCCGTTTTTAATGGCGGGAATGAATGAGGCGGTCGAAAGAATTAAAAAAGCACTTGCCGCGCAGGAAAAAATTTGTGTTTATGGCGATTATGACGTGGACGGAATGAGCGCGTCGGCAATTTTGATTCGGACGTTGCGAAGATTCGGCGGCAATGTTGAAAGTTACATTCCCGACCGCTCGGAAGGTTACGGCTTGAATATTCCCGCCCTGCAAAAAATTTCTGCGAACGGCGCGGCACTTTTAATCAGCGTCGACTGCGGCATAACCAACGAAAAAGAAATTTCGGCGGTTAAAGATATGCTTGAAGTGATTGTTACGGATCATCATTTGCCCGCGTTGGAAAAAATTCAATCGGCGGTTGCCGTCGTCAATCCCAATCAAAAAATTTGTCCTTATCCCGAAAAAAGTTTGTGCGGCGCGGGCGTCGCCTTCAAATTGAGCCAAGCTCTGATGAAAAATCTGGGCGGAGTAGAAGTTCAAAGCTACACAACCGATATTGAAATTGCCGCATTGGCAACCGTCGCGGATTTGGTTCCGCTCGTCGGGGAAAATCGGAAAATCGTTCGCATGGGCTTAAAAAAAATGCGCGAAACAACTTGCACGGGCTTAAAAGCGTTGGTAAGTGTTGCGGGGCTCGGCAACAAAAAAATTTCGGCGGGACATGTCGCCTTTCAAATTGCGCCGCGATTAAATTCAGTCGGGCGATTGAAAACTGCGCGGGAAGGTTTGAAACTTTTGCTGACTGAAGACGCGGAAGAGGCAAAAATTTTGGCGCGGCAGTTAGAAAAGATGAATCAGCAACGAAAAGACATTGAGGCAAAAATTTTATCGGCGGCTGAAGAAAAAGTTCGTCTTATGCGCGAAGAACGCGGCGGCGATTTATGTACGCTGGTAATTTCGGGGAAAAATTGGCGGGAAGGAGTTATCGGCTTGACGGCGTCGAAATTGGTTGAGCGATACAATTTGCCGACGATAATTTTGACGACGCAGGACGAAATGATTTATCGCGGATCATGTCGGAGCATTCCCGCCCTTCACATGAAAAATGCGCTTGACACAATGGCGGAGCTATTTGATCAATACGGCGGGCACTCGCAGGCGGCGGGCTTAAGCATTTCGGCAAAAAATCTCCCCGAATTTGCGGCGCGCTTTGATAATTACGTCCGAAAAAAACTTTCAGACGAATATTATCAGCCGATTTTGAATGTGGATGCGCTAATCAACCCCGCGCAGATAAATTTTGAGGTTGCGGCGGAGTTTGACAAGTTCGAGCCGTATGGATTGGGGAATCCGCGTCCCGTGTTGGCTTGCAGAAACTTTCGCGGGAAATCTGCGCGGGCAATCGGCAAGGAAGGAGTTCATTTGACGTTTGAAATCCCTTGCGAAGAAAAAAATATTCGTGCGGTTGCTTGGAATTGCGGAAATCTCGCGCCGCTCGTCGAAAATGAATCGATAGACATTGCTTACGAGCCCGAAATAAACGAATGGCAGGGAGAAGTTCGGCTTCAATGCAATATTTCGAGTTTGGAGCCGGCGGAGTCGGAAGAATCGTTTTTGGAGCGCGAAGAACTTTTGGAAATTTACAATTTTCTTCGGAAGGCGCGAAGTTTCACGGAGAAATTTAATTTATGTTCGTTAGTTAAGGCGTTCAACAGTCAAACAGGAAAAAATTTGTCGACATACGCCTTCGACGGCGCGATAAAAGTTTTTGAGGAACTCGGTTTGTTGATAATCGACCGAGATAAAAAGAATTTTGAACTGCTGCGCCCGAAAAACAAATTGGATTTGAACAATTCGCGGACATACCGATTGGAAAGGAGAAAATCGGAAGTCCGAGCGTCGAGAGCGGGCGGAAAAATAATTTCTTTGACGAAGGCGGCAAAAATTATTTCGTTAAAGCTTTGAAAGAGAACCTGCGCGGAAAAAAATCTGCGCGGTTATTTTTTTGTAGACAGTTTGAACAAAGAATTGTACAATCAAATCGGTTGGGAGGCGATAAAATGAACGACAAGGGAAAACCGCCCGTGACAATAGAATTTTTGATGGACGCGGTTAAAAATTATCAGCCCGATGCGGATTTGGAGCTGATACAGCGAGCATATCTGGTTGCAAAGGAAGGGCACAAGGGACAAACGCGGGCGTCGGGCGAGCCGTACATAAATCATCCGCTGAATGTCGCCGCGATTTTAACGGAATTGCAGCTCGACGACAAAACGATAGCCGCCGCAATTCTTCATGACGTGGTTGAAGATACACTTTTCACACTGGACGAAATTACAGACATGTTCGGCGATGAAATTGCGCTTTTAATCGACGGCGTGACGAAAATCGGGCAAATTTATTTCAAAACCAAAGAGCAACAGCAAATTGAGGCGTATCGCAAGCTGATAATCGCGACGGCAAAAGACTTGCGAGTAATTTTGATAAAACTCGCCGACCGATTGCACAACATGCGAACATTAAAATTCATGCGCGAGGATAAACGCAAAAGAATTGCTCAAGAGACAATGGAACTTTACGCGCCGCTGGCAAATCGGCTCGGAATTTCAAATATCAAGTGGGAATTGGAAGATTTATGCCTGCGATATTTGGAGCCGGACGTTTATTATGATTTAGTTGAACACGTCAAGCAAAAACGGCGCGAGCGGCAAATTTATATCAGCGAAGCGGTGCGATTGATTGAGGAAGAGTTTGATGAATTGGAAATTCACGCGTCGATAAGCGGGCGGGCAAAACATTTCTACAGCATTTATAAAAAAATGAAGCGCGACCATAAAGAAATCGGCGAAATTTACGATTTGTCGGCGGTAAGGATTCTGGTTGACGACGTTAAGGATTGTTACAGCGTTTTGGGCGTGATTCATTCCAAGTGGCGACCGATTCCCGGGCGATTCAAAGATTATATCGCGGTTCCGAAAAGCAACGGCTATCGCTCTTTGCATACAACGGTTATGGCACTCGGTTATCCGCTTGAAATTCAAATAAGAACATTCGCAATGCATAAAATTTCGGAGTATGGAGTTGCGGCGCATTGGAAATACAAGGAAAGCGGCGAATCAAGGGCTGCCAACAGCGACAGAGATCAAAAAATTTCTTTGTTTCGACAGATGGCAAACTTGCAAAAGGAAATTAAAGACCCGAAAGAGTATCTTGAGGCGTTGAAGTTGGATTTTTTCAGCGATGAAGTTTTTGTTTTCACGCCGGGCAGAGATTTGGTAGTTTTGCCGCAAGGATCAAACCCGATTGACTTTGCTTATCGAATTCATACCGAAGTAGGACATCATTGCGTGGGCGCGAAAGTCAACGGACGCATTGTTCCGCTGGAATATAAGTTGCAAAACGGAGATTTTGTCGAAGTTGTGACAAATCGTTCAAACAACGGACCGAGCAGAGACTGGTTGAATATCGTTGCGTCGAGCGATACCCGCAGTAAAATCCGTTCTTGGTTCAAAAAAGAAAATCGCGAAGAAAATATCGAACACGGACGCGAATTAATCGAATCTGAAATCAGAAAACTCGGCTACTCCGTCAAAGATTTGCTGAAAGAAAACCGTTTGGAGCTCGTTGCAAAGAGAATGAGCATTGCCAACGAAGAAGATTTGCTGGCGGGCGTCGGTTACGGCGGAACTTCGCTCCATTCGGTGATAACCAAGCTCGTTGAACTTCATAAAAAGGAAATTAACGCGAATAATGCGCCCGAAGTCTCCGAATTGCTTTCCGAAATTAAAAAAATCCCCGAACGCAAGCAAAAAAAATCCGAAATGGGAATTTTGGTCGAGGGAAAGAGAGGATTTGTCGTCAGACGCGCAAAATGTTGCAATCCGATACCGGGCGACGAAATTGCGGGCTATATCACTCGCGGACGCGGCGTTTCCGTTCACAGAACCGATTGTCCGAACATTTTAAACGGCGCATCCGATGTAAATCGCATGATTGATGTAAGTTGGGACACTTCAACCGACGAACTTTACACGGTTGAGATTGAAATTGTCTGCGAAGACAAAACGGGCGTCCTTGCCGACTTAATCGCCGTGCCTGCAGAGATGAAACTCAATCTTCATTCGATTCATGCCGCTCCGAATAAATTTGATAAGACTTCGACGGTAAATCTCGGCGTTGAAGTTCAAAACGCCAAGCAAATCGAAACGATTATGAACAAATTGCGGCGCGTCGATAAGGTTTACAGCGTAATTCGCCCCATGAAAAAGCAATTAGCAATTAGCAATTAGCAATGAGCAATGGAAAATGGTAAAATTCATTACTAATTACTCATTACACATTACTCATTGCCTTTTGGAGGTGTTTTATTGGAAGGAATTTATTTAATTTTGGTTATGATAGTGACGGGCGGCGCGATTGCCTTTATCGGAGACAAACTCGGAACAAAAATCGGCAAAAAACGCCTTTCGATATTCGGCTTGCGCCCGCGTCACACGTCAATGATCGTTACGGTCGTGACGGGTTGCCTTATAACGGGACTTTCAATCGGTTTTATGGCACTTATTTCAGAAAATGTTCGCACGGCACTTTTCGGGATGGAAGAATTGCGCCAAACAATGGATGCAACCTTCAAAGAGCTCGACGATGCGACGGAAAATCTTCTTGTGGCGCAATCGGAGTTTGAAAAGGCAAATGCAAATCTGCGCGAGTCAAAAGAAGAAATTATCGCGTTGAAAAGCGAGCAGGAAGAGCTCCGTGCAGAATCAGACCGCCTTAAGGAAGGTAACGAGCGACTTGAGGCGACAAATTCAGCCCTTGCCGCGCAAAATGAAAATCTTCTCGGCACAAATGCCGCGTTGGAGGAGGATAATAAAAAACTCGGCGATTTTAACGTCACTTTGACCGCCGATAACGAAAAACTTTCCTTGAATAACGAACAACTTTCTTCCGACAACGAAAAACTCTCTGCCGACAACAGCGAACTTGAGGAGCGCAACAAAAATTTGCGCGAAGGAATCATTGCGATTCGCGAAGGCGATATAACTTTGCGGGCGGGCGAAGTTTTGGCTAGCGGAATCATAAAAGGCGGGCGAAATGCCGAAGAAATTTCTGAAGACATCAATTCTCTTGCCGAAACGGCGACGCAAAATCTGATTCAACGCTTCGGCGGCGATGAAGATAATTCTGTTTGGATTTATCAGCCGGAATTGCACCGAATCATTGAGGAAATTGAAAAAAGCGGGCGCGATATGGTTTTGAGAATCACGGCGGCGGGAAATATGGTTCGCGGCGAGCCCGTGCGCAGTAAACTCGCAATTTATCCCAACGAATTAATTTTCAAGAAAAATGAATTGGTTCTCGCCAAAAATTACAAAATCGACGGCGAAAACTCGCCCGAAATAATTTTACAGGATTTTTTGACGGAAATAAATCGAACGGCGATTGAAAAGGGAATTTTGAGCGATCCTTTGACGGGAAGCGTCGGAAGTATGGACGGAACACAGCTTTATGAAATTTTTGATTCGATAAGCACGGCGAAAGGGAAAATTTTATTGAAGGCAACCGCCCGCGAGGAAACAACTTCGCTCGGTCCGTTGCGATTGAACATAAAATTGGAGCAAAAATAATGTTTATGGGTATTGATCCGGGACGCGACAAGTGCGGAGTGGCGATTTTGACGGCGACGGGCGAAATAAAATTCCAGCGCGTCATTTCTACGGAAGAACTCGACGTTGCAATAAAAAATCTCGCGGCGGAGTTTGAAATAGAAAAAGTAATTTTGGGCGACGGCACAACTCACAAGGCGGCGGCAAAAAAAATTTCGGCGGCAGGCTTAACTTTTGAGCTTGTCGACGAAAAACATACCACCGAAGAAGCGCGGCGCGAATTTTGGAAAAAAAATCCGCCGAGCGGTTGGCGAAAATTCTTGCCTACCTCAATGCAAGTGCCACCCGAACCCGTCGATGCCATTGTCGCGGAAATTTTGGTTAAGAGATTCTTGCATATCGGATAAAAAAATGAAAGCCGCTTGAAAAACAGCGGCTTTTGTTTTATAATTCGCCTTGTGCTTGTTGCCTTGCGGCAAAAGGCGGTTTTAATCAGAGAAAGCCCCCGGAAAGGGGGTGGAGCTGATGTTCACGATTATTTTTCGCATCATAATTCTTGTGATAATAATCCTCTGGATATTCACAGGAACAGCCGCCTAAGCCTTCCCGGTGCGTAGCGGCTTTCTGTAACTTTATCTTAGTAACTTTCTTACATATGAGGGGCTAAACCGCCTTCAAGCATCTTGAGCCTTGCAGAAATGCGAGGCTCTTTTGTTTTTACTGCCTTTAAATTATAATCGACGCAAGAAAATTTTGCAAGGGGGATTTGTTATGGGTGTGAAAGATTTTGTGAATCAATGGCGCGAAGGCATCGGAGAGCGCGCCAACTATCAAAAATTTTGGCTGACGCTCGTTCGCGACGTGTTCAGCGTCGATAAGCCCGAAAATTTTATCCAATTTGAGGTTCCCGTTAAGCTCAAGCACAAAAATTTCATTGACGCTTACTTTCCCGACTCAAAAGTCATTATCGAACAAAAAAATTTCGGCGTCGACCTTGAAAAATCTATCACGCAAGCCGACGGAACCAAATTAACGCCCTTTGAACAGGCTCGAAGGTACATTTCAGGGCTTCCGCTCTCCATGCACCCAAAAAAAATCATCACTTGCAACTTTCAAGAGTTCAGAATCTACGATATGGAAACTTTGGAGCCGCCGATTAAAATTCTTTTGGAAGAATTGCC
>FLNX01000466.1_pt1 | contig 33473 bp, 31 predicted proteins | sample 1140341 | NCBI WGS metagenome assembly FLNX01 (sample SAMEA3878208, study PRJEB12797) | bioreactor metagenome | biome: Moose rumen | place: Sweden | collected 2011-10 | reverse complement strand
GAGCGAAGCGAGTCCAAGTTCCAATCCTCTCAGCGTGCGAACCAGACGCGCTTTTCCGTAAGCGGACTCATTTTTCGTTTTTGCTGAGACTCTTTTACCTGTGCCCTTTTTGTCTTACTTGTGAATGGATTATAATGCGTTTGCCCTGCTTTCCACGCCCTACTGCTTTGCTGGCTGGAGGCAAAAATCGAATATCCCTCTTTTACCCGCTGCGACACGCTCAATGCCACCGCCGAAAACTTCCGCACTTTCACCTACGACGGCACTACCCTCACCATTTACTTTGCCGCCTACCAAGTAGCCCCCTACGCCGAAGGTCCCCAGAAAGTGCCGATTGTGGTGAGGGTCTGTATTATTTCTTTTTCTGGCTTTTATGTATGTCAAAAATGTTCGTATGAGAACTGATTCGATAGAGTGTAATCACGAGCAGTTCTCCTGTTTCTAGGCGTTTATATACTAATAGTAAATCCGATCTTACATGACATTCTCTGTAACCGTCGTAATTTCCATGCAGCTCATGGTCATCATAACTGGCATCGAGAATTTCATTGTTCAGGAGTTTTTTGATTACTGCATCAGTATCTGCAATTTCTGATTTTGAGAGTTTCTTATAGTCTTTTCTGAAGGATTTTGCTGAATGAAGTTCGCTTTTCAATTCATTGCTGCCTTGAATTCATCAAAGGTGTGGAAAACTTCTACTTCACCGCGTTCTACTTCTGCTATGGCTTCATCAAGACCGTTCCTTGCGGATTCTTTTTTTTTTCTAAAAAGCAGAAAATCCAGGAATTCAGAGACTTCTTCCATGTAGTATTCAGGCACTGTCTTTAGTTTTTCTGCGACAACTGCGTATGGCATATAATACCTCCACAACTTATTATAACATATTGTTTGAAAAATTGTCAGTTTTTCGTATTGTTTGAAGATTATTTTGAAAGTTTTGTTTTATATTAAAACTGTCTGGCGTTTTTTACGGGGAGGTAGAAACGAATACCGCCTACCAAGTAGCCCCCTACGCCGAAGGTTCCCAGCAAGTTCCGATTACGGCGAGGTAGTGCCACAGTCGGAACTTTGCAAAAAGGTCAGTTTGAGTCTTTGTATAAATAATAGTAGTTGTAGGTACTCCTCAATTTTTTTGCATTTTCTTCCGCGTCATCCGCACTCATTGCGCCAATTTTCGTGCCGTTGGTATAATTGGAAGAATCCGTTTGATACCAAATACTATCACTATCGGTAAATTCCACGCTTGTAAGCTTAGATTGAGAGAAAGCAAATTTTCCAATCTTCTTTACCGTTGCAGGAATAGTGATTGCGGATACGGTACTTCCAGCAAAGGCATTTGCACCGATTGTTTCCACACACTCTTGAATTTTCCAGTTGGTCGGCAATACCATCGCTTCGGGCACCCTTATGAGTACCGAATAGTCTTTGTTGTATAAAATACCAAGCGTTGAAGAATATTTCTGATTTGCTCCATCGACATTTATTTCCTTTAAGGAAGGACAGTCATACACACTTACTGAAACAGTGTCAGGAATGTAAAAACTGGTAACTTCGCTTCCTAAATTCAGTGTTTCAAGTTTTCTATTTCCATCTAGTGCAGCATAACTAATCTTACCGCCATGAAGAGAAATTACTTTCAAGTTATTACATCCATAAAATTCTTGAGTATTGAAGCTTTTTGTTCCTAAGAATGTAATTTCCGTTAATGACGGCATCTCCTGGAACGGTTTTTCCCCAAAAGAAGTGACTTCTGCAGGAACAGTAAGACTTTCCAACTTGCTCTTGCAAAATGCACAACTTCCAATTTCTGTTACCGTTGGGGGAACCGTAAAACTCTTTTCTGTTTTTGTGACAGGGTAGATGACAAGTTTTGTTTTATCAGCACTATAAATTATGCCGTCCTCCTCAGTATATGATGTATTTCCGCTTGCTATAGCAATTTTTTCTAATGCCATGCATCCCCCAAAAGCATTTCCTAAACTGGTGACGCTTGCAGGAATCGTGACCTCCGCAAGATTTGTGCAGGATCTGAATGCACCAGCATCAAGTGTTGTCAGCCCTTCATGTAGCGTTATTTTTGTTAAACCTGAACAATAGCCAAAAGCAATGTCTCCAATTGTTTGAACAGACGCAGGAATTTCAATTTCTGTTAGTCCGCTGCAATTATCAAATGCTTTTGTTCCTATGCTCACTACTGTTTCGGGCAAAATAATAGAAATCATGTTTGTACAATCCTGAAAATATGCCCCACTTGATTTGTCCAGCTCAGTCAGTCCCGTTGTTTCAGACAAATCAAGCGTAATATATGCCGATGAATTGTTTCGCATTGCAGTCCGTATTGCACTAATTGTTGTGGCGGAAATCTCGCCAGACAGTTTGATAATACTCGTTGTGTTTGCTCCAAGAGATGCGATAACTGCGGCAACATTGTCTTTTGTAATCGCCATAGCACCCTTGTAGCAAGCATACAAAGTGATTTCCGTACATACATCTTTCCACGGAAGCGTAACTTCTGCTCCATCTGCATACTCTACAGATCCGCCCAACACTGTCGTCCAGCCGACAAAATCTGCTGAACTGCTCAACCCAAGTTTTTGAACAGTACGCAATGTCACAGGTTTATCGGCATCCATAATGGAACTACGCTTTGTAGCCGTCATCACCACTTTCTCGCCATTCCTTGTTCCATCATAGGTGAAGATTGCCTCAGAATCAAATCCTACATTTGCATCATAAGTCAAATATACTTTTTTTGGTCCCCAGACGGCATACAGTGTTTTATCGCCTGCATATAAGGGAAGTTTTTCCTCATCCGTCGCCCATAATTGCACGCTGTCACCATTCCGAGATAAGCCATAATAGGCTGAGAATCCATCTGTCGAAGTTCTTTGATATTTTATTTCTGCTGTTATATCACTATACTTTGACCAACCGATAAACACATAACCTTCGCGTTTAAAAGTATTTTTTCGTAGCGTCGTGTAAACTCCAACATTATCACCAGTCTTAAATGTCTGTGTAACTTTTGCGGGATTTGCACTTCCATCGTTTGCGTAAAATGTAATCGTATATGTCTTTAAACCAGTGTATTAAAAATACCCTTTAAATTCAGAATTACAAAGGGTTGCTAATTCGAGCTGACTTTATTAGCCGCCCTTAGGGGCGGTGAAAAAAAGAACAGTTCTCACAGAACACTGAAAAATCTTTTTTTTTTCCGCTTGCCGCCAAGGAAGTCAGCTCCGAGGCGGCTTTTTTTTTGCAAAAAGAAGGAGGTTATGGATGGGTTATCATCGAAGTAATGGTGTCGTTGTGTGTGATGATCTGGAAACGTATCGGATGTGGCTTGAAGCGGCAAGCGGTTACCAGCAGGAAGCAATTGACGCGATAATCATGAATCGTATGCAGGATTGCATGGATGCAATTATGGAGGAGTTTGTATGTTTACACTCATAAGCAGAAAAAGAAAGGCTCAATTACTCGCTGATAATCTTGCGCTGGCACAGGAGAATGCCATCCTGCGCCACAGCCTTCGACTTGCGAACGTATGCATAGACTCGTGGAAGAATGAGGCAATGGAATTTCGCGGCGAAAAAAAAACAACAACAACAAACGGCACCGTCGAAGATCCGCGGCAACTAAGACTGTTTATATAGGAGGAGTGCGTGCATGAGGTTCGGAGAAATACTTCTTAACCTATTTATCGCTGTAATCATAGTTGCCCTGGCAATCATCGTGTGGGCGGTACCTGTATGACAGAGTATCGTTGCAGGGTTCCTGCGGAATTCGGCGGCAGCGCGATAATCAGACAGACATCCCCCTTCTCGCATGAGGTTACCTGTGAAGACGGGTGTCTCTACTCCAGCGCAGAATGCTCCCTTATCCTGTCGCACGCACACGAGATGCCGCACGGATTGCCGCCGGCCGTGCACATCGTTAAGAAAGTTTTCGATGGAAAACTTTTTAGTATCAAGTGAGAAAAAAAATAAAACAGGAGGAAAATATTATGAACAGACTTACGGTTGACGTAAACAGCATCCGTACAATCAGCAACAGGAATGAGGGTGGATTGGGGGACATCGAGTCTCTTGCCGCCAACATCAAGGAATTCGGTCAGATAAGTGCAGTTACGCTTGTGGCTACTCCAGAAGACACTATGCCCTACCGTGTTATTGATGGCCGCCGCCGTATCGCCGCATTCCAATTCCTCGACAGCAACTATCCGGATGAAGGCTGGAGTGAGATTACGGCGGATGTCTTTGCCGTTGAGGAATTGGGCGGGGGCGAGGAGGAAATTGCGATGTCCGCCAATATCGCTCGTCTGGAGATGAATCCGCTTGACGAGGGGACTGTCTTTGCCAAGATGCTTGATGCCGGAAAGGATGCCGGTGAAGTTGCGGCAATATTCTGCCGCAGCAAGGCACAGGTTTTTCAGCGTGCGAAACTTGCCCGCCTGCCTGACGGAATCAAGCGTCTGCATCGTTCCGGAGAGATTGAGACAACCGCCGCCCTTCAGATTGCCACGATTGACAGAGCCGGGCAGGAACTGGTGGAGAAGAAAGTGGCTGACTTCATCCGGGAAAAAGGAAGCATCTACAGCTGGAATATAAGGAGATAAGGAATGTCTGATTACTTTAATCCGCTGCGTGACGGCGGCATGAACAGCGTGGAGGACAACACCGCCGCCCTTGTACGGGGCGCACAGTCCGCCGTGTCGGTACCGGCGCAAAGAAAGGAGTATGCGCCGAAAAAGCCGCTTGCGATTCCAAGGACGTTTACGATGCAGAAACAGCCTGTTCCCATGCCGAACCAGGACTTGCAGACCGCCTCTGCACCGGAAGCGGTACCGGATGCAGGCATCTCGCCTGATACGGAAATGCCGTCCAGAGAAAATTACTGGAGCCGGAAAAGCGCGGAGGCATCTGCCCTTGCGGACATCCGTGCCAGGAACGCCGAGCACTATAATGCCGTCCTCCCCGAGCACGTCTACTCCGCTATGAACGAGCAGTTTAAGGCGGTTGCCAGAGAAAAAGGGCTTTCCGCAGCGGAGGAGGAGCGCGCCAGATACATGAACGCCTGGCAATACCACCGCCTGTACGGCATTCCTTTCAGCGACGCGCTTGAAAACCTTGACGAATACAACCGCGCCATCTTTGGAGCGGATACTGACGGCATGACGTACAAGGGCAAGATGGAGCGGCTTGGCGATGCATGGACGAGCGGCATGAACAGCCTGCGCAGGTCATCGCTGGGAAAGAGCCTGCTGAATGCGGAACTGCGGGGTGATGACGAGGGGGCGCGGCTTGCATGGGAAGCAATTGATGCGCTGGATGCCGAGAACAATACGCTTGCGGTGAGCCAGCCGCAGTCCGTCGGCATGTCAATCCTTACCGCGGGCATTCAGTCACTTCCATACACCGCGGCGGCCATGGGTGCGGGCATTGTATCGGGGCTTGTCGGTCTGGGGCCGCTGGGAAGTTTTGCAGCAGGCTATGACCTCATGATGCATGACGAATACATTTCCCTGCGTCAGGCGGGAGCAGACGTGGAGACGGCCCAGAGCGTAGCCGCGGTAAGCGGTGTGCTGCAGGCGGCTGTCGAGTCAGGACTTGGTGTTGTCGCCCGCGGTGCGGTGCAAGGCGCGAAGTCTGCCGGAAAGAAAGCTGTCGGCAACCTTACCGAAAAGGCACGTAAGGCTCTGACCGACAGGATTACCAAGGACATATTCACGCGGTACAAGATGGGCGGGCTTGCCGCGGCAATGGCATCACGGTTTGCCACGGATCATGTCGCGGACACCGTAGAAGAAGGTGTCGAGGAGTATATGCAGGAATGGATAAGCGGATTGTCACGCCACCTTGCCGATGCCATGAGCGACAATGACGTAGAGTCAGATGACCTTGGAACAATCGCGCGTAACGCCCTTGAGTCGTTCAAGGGCGGAATCTATGGCGCGGTACTGCTTGGCGTGGGAGATGCCGCATTCGGTGCATACGGAACCGTCAGTGACTACAAGAACCTGCGGGCTGCCGCCGAATTCATCCCGTCCAAAGAGGCGTTCAGGAAGGCAACATCGGATAACGCCGCATTCGCCGGCATGAGCGATGACGAAAAGACCCGTGTTCAGGATGAGATTTTCTCCAGTTTCGAGGCAAAGCGGGAGCAGAAGGCATCTGACGAGGCTGCGGCAATTGCCGAGGTAAACGCCGATGAGGAGGGGCTGGAACAGACGGTATTCTCTGACGACGGTACGGAAGCAGAGCCGGCGGCGGAATACCGCACGGATGACGGCCGCCTGTACGTTGACAACAAGGTAACAGCCGAGGATGGAAACGGACTCTCCGAGGGCGTATACCGTGCCGGAGACCCCACAAGGGATGGCGGAAACGGTTACGGCTACATTAAGTATACGCTTGACGAGAACGAGGGAAAGGTAACGGTCGAGACATTCGCCATGTCCAGAAGCCGTGAGGAATTGCGTGATGAGTTATTCCGCAGTTTTGCGTCTGATTTTTCCGGCTACGACATTGAGTGGGACGCAAAGTTAGGCCGTGCCCGGGCTATCCGTGACCGGCTGATTTCCGGGAATCCGCGAGGAAAGGGTGCGGGGCTCAACTATTATGCCTCAGCCACCAACGATGATGCGGAGACACGGCTTTCCATCGCGCGGCAGCTTGCCGACAACATCCCGTCACTCAATGCAGGTGAGCGAATCGCAGCGGTTGCATTCATTGAGAGTATCGCCAGGGGGCTCTACGAGAGCGTGTCCGAATTCTACGAGCGCACGTTCGGTGATAAGATTTTCGGTGATGCGGGGGAACTTGCCCAGGCTGCGGAAAAAACCGGGCAGTCCGTCCGCGGCGGCATGGGTTACAGGCAGTTTGGAAAGGATATCCGTGCCGTCATCTATGCCGGGGAAAAGGCGGACTTCTCCACGTGGGTGCATGAAGTGGCACATGCGGTGCGGGGCAGGCTCTCCGGTGACCTTCTGAAGCAGGCGGAAAAGGCATTCGGCGTGACGGACGGCAAATGGACTGAAGCCCAGGAGGAGAAGTTCGCATACGGATTAGAGGACTTTCTCCGCACCGGCAGGGCAAAAAGCAGCGAGCTCAAAAACCTGTACCAGAAACTTGCGGAGCTGATCAGCCGTATCTACGGCGCAATGAAGGAACGCATTCAATTCTCAAAGGATATCGAGGACACGTATAACGCGCTGCTGCAGGGAGATGACAGTGTGCTTGCCCGTGCAGAGGAGGCTGTGCGCAGGGCGGATGATGAGGCGGAAGTCAAAAAACGTGCGGAAAGCCCTATGCAGGACAGTAATGACAGCAGCGGTCGTATGGCGCAAAGGATAAAAGAAGCTGCCGGAAACGTGATGGCCGACCCCGATGCAGGCACACAGGAAAAGACCGATGCGGTACTGAACACCGCGGGCATGGCATATGATGATGAGGTCATGGACTTAGGCGACTTTATCTTCCAGAAAAGCCGTGCGGAGGATGCGGAGAGTACCCGCCAGATGGAGGCGGTGCGCCAGCAGTACCAGGGCACGGATGGCTGGATGAAGGCACCGAACGGCAAGCCTACAAACCTGACAGAAAAACAGTGGCTGCAGGTGCGCACGCCTAACTTCAAGCGCTGGTTTGGAGATTGGGAAGCAGGGCACAAGGCACGGCAAATTATTGGTGACTCCCCCATTAACCTTGCGGACAATGAGCTTTCAAATCTAACTGGTAGCGAGCAGAGAACAAAAGCTGCCGAAATATACAATGCGCTTGTCGGTAAAGAGCCGGTGCGCACTGTTGACGGGCGCAATGTCGTTTTTACCAGGACAGGCTTCAAGGAGTTGAAAAGCCATTCTGCAAACCCTCATACATTGCAAATTGTGCCTAAGTTGCAGGAGATTGTAAGTACCGCCACGCCGTTCCTTTCGGAGAAAAACACGGATCAGACAAAGCCGAATGTAAAAGCCTTTCACAGTTATGCACGAAAGATTTTGCTTTCCGAGGGTGAATATATTGCACGTGTTGTTTTGCGGGAAGATAACGACGGAACTATTTTTTATGACGGAGAGGCAACAGAACTGCAAAAAGTAGAGGAGCTTAGGCAACCTGACCGCAAACCAAACGCGGGGGAAAACCTGCAAACTCCTCTTAAAAACAAGGTAATGCAGTTTTTTGCAGATGTCAACAGCAACGACGTCTCCAAAGTCGTGGACGAGAACGGCGAGCCGAAAATTGTGAAACACGGAACTCCGTATACATTCAGTACATTCAGCAAGAAGAAAATCGGAAGTACGACAGATGCGGGCTGGCTAGGAACAGGCTTTTATTTCTATGGCAACAATGAAGCGTACGCGCAACAATATGCGAACGGCGGAGTTGTACTTGATACGTTTTTGAACATATGCAACCCTTATTTTGCGAGTTACAGCGAGTTTGAACACCTTGCAGAGGTGAACGATAGGGAAGAGAGTGCCGCATTTAGCGAACAGTTGCAAGAAGATGGGTATGACGGTGTTTTTTTCAACGAGGATTATAACGAAGAATGGGTTGCCTTTGAGCCCGCTCAAATAAAATCCGCCACCGACAACACGGGCGCCTTCGACCCGCACAACCCCTCCATCCTCTTCCAGACCGAGGCGGAACTCGTGGAGAGCGCACGGCAGTTCGGTTCCTGGCAGGACTTCATGGAGTATTACGAGGCCGGGCGTGACGAGGGGTTTCTTAACCCTGATGAATACAGTCAGGTGCCGCAGGGTGCGGATGCAGAGTGGTATCAGACCACGTGGGAGCTTGCCAACAATGCGGGTACGGCACTCAGCGATGACATCAATACCAGACGGACAAAGGCAGCGGAGGAATTCAGCCGCGACGGAACGCCCGAGGAGATGGACGCGCTCTTTACCGCCCACCTTGCATCTGATCCAACGCTGCTTGACGACTTTCTCCGGCGCGTGAACGAACTGCTTACCGAGGAACCAACAGAACATCCGCAGGACGAGGCGGAGGCGGCCGCAAACGAGCGGCTGCTCCAGATGAAGCGGTATATCCGCACGCAGTTACGGCACGGTTCCTTCGTGTCGAACGCACAAAGGCTTTCCGGAGGCAAGCCGCTTACCCAGCGCGCCCGGAATACGATAATGACGCTCATACGGCGGGCGGCAAGGGATTACCGGGCAATCTATGCCGAGGTCATGGATGACGACTTCTTCCGCGTTGATGAGGCTGATACCGTCACCGCACGGCTCAAGGCAGCCGGCCTGCATGACCTTACGGCCGGAGAGGGCATTGAGGATGCCTCACCGGAAGAACGCCGGCGCATTGCGCGGAAGATACAGAACGAGAGGATAGCGGCTGCCCTTGCGGACGGCTCATTCAAGATTGACTCGAATCTGGAGGCGTACATAGCCGACCTTGGCGAGCAAGTCAAGGAAGGCAGGAAAGCCCTTGCGGAACTGAAGGAAAGGACGGACGAGGACTGGCAGCGCATGAGCGGCTGGCAGGAGCGGCGGATTCTGGAGACGTACGACAGGCTGCTTGCCGCCAGGGCAAAGTACGACCTTAAAAGCGATTCCGTTGCCCACCGCGCGGAGTCGGTCGCAAAGACCGGCGAGAAGTACAGGGACAACCGGTATGACGGAATCCGTGCCGACTACGAGAGCGTATTCCGTCAGTGGAATGACCTTCTGAAGATAACGAAGATGACCGAGGAAATGAGGGCTGCGGTACAGCGGCGCGAGGACTTATACCGCCTGCGCGAGAGGCAGAAAGAAAAGAAGTCCGAGCACGATGCCGTGCAGCAGCTGAAGGATTACCGGAAACGGCTGGTCAAGCGGGCGTTCCGCCGGGTACCTTTCGAGCGCATTGACTATGAGAGCGCGCGGACCCTCATTGCAGTCCAGCGCATATTCCATCCGAACATGACCGGCGGCGTGAACCGATGGATCGGCACGGAGGGAAGATGGGCACGTGAGGTATGGGGCTCATTCCATACCGACGCGGACGAACGCGAGCGGATAATCTCAATCCTGTCGCTCAGAAAGGCGGGGCCGGAAATCATCAAGAAACTGGAGGATACTAAGACCGGGGAAGATTTTGACAAATGGACGAAAAAGGACCGCCAGCGGCTTTACCGGGCAATGTCCAGCGACAACTGGGTGCGCAGGCTGAACCTGCTGGGGTTGGAAAAGGAACGTGAGGAAAGCATCCAGCTTGACATCCGCATCGACGATGCGGGACGTGTCCGTGTCGGTGAGGATGTGGAGAAAATGGCCCGTGACGCGCTGGGAAGCGACATGTACGATGCCATTGTCAACAGGCCGTTCGCTGAGTGGACTACGGAGGACATGGAGGCGTTTGCCAGGAAGGTTGACGACATATACGTGCGGGGCAGAAACCTGCTTGCCGCCCGCCGCCAGCTGGAGCATGAGCGCGCGGCCGAACTCAGGCGCAAGATTGAGGAGGCGGTGCAGAATACGGGCATAGTAATCAATGACGATGACCCGGAGGACGTGAAGGAGAAGAAGCGGTCGGAAATCAGCCGCAGGCTGGGAAAGACAAGCGAGGTCAAGGGAACGGCTGCTGACAGGTACCGCCGTCAGGGAATCTGGAACAGGCTCACGCAGTCCTACCATGACGCGAACATCCGGCGCGTTGCGCGCCTGCTGGACAATCAGGGCGAGGGTGTTAATACCGCACTGCTCTACTGGCGGGAGAACGACTGCTTTAACGCCGAGGAGCGGAGCAAGCGGCGGAGGATAGCCCGCATTGAAAGCGCAATGAAGAATGCGGGAATATCGCTTCCCGAACTGTACGAGAAGGTTGTGATTGATGATTTCCGCGGCGACGGTGCTCCCGTCACGTTTACCGTTGACGAGCTTCTGTACTATGCAATGGCCAACAGGGACGAGATGAGCAGGGATGCCTGCATGTACGGATCCATGATTGACGAGAAGGACAGGCAGAAATACCGGCTCATGGACGAGGAGGACAGGAAGATGCGCGGCGAGCGCACGAAAAAACGCGACGAGGCACTTGCGGCTGGAGACGAGGAGACCGCACGCGCGCTCAGCGCGGAGATGGCAGCCGAGGTTGACGAGAACGGCATGCACATTCCCGAGGGGACCGCGGCATACAAGGAGGATTGTCTGGTACTCTGGAACAAGGTACTGGATGCGGCAGATGAAGTCCTGAAGCGTGACGGAGGAAAGTTCAGGCAGTTTGCCGAGGCGATAAGTGATGACTATACCGAGGAATTCGACCGCATACAGGAAGTGAGCATTGCCGAGTTCAATCAGCCAGTGAACCGCGTTGACAATTACGTACCCCTTATCCGCAAGGCCTACTCAGGCGACACAAACGAGAATCGCGTACGCGCCGACCTCAAGGCGGAGAGCGAGGAGAAACTTTCCGCAAACCTTTCCCGTCTGCGTGCGGAGAATGCGCTTCTTGATGCACGTGAGCGGATGAGTGATGAGGAGGTCTCCGCACGTGCGCATGAGGGCGTTACTGACGCGGACGAATGGGAACGGCTTGCCGTCATCCACGCCGATGACAAGACAAGGCTGTGTCAGCCGTCCAACAGGAGCGTTGACCTTGCCCCCATGTTCAAGAACGGAAGCGAGGTGCAGAAAGCCCTGCTGCAGTTCACTGCAAGCCTTAACGTAATCTGGCAGAATCTGCGATACGACATTCCCTATGCCGTCCGCCAGAAACAGTACCGGCAGGTTGTGGGAATCATAGCAGGCTATGCGGCCGCGGGAATTGCGCTCGGCTGCCTTGCAGGGGACGACGGAGACGATGATGACGAGGCGCGGACGGTGCGGAATTTCATATGGACTGCGACAACGCAGTTCACCGATGCGGTGCCGATAATCGGAGCGGTGGCAACGTCCACGGCGGAAAAACTGATTACCGGACACGCGTCATTCTCCAGAGGCACCGACCTGTTTCCCGCCCTCACGAAATACCTTTCCGCCGCCAAGGAAGTCACGGACGGCAGGTGGTCAAAGGCCGCCGGACACTTCGCCGAGGGCATGGGGCTTACGTTCGGATTACCCGTATCGGGAGCAAAGGAGGCCCTGTACGTTGCCGGCATAGGAGACGGTAAGGACGGACTGAGTTTTCATCCGACCGCAGTAATGGGCCGAAGGCCAAAATGATAACGGGACGCATGGAATTAAGGTAGGATAGGACTATGGCAAAGAACAGGCAGGATAACAGGAGCGACACGGATCTTGTGGTGCATTCGCTCACCGTGATGGGCTCGATGAAGGGAGCGGGCATCAGGACAATCAGGGACAGCGTACGGATGCTGCAGAATGCACAGACGACGCTGGCCGAAAAGACACGAGACTACTGGACGGCCATTGCGTCCGACAGCGTGATAACGCCGGACGAGAAGAAGACGCTCTGGAAGGAATGGAAGGTGCTTGTCCAGGAATACGCCGACCTCGTGCAGAGTGCGGAGGAGGAGCATCAGATCTCGCAGGTGGCCGACCCGCTCATTGCCTACAAGGCGGCATACCTTACCCTGTACACGCTTGTCGTCACAAATTTAAAACTGTTCGACAACATGCGGCAGAACACACAGCTTTCAGACCGCACCGCATTCATTGCCGCCTACACGGATTATTTTGCCGCCCGTGATGCGCTCAGGGATGCCATACGCGACGGCGAGGATGCGCGCGTGGAGCAGGTTGCCCGTGACCTTGCCGCCCAGGCGCAGGAGCAGATACAGCGGGTATCACTCGGCGGCATGGCGGCGGCAAGCGTAGACTATGCCAGGTATGGCACGGGTCTGGAACAGCGGCTTACGCAGATAACGGAGGCAGGATCAAACGCAGCCTTCCTTGGCCTGAGCGTGGGCATCCCCTATTTCCTCACCGCAAGCGCATATGATGAATGGGCACGGCTTCTTATCAATGACCCTGCGGGGCTTGAATACCTGTACAATATATACGAGAGGGTTCAGACTACATCCGGAGGCACGGGCGGAAGTCCCGTGTACTTCTACCGCATGAAGGTAAGCGCAACGGATGCACAGGTTAAAAGCCTGAAGAACAAGCTGCTTGTACTTGATGCGCTCAGGAGCGTCATAACGCTTGATGCCGACCTGGTGCAGATACACGGCGACAGCGTGTTTTCCAGCGACACGACGATTGAAAAGAGCGTGAAGGATTACATCGGGAAGAGCATAGCACAGCTTCTGATGGGAAGCGACGGGAGTGATGCCGGTTTTGACGGAACGACGATTATCAACGGCGGATTTATCAAGACGGACTTGATAAACGTGAACAGGCTTTTTGCGCTCGAAATTGTCATTAATTCGCAAGGCAAGATTAAGAGCCATAATTACAGCCCTGGAAGCGGTTTTTGCATAAAAGCCGATGGTACTGCCGAGTTTTACACTGCAACTATCGGTCCATTAAACATTTCAACTCGAGGGGTGATAAGCAGAGAAATTAAGCATTTTAGCAAGACTGATTCTGCCGAAACTGCGCGAGATCACTTCATAGATCTTTTTAATGACACGGACGCGACCCGCACCGTTACAGATTTGTACGCGTCGGAAGATGTGGTTGTTACAGCGGACGGAACGAGAATAGTAATGCTTACATTTGCTCATCCTTCATCCCGGTTTGAAGAAATGATTAGTGTCTGGGGCATTACAACAGGCGGAGATCAGATACTTTTATTCCGTTATATATTTCATTCCTCCATTATTGATCCAGACAGGGAGACTGGAATTCTTTACGAGTATGTGAGCAGTTATTTTCGTGAGAATTCATCAATAATTATTGCCAACTTTCCGCATTTTCGGCCAAGCGATGCCGGAATTCTGTACATTGACGGTGACACGCTGAAAATCTCATAATTTTTGTAAAAAAATATTGACATAAAAACAAATGTTTGTTATTATAATGATGTCAAGGGAAACTTTGATAAGGAGTCCAAAGTGAAGGAAGTACTACTTTACTTTGCTGACAAAGGGCTTGACTTCCTGCTTGCCATGTTGGGTGTGATAGTTGCGTATTACATCACCAAATGGCTTGACGGCAGGAAGTGACAAGTTCCAGTCGGTGGGAATCCTGCGCAATCCAGCGTAGGATTCCCTTTCCTTTTGATTGTACTATGAGAGGTGCAGAATGTCAATTTTAAAGTATGTACTCATTTTTGCTATAGCAATAATGATTGGGATTATTTTATATTTTGTGAGAAAAAGAAATGCTGGAAAGTAAACCGAAATATAGCGGCTACGGCTACCACGGCGGCGGCAGAAAAAAAGGAAGCGGTAGCGGCACCAAGCGGGTATCTTTCTGCGTATCGTGCCAGCCCGAAGAACTGGAGAAACTTAAAGAACTGGTAAAGGCAAGCGGCAAGAGTACAAGCCGCTTTCTGCTTGACCTTGCATTGAACGGATAGCACGTTTTTTTCAAATTATCAATCTGGATGAAAATCATTGAAAGACAGTTCAAAACTGTGATTATCCGCATCGTCAGAGAAATAGAAACTGCGTATACATCTATCCTTACCTTCTGAAATGTAGGATGTTTCGATTCCTATAAGATGAAACCCCTCCGGCGCGGAAGGTATTTCAGCAAGCCATGAGTCCAGCTTCTCGTTCACGCCATAATGTGTTCTTGTGATGACTTTAATTTCTGCTGTCATATATGTAACTGCAAATGCCATAACAGCGATGCAAATAAAAATCTTCTTCATTTCTATTCCACCCTCACAACAATCTGGCCGTCAACAGTGCTGACGGTAATACTCTTGATGGCGGTGCCCTGCAGGGCTTTTTCAACCTCATCCGCCGGGCTGCTATTCCTGTACGTGCCGGTAAAGTTCCTGTCGTTTCCGTAGATGACCGTCTCGAAAACGCCTCCGGACGGAAGGGGTATGCCGTCCGCCACGTCCTCATATCTTGACCCGATGTACGGATTTATCACGCATACGGAGTATGCCCCGGCATTGACAATCCGGCAGGCGGCGCCGCTCATATTGGTGATGGCATACTCCGCCTCGCGCAGGCTGACGAGTTTCCTTTTCATGACCGCCCGCGGGTAGCCGTCGGCCGCAAGTTTTGCCACGGGCGCAGCGTCGCCAACGCCGCCTATCTCGGCATCAATACATGCCGTCTCCCCGCTCCGGATGAATAACCGGTTATCCTGCATGATGACGGTCACGTCATAGTCAGATTCATTGCTGAAGTGCTGCGCAACCTGCATGGGAAAGTCGCTGCAGGACGCAAAGACAAGTGATAAGGCGGTGAGAATACAAAGACGTGAAATACCAGACAAAATTACCCCCCCCCTTGTTTTTCGTAGCGTTCCGCATGAAAAAAAAAGACAGGTGTCAGCCCAAGGGAGGAACATAACCGAGAGCCATTATAACACGCGCACAATTTTTTTGCAAATTTTTTCTCATAATTATAACGCCCGTATGCCGGCGGGTGTACCCTTAATCATCAGGAGGAATTATGAATATTCAGGAGTTTGCATCAATGCGGCAGCAGGCACGGATGATGGGGCAGATGTTCTCGAACCCGTCACGGGCCATGCAGGAACTCATGCAGCGTAACATGAACGAGATGATTAACCAGCAGCTTGCGGACTGGCAGCAGTCACACCCTCAGGAATTCCGCCAGTGCGTGGAGCAGTTCTCCGGGAAGAACCGGAGCGAGCAGGTACGGCTTCTCCGTGCACAGGCCGAAAGGAGCGGGATCAATCTTGATCAGCTTGCGATGCAGTACGGCATCGCACTGTAAAAATATTTAAATTAAAGGAGGTATGAATTATATGGACAAAATCAATTACAAATGACAAAAAAACGCCCGTGCGAAAATGCATGGGCAGTATGGTTAAAGCCTAGATCTTACTCGCTCTGATAAGTCCAGCCGCTGGATGATGTTCCATCTACAAATATAAAATTCTGCTCATTTTCGTCCGTATCCGTAACATCATGCCATTGCATATCCTGTTGGATTTCTTTTTTCCATGTGATGGTAATCGTGCAATCTTTATAAGTGTCGCCAGTTTTTACAAAAGTTCCTGTTCTAATAATGCCATCTTTGATACCATAGTCCTCCAAAACTTCTTGTACTGCCTTACTTGCTGTACCATCAGCATACAGGAAAATTTTTGCCCATTTTGACTCCCATAAAAAGTCAACGAACAAGTCAACTTTCTAAGCTATTTAATTACTGGCAGAAAAAGCCTGATTAACAAGATTCATTGGTTTATATTTCTCAATCATCTTCTTTGAATCAAAGTCTTTTTTGTCTGTGAGCAACGCCCACACGATTTCTGCCATCTTTCTTGCAGCAGCGACAATCGATTTACCACTGCCTTTATTCTTTTTCATATAATCCAGACGCTGCATAATCCTCCATTCCGAAGTATCTTTGCAGCGGCGAATCCCCAACACCAACTGAACGAATGCCGTCCTCAATTCCTGAGGACCTCGCTTAGTTATCTTTCCGTGATGAACGGTCTCATTTGAATCCTGTACCCATGGAACAAGTCCGCAGAATGCCGCGTATTTTTTTGCGCTCGCAAACCTGCCTATATCTTCAGTGTACGCCCTGATTATCCATGCCGTTATTTTCCCGCAGCCACGGATTGTCATGAGACAGTTCACCATCTCGTCATCTTTTGTAAGTTCAGCAAGCTGCTTTTCAATCACCTTGACCGATTCTGCCATCTGGTCTATGATCTGAAACATCAGTTTTACTGATTGTGCTTCGAGCACGTAGCGAACGGCACTGCGCAGCAGGGCAAAAACTCACGAGGTGAGTTTTTAGTGAGTCTCCGAGCAGCTGTGCTGCGAAGGCTACCCGCTGTGCGACAACAGGGTGTCCAGAACTTTCTGGCGCCCTTTTTTGCTTTGCAGGCTGCGAAGCTCATCATTAAGCCCCATGCTTACCAGAAGCGCATGCACCTCATTTTTCTGTCCTACAACAGAACGGACAAGCCTTTCCCTTGACTTCAGGAGCCTTCTCAGGTTTTCTGTTTCCTGATTGCAGATATAGCTCTCTGGAAGCATATCCTTCGAAAGAAACTCTGAAATCGTTGAGGCATCATGCCTGTCAGTCTTCTTTGTTGATTCATTTATAACCTTGAACTTCAGCGTGTTGATAACAGTTACTTCCGCACCCGCTTTCTCCACCTGATTCTTGAAGAACCTTGTGTTTCCTGTTGACTCAACTCCGATCTTTACATCGAATCCCTCAGTCTTGTAAGCCTGAATCCTGTTCAGGAATTCTGTGTATCCGGCTTCTGTCGTCGGGTACTGCTTGATTTCAGACAGGTCCTCAACCTTGTCTCCAACCCTTACATGCACCGTGAACTGTGTCTTGTGCAAATCAACGCCAATGTAAACTGTCATGATGACCTTCGTTTTTCCTCAGCGGAAAGTCTAGTCGGTAGTGTGTTCCAATCCGCTGGAAGCTACGCTGCGAATCCCATTCAGTCTCTAGGACTATAGTATGATGCGGCAAAAGCTCTTCATTCTCCTCGACAAGGGTCATTGCCCTTACAAAAAATGGCGAACTGATGCCTGGGTTCCGCTGAATCGCTTCAGCGTATCACATTACCGCTTGTTCGTTTACCTTTTTATCATGCCCTCCTCGTTTTCAGATTGAAAAGAACGCGGTACCAGTTCATGCCCTTTTTGTTTAGATGGGGAATGCTCTTGATGATTTCTTTTACATTCCTAATCCCGCCGTACAGCTGGAACATGGCATGATAGTCTTCGTATCTTCTTCTTTCTATGAAACAGGCAACTACCGTTTTCGACATAACATTCCAATCCCATGTTTCTGACATGGTATTGTATTCCCAGAGAATAGCTTTTGAGATTGATTCTTTCTTATGCGTTGCCCAGTCCTCAAAAAACATATTGTTTCCCCCACAGTGACATTCAACCTGCCATTTTCGCAAAGAATCAGCTAGGTTACAGAAAGGAAATGCTGTGATATAATAAGCGTAGGGGAAAAAATGATTTATACGCTCTGCCACAAAGACATTCAGGTTCTCAACTTCAAAATCGAGGAAGACGAAATTACCGACATAGTGAACATAGTGAACGAACCTCATCTTCCGGTCGGTGTCTTTAAGGATTATGAGCGTGGCGTATCTCAAAGGCAGCAGTTCCGCACATGGTGGAAAAACCGTGCCATTCCTGCAAGTCGTCAGAACCTGCGTGATGCACTTGAGCTTCTGGGAAATGTCACCACGGAACAATTAGTGACGAAATCATTAGGATTAAGCCTTTCCGACCAGTACTGGGCAAAACCCTTTGCAAGCGACCTCAAATGGAAAGACGTAAACTTTTTTGAGAATGATTTTTCAGAGGATGTGGGAAAGGCACTTTTCGGAACGCTTGATGTTCAGGACATTTCTTCCCTGAGTTTGATTTCCCCGGACAACACATCTGACGGCTGGCTGAAGAAAAAATGGATTATCGATGATGGTGAGCGCGCTTTGCTGAAAGGCGGAAGCGGTCCTTATCAGCAGGAACCATTCAATGAAGTTTTGGCGTCAGAAATTTGCAAGGCTCTCAATATTCCTCATGTTGAATACTCGATAGCAGAGCATGAAGAACGCTATTACTCTGCCTGCAAGGATTTCATTACCACAGAAACCGAACTTATAAGTGCCTGGCATATCAGGAACATACTTAAAAAAGAAAACAATGTCTCAGAATACCAGCATCTTTTACAATGCTGCGAGAAAGCCGGCATGAAGAACATTCCTGAAATCGAAAAACAGCTTTGCCAGATGTTTGTCGTAGACAGCATCGTTGCGAATTCAGACAGGCATTTCAATAATTTTGGTTTTATCAGAAAGGCAGACACACTTGAATGGATTGGGCTTGCACCTGTATTTGACACAGGAACTTCTATGTTTCATGATGTTCATGAACGGCTTTTACTTTCAGGTCTTGCGACACAAGCTTACAAGATAAAATCAAAGCCATTCGCAAAAAATCATCAGGAGCAAATAAAGAAACTTCCATGCTCAAAATACTGCAAGGATTTACCTTTTGAGAATCTTACAGGAATTGAACGGTATTATTCTGATATTTTATTGAAAAATCAAAACATCACTCCTGAAAGACGTTCTGTTCTCTGCACTATCCTCAAAGACCGTGTAAGAGAAACCGAAAAGCTCATAAAATCACCAGAATTAGTTCATAAGCGTTCCGGCATGCGAGCTTCATTGTCTGCAAAGTAATTTCCTTAAAAATAGATTTTTTCTCTTTTTTTTGCTACACTCCTTCTTATGATAAACGATAAGCAGGATTTTACTCAGGGGCCGATTTTTTCTAAACTCATTTCTTTTATGCTGCCCATTTTGTTTTCGCTGGTGCTCCAGTCACTCTATGGCGCAGTGGACATGGTAATTGTGGGGCAGTTTGGTACGACGGCGGGAATCAGCGGTGTTGCGGTTGGCGGCAATGTGATGAATCTTTTTACAATGCTGCTGAATGCCATAACCATGGGCGTGACGGTTTTGATGGGACAGTATATCGGGGCCAAACGCTATGAACAGGTGAACAAACTGATTGGAAACGCAGTGGCTTTTTTTCTTACACTCTCCCTTTTGCTTACGGTGGGAATCGTCATTTTTGCACGTCCACTCGCCATTGCCATGCAGACTCCTGCAGAAGCGGTGGATTTGACGGTGCAGTACATCCGCATTTGTGGCGCAGGTTTTATCTTTATCACTTTTTACAATTTTATCAGTGCCATGTTGCGGGGCATGGGCGACTCAAATACACCCCTCATTTTTGTAGCCATTGCCAGCGTGGTAAACATGATTGGTGACCTAGTGCTGGTTGCGGGGCTAAAGATGAATGTGGCAGGAGCGGCCATTGCAACGGTTGTGGCTCAGGCTGTGAGCGTCCTTCTTTCACTTTGGATTATCCGCCGCAAGAAGATGGCCTTTTCATTCCAAAAGCAATATTTCAATTTTGGCAGCGAAGTTCCACGCTTTGTCCGCCTGGGTATGCCCCTTACGGTACAGGGCTTTTTGACCAATTTCAGTTTCCTTGCCCTCTGCGCCTTTGTGAACCGTTTGGGCTTGGACGCATCCAGTGGCTATGGTGTTGCTCAGAAAATACAAATGTTCATCATGCTTATTCCTGGTGCACTCATGCAAAGTATGGCCCCCTTTGTGTCGCAGAATGTAGGTGCAGGAAACGAAAAACGCGCCCGGTCTGGTATGCTTTGCGGGCAGGCTTTGGGTGCGGGTATCGGCTTTTTTATCATGCTTGCGATTTTCTTTTTCGGCGACTATCTTGCCCGCCTTTTTACCACGGACAAAGCAGTTATTGCCCGTGCCTTTGAATTCTTACGGGGATTTTCACCAGAAGCAATCGTCACCTGCATTTTGTTCAGTTACCTAGGCTATTTTAACGGGCACTCAAAATCCCTTTTTGTCATGGTGCAGGGCTTATTGCAAACGTTTCTGATTCGTCTGCCCATGTCTTATCTGATGAGCATTCGCCCCGAAGCAAGCCTTACGGGAGTGGGACTCGCTGCGCCTACGGCAACGATTTTTGGCATTATCCTATGCTTCATGTATTATAAGAAAATGGGTCGAACCTTGGTGCGGAAATAGGGCTTATTTTGTGGCGATATATGCCAGCGCAGAATCTGCGGCAATTTTACCAAAGACACAGTAATCTGCAACGGCATTGCCACCAAGACGGTTTCCGCCGTGCACGCCGCCCGTTACTTCACCAGCGGCATAGAGACCAGGGATGGACGCACCTTTTGTATTCTGCACTTCTGCCTGCGAATTGATTTTTAAGCCACCCATGGTGTGGTGAATTGCCGGGGCACATTCTACTGCATAGAAAGGTGGTATTATCAACTGACGGTCAAGGCTGGATGCTGTCGGTGGAAGACCTCGTCATTTTTTTCTACGACATAGCGATTGTAGTCTTCGATTGTTTTCTGCAAGGCACGAATCGGAATGCGCATTTTTTCTGCCAGACTGGAAATGTCAGAACCTTCGATAAGCAAGCCTTTTTTTGCGTAATTTTCAATGGCTTTGAGGGATTTACGGATGCCGTCATCAAAGACCAAAAATGCGGTCTTTCCAGGCTGAGAAAGAATACTGGCAGAAATAACGTCACGGGTTTCCATTTCGTTTACAAAGCGTTCGCCATACTGATTTACAAGAATAGCACCATTTCCGCTGACGGCTTCAGTAATCATACAATTTGTACCCTTTGCCACCGTGGGGTGGGTTTGAATTTGTGTCATCTGTACCAGAGCGGCATCAAATTTTTCCACCATCTTAAAGGCATCACCCGTTGCACCCGCATGGTTTGTCGTGCCAAAGCCTACAAGGCTAGGGTTGTAGAGCTGAATCATTTCGGGATTTGCGCCAAAACCGCCAGTTGCAATGATAAGGGCTTTTGCATGCAGGGTGTATTCGCCTTCTTTTGTGCTTACCTTTACGCCAGATGCTTTTCCGCCTTCGTTCAGAATATCAATTGCCTTGTTGTTCAGGCGGATATCAGCGCCATTTTTTTCTGCGGCTTTGTGGAGCAGGGGAATCAAATGTTCACCGATGGCCTCGCCGCCCTTTGGACGATGAATGCGTTTTTTTGTTGCTCCGCCAAAAATTCCCACATCCGTCAAGTCTGCACCGATTAAGTCAGACTGCAGCCAGTCAACAATTGCGGGAGATTTATCAACAAGCGTATGTACCAAAGACGGGTCATTCAGATAATATCCGCCTTTCATGGTGTCGTCATAGAACAAATCGGGAGAATCATCAATATGGAGACGAGCCTGTTCTTTTGTGTAGGATGCACTGATTCCGCCTGTAGAAAAATTGGAGTTCCCGCCCACAATGCTCATTTTTTCAAGGACGATAACCTTTGCGCCTTTGCTTGCGGCTTCCGTAGCGGCAACAAGACCAGCACCACCTGCACCAATAATGGCAATATCGCAGTTTTCATCAGGCAGAACAGGAATGGCAACAGACTCCGATTCAGCGGATTTCTTTTTGCAGGATACAAGGGGGATAGTCAAAAAAATCGCTAGCAAAGCGGTAAGAAAAACTCTCTGTTTCATATTTTGTTCTCTTCTCTATTTTAGTGAAATAGTATTTAAATGATAATCGGTAAATGCCGTATTGTAAATGCCAAAACTGCTGAATTTACCAAAAAAGAAAAATGAAATCCATAAAAAAAAATTCGTCTTATAGTATCTTAAAATTAGATAAAAATAATATGGGAATCTCTAAAAATTGCAATTTTTAGAGATAACTCTGAAAGAGCGATGTTTTAAGTCGTGATATTACAACGACTTAAAACTCGCAGGAAATCTCTAGAAAGACACTTTAGTGGATTTCTAGAGATGCCCATATATATTAGACTGAGATAACTTTCAATACCTTTTTTTAACATAAAGTTGATATTGCTTTCTTTTGATTGAGAAGACTAAATTGTGATTGGTGATTCTAGCTAAAGTTTATTCTGTCAAACTTCCCGCATCCATCCTGTAGATTTTGTCCGCGTATTGGGCGGCACTGGCTTCGTGGGTCACGAGAAGCACTGATTTTCCCATCCTTGACGTTTTTTGCAAAAACTCCAGCACGGCACGAGTGTTTTCGTCGTCCAGATCGTCCGTCGGCTCGTCTGCGAAAATAATCTCAGGATTCATGATGAGGGCGCGGGCAATGGCCATACGCCTCATTTCGCCGCCAGAAAGCTCGGTCATTTTCGCGTCGGCAAGGTCAGCGATTCCCACAAGGGAAAGAAGTTCTTTTGCCCGGCTTTCAAGAAAGCTTGTTTCTCCGTAAATCGCGGCCGGGGCAAGGACATTTTCAAGCACGGTGAGGGCAAAAAGTCCGGTCTGTCCCTGTGGAATGACGCCGAATTTCTGGTTTCGGAGCCAGGAAAGCTCTTCGTCATCGAGACCATACAAGTCTTTTCCGTCCAGAAGGACTTTCCCTGTACTTGGCTTTAAAAGCCCTGCCAGCATGTAAAGCAGTGTGCTTTTTCCGCTACCGCTCCGCCCTGTAATTTCAGTGACCTTGCCGTTTTCAAGCTCAAAGTCCAAAGATTTCACAGCCTCAAAGTGACTAGAAGTGCGGGTCGGACGATAATATTTTTTTGAAATGTTCTCAGCTTTTAGTATCATATTGATTAAACTCCAAAAAAGTGCCGCATGGAGGCGGCAAAAAGATAGTTGACCGCAAGTTTTCAGAATGAAAACATGTCACGACATGGATGTCGCTAATTCCCCTCTCTCAAAATTACCCCTGTATCTACTTTTGATATTTTGTGGGCGGCGTAGCTTGCTGTCAGACAGCCGAAAAGAACTGAAAGGGCAAGGCTTGTTATAAGCAAGGCAAGTACAATCGGAAATTTGGGAAACAAAAAGGGGAGAGCGATGGCGTTTTTTATCAGCGTATGGAAGGGCAGGACAAAAAGCAGTGCAAGAAGAATTCCAGAAAAACCACCCGCAGCGTTCACCAAAAGAGACTCTGCCATAACGAGATGCGAAAGCTTTTTCTGACTTGCACCCATAACGCGGAGAATTGCGAATTCCTTTTTGCGTTCGTTGATGATAAGTGTGGAGACGACGGCAAGAATGAAAAGACAGAGAAACCAAACCACGGCAGTAAGAATCCCGATGATTTTTGAAAAGCCCGAGAGACTGTCGGAAATGCCTGAGGTCATTGATTTTGCCTTCACTGCCTGTGTTTTCCGTACCTTCCGCTGAATCTGGCTCGCAATGCTGTCGATGTCATAGCCATCGGCAACTTTTACCATAATCGTGGAAATCATGCTGCTCGCGGAAGATTTGTCGTTCACGAAACCATAGCCAAGTTCTTCTGCTGCCGTCATGAGCGAGCGAACCGTGTTTACATTGGCAAAAATTGCGTTGTCAAGGCCCGTACCTGTCTCTTCAAGTTGTGCTGCTATGTTCCAGAGCTTGTCAAAAAAGCGGAGTTTTCTGTTTTCGGTGAGCGTGACCTTGCTTCCAATCAGAATGTCTCCGTCGCCGAGCTTTTCTCGGAAAGACTGCCGAACCCAGGGCTGAATCGTAAAATCTGTTTCCGGGTCGAAGCCAATCACTTGCAGGGAGACCGAGCAGCAGCCCGCGTTCATGGAACACATGTAAATCTGGGGTGAAACCCGCTCCACGCCTTCAATCGCGGAGACTTTCTCAAGATTCGATTTGCTCATGTAGAAGTAAGTGCGATTTCCCTGATTTAGGATTGTATCCGCACTGACTTTTGTGCGTGCCTCGTAGGGAACGACGATGATGTCCGCCCCAAGCCTAAGTTCCAGAGATTTGAGACCGTTTTTAAGGCTCGTGAGGATGAGCGCTCCTCCGAAAAGCGAGAATGAAAGAAGCATGGCAAATACGAAAAGGGCGGAAGAACGCCCTTTTTTACCGAGAAGATTGATGAACGGAAGCGAAGAAAAAGTCATTAAGACTCCGATTTATTCTTTTGGCGGACGATTAAGTCGATGACAGAAAGAACGCACAACAAAACCGAAAGAACAATGACACTGGGACGCATGACTGCATGGCAGCGCATGTCTTTCATTCTGCACAGGTTTATGAAAATGCCCGGAACAAGAGCCGTCAGAACCGAAAAAGGCACGAATGCGAGCGAGAACCCGGCTTTGATTTTGCTGTCGGCGATAAAAAGCCGTGCAAGTGCAATAATAAAAAGCCCTGAAGAGAGCGCAATAACACCGTGCTCAGCCCAGTGGCAGACCATCCATGAGCCGTCATCTTTTGCTGGACAGGCATGGAATACAAAAATCGTTCCAAAAAAAAGAATGGCCGAGAGGACAAAAAGAATAACATCGATGAAAGAAACTTTTTTCATAAAGGCTCCTTAATTAGCTTTTGCTAACTCGAAAAGCATATGAAAATCGGAGCATATTGTCAATACATGCAAGAACTTTCTGGGTATTTACCTAAAAAAAAGTAAATGTTATTATATAGTAACAAAAACTTAAAATTAACTTTTTCGGGGCGGAATATATGAACGAATTGCACAAAACGCTAAAAATATTCAGAACGATTCTCCTTTCTCTTGTTGTTTTTTCTGTGGCATCCTGTATTAAAAAGTCTCCCCTGCGAGACGGAACATACACGGGCGTAGGCTCGGGGCGTAACGGCGACATTACGGTTTCCGTCACGGTTACAGGCGGCTCTGTTTCTGACGCGAAAATTATTTCGAATGACGAGACGCCTGAAATTGCGCAGCCTGCAATGGAATCGATTCTTTCGGCTTTCAAAGAACAAGGTTCTACAAACGATATTGATGTTGTCAGCGGGGCGACCCTCACTTCAAACGGACTTCTCGATGCCTTTGATGACGCGCTTGCTTCTGCCAGCGGAACGAAAAAGGCGGAGGCGAGCTATGAGGACACTGAATGTGACATCGTGATTGTCGGCGCAGGAGGGGCAGGGCTTGTTGCCGCCACGGAAGCCGCAAGCAAAGGCGCAAAGGTCATTGTCCTCGAAAAAATGGGCATTGTCGGCGGAAATACGAATTATTCTACTGGCGGAATCAATGCTTCTTATACAAAAGAACAGGAAAAACTTGGCATAAAAGACTCGCCCGAAGTTTTCTTTGAGGATACGATGAAAGGCGGAAAATATCTGAACGATGAGACTTTGGTTCATACGCTTGTGGATAATTCTTCCGCAATCGTTGAGTGGCTTCAGTCGGATATAATCGGTGCGGATTTGAGCGATGTCGGAATGTTCGGCGGGGCAACGAACCGGCGTATTCACCGTCCTCAGGGCGGAACGGCAATCGGTGCGCATCTTGTTCCGCTTCTTCACAAGGCGGCTCTCGCCCAGGGGGCTGATATTCGGCTGAACAACAGGGTCATTGATATTTTGCCAAGCGAGTCAGATTCCCAAAGGGCCGGAGCCGTGCGTGTTTCTGCATCGGGAGGCGAGTATACAATAAAAGCAAAGGCAATTATCCTTGCGACAGGCGGTTTTGGAGCAAATCTTGATATGGTCACTTTCTATAACACTTCCCTCAACGGATTTTCTACGACGAACCATAAGGGCGCGACGGGAGATGCTTTTAAAATGGTCGAGAAATTCAATGCCGCCCTCACGCAAATGGCGCAGATTCAGACACATCCAACTGTCGTCGTGAATACGGGCATTATGATTACGGAAGCCGTGCGTGGCAATGGCGCGATTCTTGTTTCTCACGATGGAAAACGCTTTGTGAATGAAATGGAGACGCGTGACATTGTTTCTGCGGCGATACTGAGGGGGAAAGGTAAAACCGCTTATCTTGTTTTTGACCAGAGCGTGCGCGATTCTCTCAAAGCAATCGAAGAGTATGCGAAAGAAGGCCTGCTTTCGGAAGGGGCAACGCTCTCAGACCTTGCGGAGAAAATAGGTGTCCCGCTTTCAGAATTTGAAAAAACGATTTCAGATTACAATTCCTATGTCAGCACGGGAGCTGACCCTGATTTTGCTCGTCCCAAAGCGAGCATGGATCACCCGATTTCAAACGCACCGTTTTATGCGGTGGAATGTGAGCCTGCGATTCATCACACTATGGGCGGGTTAAAAATCAATGCGAACGCCGAAGTCTTGAACAATGACGGAAAGCCGATTCTCGCCCTCTTTGCCGCAGGTGAAGTGACTGGAGGCGTACACGGGGCAAACCGTCTTGGCGGGAACGCTGTTGCCGACATTTGCGTTTTCGGGAAGATTGCGGCAGACAGTGCCCTTAGCTTTATCGGAAAATAATCTCAGGGATTTACGCCGTTTTTTATTTCCCTTGCGTATTTTCCGTGCTCAAGAACCACCGTGCGCTCTGCAAATGAAGCCACTTCCGGCGCGTGGGTAACGACGATAATCGTGCGCCCTTCGGCATGGAGTTTTTTGAAAATGTCGATGACCATGTTTTCGTTGGCCTCGTCAAGATTTCCCGTCGGCTCGTCGGCAAGAATCAGCTGGGGATGATTTATAAGTGCGCGGGCGATGCAGACTCGCTGCTGCTCACCGCCAGAAAGCTGGCTTGGAAGGTGTTTTGCCCGCTCGGCCAGTCCCACCCGCTCCAAGGCTTCCATGGCTTCTTTTTCGTCGGGCATGGAGTGGTAATACTGGGCGACCATCACATTTTCCAGGGCTGTTAGGTAGTTCACCAAGTGAAATTGCTGGAAAATAAGGCCGATTTTGTCCCGCCGGATTTGGGTCAGGCTTTTGCTGGACTCTTGAGCGATGTCCTTGCCATCCAAAATCACCTGCCCCATGGAAGGTTTGTCCATGCAGCCGATTATGTTCATCATCGTGGATTTTCCGGAGCCGCTGGGGCCCATAATCGCCACCCATTCGCCTTTTTCCACGGTGAGGCTCACATCATTCAAAGCCTTGACCGTTCCGCCTGAATATATTTTAGAAATGTCCTTCAATTCAAGTAATGCCATAATTATTCTCCTTTTAAAACTAATGCAGGGTCTACCTCTGTTGCGCTCCGAACTGGGAGCAGGCAGGCTAAGCCCGTAACCAGCACGCTCACTAAAATCGTGACCGGGATTAAAAGCGGCTGGAAGGAAATGCTTCTCATAAAGACATTTACGCTCACCGCCTGGGCGAAGGCAAAGCCTAAGATTACGCCCAGAATGCCGCCCAAAGCCCCCAGGAACAAGCCCTCGCCCAGAAATTCGCAGACGATGCTCTGATTTGAAGCCCCCAGGGATTTTTTTAGGCCGATTTCCTGCCGCCTTTCTGCCACAACCGCCATCATTGTTGTGGCGACGCAAACCATGGTCAAAATCAAAACGACCAACGTGACGATGTAGACAAGAGACTGGAGTTTTTTCAGAACCGTGCCTTCTGATTTTGCCAGTCGCTTTACCAGCCGGGGATTTACTCCCTCCACATTGGCGGAAATTGTATTCGCTATGTTTTCAAGCCCTTTTCCGCTCTCGCTGACGGAACATTCAGCCACATCAAGAAGACCGGAGGATTTCATCAAGTTCTCCAGTTTTTCGAGGGAAAGATACACACATTCTTCCTCGCTACCGCCGGTCTGCAAGATGCCTGAAATCTTGAATTTCTCGCTGAAAGGCTTTTCCAAAGAATCAATTCCGTTAAGCACGACTTCTTCGCCTGCATTCAAGGCCAGTGCCGCCGCCACGGTCTGTCCCAAAAGGACTTCATTTTCTGTTTTTGGGTAAGTTCCTGAGACCAGCCAGTAAGGAGAAGTTTTCTGCACTTGGCTGAAATCCGTTCCCGCCGCCATAAAGGGCTGATTATTGATTTTTACAGTCTCGTAGCGGAAGGGAGTAAGCCCCACAAGCTTTCCGCTGGGAATTATCGTCTCCGCATGATTCACGCTCTCCATTTTAAGGGGATTCGTGTCCGGCGAAACCAGAAGCAAATTCGCGCCGTAAGAGCGGAATTCCTGGGCCATCTGCCGGGGAACATCGTAGTAAATCGTAACAAGTCCGCTTAAAATTGTCGCCCCGATAGCCACAGCCAGCAAAGCCACAAGCATACGCGACCGACGCCTCATAAGGGAGCTTGTTATCATCTTGAAATACATTCTCTGTCTGGTCATTAATGTCCTCCATGCAAGACTTCTGCCGGTTTAAGGGAAAGCAAAAGTCTGATTGAGGGAAGGGAGCCCGACAAGGTGACGACGAAAATCAAAATCGCCACAAGGGGAATCACCGTCACTTTAATCGTAATCGCTGAGTCAAAAACTGACTGACCGATGATTTGAGCAAAGCCCAAGCCCGCAAAATAGCCCAAGACGCCGCCTGCCACAGCCGTAATCAGAATCTCCGTGAGAATGAGGGCAGAAATCGGGCCGTCGTATGCTCCTATTGCCTTTAAAAGACCGATTTCCTTGCTCCTCTCCATGACGCTTGCCGTTACGAGATTTGAGATTCCCAGAGCCGAGCCAATCAGGCTTAAAATCGTAATCAAAAGCATGAGAAGCTGGGTCTTGTTCAAAATCGCTCCCTCGCTCTCCGCCACCTGCCTTACGGCCTTTGCCACGGAATTTGAAATCACTTCCTGAATCTGATAGCAGATTGAGCTGACATAAGCCGTGCAGTACCAGGTGTCCCAGTCCATCTGGTTTAAGGCCGTTGGATCCTGAGCCGCCTTTCTCGCCAAATCATTGTCGGGAGTTGTAAGGGCACTGACTTCAATCGAAGAAATGAGGCCGCTTTTGTCAAAGAGTTTTTGCGCGTCAGAAAGAGTCAGATAAGCGTACTCGTCTTCATCTCCGCCCGCGTCAAAAATTCCTGCCACGGTGACGAGCCTTTCATTTCCTTTCCTTGTAGAAAGTGAAATTTTATCTCCCAAGTGAAGGCCTTTTTTCTTGGCCAGTTCCGTTCCCACCATGCCTTTTGCCGAATCAGAAAGAGAATCTTCTCCGTCAGAGAGCCAGTCGCCGGTGACAGTCCACCACTTTTTCATGGCGACCATGCCCGTGTCCAGCTCCTCGCCTGTGGGCAGGGCCAGATGATGATTGAACCAAGTTCCACTTACCTTGATTTCGCTTCCGTCTGCAAGCAGGGCTTTTCCTTCAAGATAGGGGGAAAAATCTACAATATTGAAAGCCCAGAAAATCGTTTTGAGTTTTCCCAGTTCGTCTTCACGAAGGAAAGACTCATTTTCAATTCCGTACATATCGCTCATAATGCTGGCACTCTGGGGAAGAACGCGGATATTAGCTCCGTAAGTCTTCAGTTCCTGATTCACCTTGTCGCCCACATCAAACATGACATTGAGCATTGCCGTTGCAAGGGAGGCACCCAAGGCAATCGTAAAGGCAATCATCAGCATTTTTTTCCATTGCCGCACCAGCGCGCGAATCACCATACGAAAAAACATAAAATCGCTCCTAATTTTTGAACCTGTGGGCTTCTTTCTGTAAATCGTCGGTCAGGATTATGATTCCGCCGTTTTCGATTCGGGAGAAGAGGGGAACTGGATTACAGCCGCCTTTAAGGCCGATTGTGCTCTTGTTCATCACAACATCGCATCGGTTGCAGACGACTTCGTCCTTTCGCTCGTAATAGCCTACATCGCCGCAGACATCGCAGGCATCAAATCCCACGCCAAAGCTCGTTCCTTTTTTCTGTACGATGATAAAGCGGATTCCCTTGCTGGCATCGTTTGTCCAGGTGAAGCGGTGCAAGTGGCCGTCAGAAACCTGCTCCAGAGGAATAAAAATCTCATTTCCTTCGAGTTGAAATTCTTCCGAGGGAGAAAGCTCCGCGATTTTGTTGGCAAGATTTTTGATGACCGTCATATCAAGCCAGACGAGAAGACACAAAAAGAGAGCAAAGCCTGCCCAGCGGCGGTTATTCCGCGCATAAGCCTTTAATTTTCTGTGTTCAGCGGGATTTGTATATTCGCCGTGAATTTTCCTGTGGTAGAGGAAAAAAGCCACTGCCAAAACGATAATCACGAGAATCGCAAAGAAGAAAATCAGGTTCTCAGCCGTAATCAGCTGGGGAAGGGATTTTCTAAGTCCCGCGGGAATTTTAATCTTTCTTCTGTAATAAGAATTGATGATTCCCACGATTGCGACGAATGAGATGAAGCCGCTTATAAGATAAATTGAAGAAAGAACAAGGGCATTTATTTTCTCAGAGGAACGGGTAAGGATTTTGTAGACCGCCCATGCGCTCAAAGCAGAGAGAAGCCAGCCAAAAAGATAGCCCGTGCATTTTGCAAGATACATCGTAGAAAAATAAGTGTCGTACATTCCCAAAAAATGAAAGGGAAGGGAGAAAACAAGGGGAATGCTGTAAAAAAGATGACAGGCAACAAAAATAAAGCCTGTGCAAATAGTGAGTATTTTTAGCCGTGGAAGGCGAAGCCAGTTCAAAACAGTATAGCCTAGTCCAAGAACAAGAGAAGCGACTAAAAGATAGATATTGTTAATCTGATTGTAGCGGATAAGACGCTTTTCGCGTAAAAAAGAGACGGCGAGAACAAGAATTGCCAGAATCGCAAGCGCTTTCCAAAATCGTCTTTTTAATTTTTCTGAATCGAAGCGCACTGTTGACGCACATACAAAACCAAGCAGTACAAAGGGGATAAAAAGATATTGCACCACTTCAAACAAATTTTTAGCCATAGAAGTTCCAGTAGAAAAAGTTAAAATCCACAGTCCAAGCAGAACTGTGGATTTTTTTTACAGAGATGAATTCTGCTTTCTGTTAGTTAAATTCTGGCTGAACTTTCTTTCCGTCGAATACCCAGTCTTTGAATTCGACTGTGAGCGGTTTGTCATTCTTCCAGTATTTCTGCAATGTTGAGCCTGGCTTTGTGTCATCATCTGTATGGATGAAGTAGTTGTTTTCAGCCGGGCTGTGGATGATGAAGCGGGCTGTGTAAGTTCCAGCCTGGTTCAAGTTGATGTTAGCTCCGTAGTGAGGACCGTCAGAAGCGTTCATCTGCATGAATGTTCCCTTTGTGACAACATTTTTTGACTTCTGGTCAACGATTTCATATTCGACTGTCAAGCCAGGAACGAACTGGTCAACGACGAATCCCAAATCATTTTCCATAGCGGCGATATCTGCCTCAATATGCATTGTGAAGTCAGCGCCTTTCTGGATGTTTCCTTCGCCTGATTTCATGTCAACGGCCTGGAAGTAAACTCCATTGACTGCGAGGAAGCCAGCCTGCTGCTCGTCGCCGATGTCATGCTCAACGAATCCGCCTGCATCTTCTTCTGCAACCTCTTTAGCTGCTGATGAAGCCTTTTTGTCATCTTTCTTTGACCAAGGCCATGCGAAAACTGTTGTTACTGCGAGTGCAGCGACCATAATAAAAGACAATGTCTTTTTCATAAAAACTCCTTGTAGGTTTTAACCTAATTTATTTTGAAGAAGATTTCTCTTCGTTCTTCCCTTTTGATAAAATATGACCGAGCACGAGACTTGCCGCAATGACGAGAATTGCGATTCCCTGCGCACTGAGCGACTGCGCGTACGGGTAGATTCCCAAAAGTGAAATCGTGGGAACTCCGTCAACCAGCTTTGGCTGAATCCAAGCCGCATCCACGAATTCGCTGATTCCGCCACCTACAAACGCAACCACCATGACAAGCATCAAGATTGAAGTCGCCATAAAGAACGGCTTTAGCGGCAATTTCTTTCCAGTCAAAATAATCGCCTTGTAGACGAACACGAGAAGCACCACCGCAATAATCATGCCCAAGATGACCGCCGAGACCGTGCTGTTTCCGTCGCTCCCGCTGAACATTGCCTGATAGAACAAAATGACTTCCGCGCCTTCCCTGAACACCGCCAAAAAGCAGGTGAAGGCAAGCGAGAACATACTGCGGCTGTCAACCGAAGTCTGAATCTTTCCTTTGAGGTAGTTTGACCACGCCTTTGACGATGCTTTTGAGAGCATCCAGTTTGAGGTGTAGAACAGCACCGCCACCGCGATAAACATCGTAACGCCCTCAACGACTTCCTGCCCCTGTCCGCTTTCAAAGCCGAATCTAGTTAAGCCAATCAGAATGAGTGCCATGACGACTGAAGCCAGAATACCGATGACCGAACCTTTGTACACCGTGGGAAGATTGCTTTCGTTTCCGCTCTTACGAAGGTAGGCGATAATCGCGCCCACAATCAAGATTGCCTCAAAGCCTTCGCGGAGCAAAATCAAGAGTGAGGCGACCACGGTTGCCCACCACTGCGTGCGGCCTTGCTTTTTCGTCAAATCGACAGCAGTTTTTGAAAGCAAGTCAGAAAGTTCAGTGATTGAGGCGACCACGGTGGGCTTTGAATCTTTATTGAGCATCATCGTCTTTGTTTTTGTGTACAAATCAACAATTTCCGAATCCCGCGCGTTTCCCAAAGATTTTGCCACATTGTCCTGAAAGTTTGATTTTCCGTAGTAGCGGGCATACGCTTTTCGGAATTTCGGCTCTGCCCTGACTACATGACCTTCAGAATACATCTCAGCGGCTTCAGAGAATTCTTTTTGAAGGATTTCTGCCAAGTCTGTCCATGCCATATCGGGCGGGTCAAGTTTTTCCGCATCCTCAAAAAGCATGGCAATGAGCGTGTCGGCTTCTTTTCGCACCTCTTCATTCGGCTTTCCGGCACGCATCGCACCTTTTACACGGCTGAACTGCACTTCAACATTTCCCGCGCGGCTTCCCCCGATGCGGCTCTGCGTGTTGCGCTCGAATCCGTCCACCTCGTAGTGACCGAAATAGGCATTGTTCATGCGCTCGTAGCCACCGTCAGCGTTTCCGCCAGCATAAATATTGTAGGCATCATCAATAATGCCTTCCATTTCCTTGGCGACAGACTTCCATGACTTTTCTGCCGCCACAACCGAAAAAATAAGACCAAAAATGAATAAAGAAGATAAAATTAACTTACGCATGATAGATTTATGCAATAGATGTTAGCATAAACTAATAACTTTTGCAATAGAATTTTCTTCTTTTT
>FLNX01001655.1_pt1 | contig 33498 bp, 32 predicted proteins | sample 1140341 | NCBI WGS metagenome assembly FLNX01 (sample SAMEA3878208, study PRJEB12797) | bioreactor metagenome | biome: Moose rumen | place: Sweden | collected 2011-10 | reverse complement strand
TTTGTCTGTATTTCATGCAAATTTACTACTTTTGCGCTTGCATCCTTGACTTGCAGACAACCACGCTGCAAATCTAAGGTTTGCCCTACATTGTTAACCGCCCGATCCCATTGTCCTTGGTTATACATGTTGTTTATTGTCGTTTTTATTTCTTTTTTCTTTTTCCTCTTTGTCTGTATTTCATGCAAATTTACTACTTTTGCGCTTGCATCCTTGACTTGCAGACAACCACGCTGCAAATCTAAGGTTTGCCTTCCAAATCATCAAAACTGAAACGACATGAGATTACTACTGATCAGCAACTCGACCAACTTCGGCGAGAATTACCTTGCTTGGGCGACGACCCAAATCGAGCTTTTCTGCTTGCAGAACCATATTAATAAGGAGAGCCGCATCGTGTTCGTGCCTTTTGCGGGCGTCAACATCGGCGGGATGGTGTATCCCGAAAGCTACGACGCCTACGAGTCGAAGGTGAGGAACGTCTTCCGCGCCAAGTTCGGCTTGGAGAACTTCACTTCCGTGCATCATTTCGACGACAAGGTGAAGGCCGTCAACGAGGCCGACTGCATCGTGGTGGGCGGCGGCAACACCTTCCACCTCGTGGCCGAGATGCACCGCTACGGCCTGATGGAGGCCATCCGCAACCGCGCCTTGGCGGGCGTGCCCTACATGGGCTGGAGCGCAGGCAGCAACGTGGCTTGCCCCACGCTGTGCACCACCAACGACATGCCCATCGTGCAACCGGCTTCGTTCAACTGCCTCAATCTGGTGCCGTTCCAAATCAACCCGCACTATCTTGACCCGCACCCCGAAATCGACCAGATGATCAAGCACGGCGGCGAGACGCGGCAAGACCGCATCAACGAGTATCTCGCCGTGAACCAAAACACTACGGTGGTCGGCTTGCGCGAGGCCACGGCCCTTTGGGTGACCGACGGCAAGATGACGCTGAAGGGCGGCAAGAAGATGATCGTGATGCGCTACGGCAAGGAAGCCGTGGAAATCGACCCGAATTCGGACGTCACGTTCCTGCTGGGCGGGCAAAACGCATGATAAATAGTCATTCAAACGCTTTCTTGTCTTCGAAGACCACGAGGCGACGGTCGAGGTGGATGGTTTTCCGTCCGCCTTTTTCGCCTTGTATGACATAGAAAACAGCCTCGTCGCCCAAAATGTCGGTGAAGGCTTTCTTGATGCGCGACAAAGTGGAGTTCAAGGTGGGACCTACAAAATCGGTCAGGTTGTCGATGGCGCGGCTCAAAATGGCATCGTCGCCGTAGTTGGAAATGCGTCGATAGATTCTGTAAAGTTCTGGTTTATAGTCGCTAAGGCAAGCGAGCGGAATGCCTTCCTCGTGGAAGAGAAAGAGGATATAGAGGGCTTTGCTCAGGGTGGCCATTTTCACTTCGGTGTTGTTGCGGTCGGTGAGGAAAAGGTCGCCGCGTTTGGTGATGAACAATCGGCTGACATTGTGTGGGCCGTTGTGTTTCAGCAAGATATCAATCAAGATTTTGTGGAAACCAGTGTAGCGCAATTCTTCTTTTTGCTTCTCGCTTGGGTTCAGTGTGAGGCTCGACAAAAGCCGTTCTTCCTTGACACTCAGCGTTTTCGTTTCGATTTGGGTGATGTTGGCGTTCAGTTGGTAGAAGCGTTCCAAGGTGATTAACGGCTTTTCAGGGATTTCAAGGATGAGAAAGTCTTGATAGGTTCCATTGTGTTGGTCGCCGATTTTGAAAAAAAACGCCGGATGGTTTAGTTGTATTCCGTTGGTGTTCAGATAATTGAGAAAGATTTCCTTGGAAAGGGCGACGCTATCCAAGCGATACAGCTCACGGTCGATGAGTTCGAGTTGCTCGTCAGATAGGGTCGGCTCAATGTAGTTGAGCGTGTCTTTGAGAGTGGTTTTGATGTCTTGCAACTCGTCCATCACTTTGGGAAGATAGAAGAAATCGCGACGGGAGAGGCGCAATAGCCGGCAGACGGCCTCGTAGTCGTTCAGCATGTTTGCATTGACACGCTTGTCGTATTCCGCCTCAACGTAAAGCACCGCGTCGCGTGTGTCGAAATTGAGGTTGGGTATGGAGACGAGATGCGCTTTTATTTCCTGTGTTTCAGGGAGTTCTATTCCAATGGAGAGGATTAAGGCTGTGATGAGAAGCGACTCGTTGGGGTCTAATGAGTCGTCGGACAAGGAGAGCTGTTGGAGCAGTCGGAGCAGGATGTTTTTTTCCAATTGCCCCAAGGTTTTCAGCGTTTCAACGGCTTCGGAGAGACTGAGTGAAGTGGCCTTTTTCCGCGAAGTGGAGGTGATTCCGAAAACCGCGTAAACCTTTTTCAGAAACTCGATTTCGCCTTGGTTGACGATTCCGTCGCACTGCACAAGGTCGGAAAGCGTTTTTGCCAATGCGGTCTTTTGTTTCTCGTTGAATTTCATCGGTTTATGTGTTTTTGTTTTGGGTTGCAACGTTGCAACCTCTTCACGGTTCATGTAGGTTTCGTAATTTTGCCGCGTTTTTCCAATGCAAAAATAGAAAAAATCGGATTATGTCAAAAGATTATCGTAATGGCTTGTCGCGTGAGGAAGTCGAGGAGAGCCGCCGCAAATTTGGCGACAACCTGCTGACTCCGCCCGAAAAGGAACCGGTTTGGAAGGAGTTTTTGGAGAAATTCCAAGACCCGATTATCCGTATCTTGCTGATAGCGTTGCTGTTGTCGGTCGCCGTTTCATTGTATCAATTGTTTACGGGTGCCGAAGGCCTTGCTGTGCTTTTGGAGCCTTTGGGTATCTTTGTGGCGGTGATGTTGGCCACTTGCGTAGGCTTCTTTTTCGAGCAAAGTGCCAACAAGAAGTTCGAGATCCTCAACCAAAGCGAAGATGAGCAAATGGTGACGGTTTGTCGCGACGGGATGATTCAACGCATTGAAAGAAAGGACGTTGTGGTGGGCGATACGGTTGTCCTCAATACGGGCGATGAAGTGCCCGCCGACGGCTTTTTGATGGAGGCCATTTCCATGCGAGTGAACGAGTCGGACCTGACGGGCGAACCTTCTTGTACAAAGACGACGGAAATTGCTGGTTTCAAGCAAGATGCGACCTATCCTTCCAACTACGTCTGCCGTGGCAGCATGGTGATGGAAGGGCATGGCGTTTTCGTGGTCGAGAAGGTGGGCGATGCCACGGAATGGGGCAAGGTGTATCGCGGTGCGCAAATCGACAATAAGGTGAAAACGCCTCTTAATGAGCAACTTGACCGTTTGGGACACACTATAACCGTTGCGAGTTATGTCATTGCCGCACTGATTGTCGTCTTGCGCATGGTGATGTATATTATCGACTTGGACGGCCAGCCTTTCCAATGGATGGACTTTGCGCGTTTCGCCCTCAATACGTTGATGATTGCCGTCACGCTGATTGTGGTGGCCGTCCCTGAAGGATTGCCGATGAGCGTGACGCTGAGCTTGGCGTTGAGTATGCGTAGAATGTTGGAAACCAACAATTTGGTTCGAAAGATGCACGCTTGTGAAACGATGGGGGCCGCCACGGTGATATGCACCGACAAAACGGGAACCCTTACCAAGAACCGCATGAGCCTTGGCGCGAGCCGCATTTTCGGCTTGACGGACGAAAAACTCGACGATTCCGAGGTGGGCCGACTGATGACGGAAGGCATCGCGGTCAATTCGACGGCTTTTTTGGATTTCAGCGACCAACAAAAGGTGAAAGTCATCGGCAACCCCACCGAAGGCGCGTTGCTGCTTTGGCTGTTCGACAATAACGTGGATTTCGTGCGCATTCGCGACAATGCTCAGATTGTCAAGCAATTGCCATTCACGACCCGCTACAAATACATGGCCACAGTCATCCGCACAAATGCGCATAACCGCAACGTCCTTTATGTGAAAGGCGCGCCGGAATACTTGCTGAAACGCTGTCGGGTGGTGATGATGCGCGACCATTACGAGGACATTGAAGCGGTGAAACCCGAGATCGACGGTCTGCTCGCAACCTATCAAGGCAAAGCCATGCGAACCTTGGGCTTCGCTTATAAGGAATTGTCTGACGATGAGCTGGATACGGTCTTCAAAGACGGCAAGTTGCAGTCCGACGACCTGTGTTTCCTTGGAATCGTGGGCATCATCGATCCCATCCGGGATGACGTTTCAGATTCCATCCAAGACTGCCTCAACGCGGGCGTCGGCATCAAGATCGTGACAGGCGACACGCCCGGAACGGCCAAGGAAATCGGGAAGCAAATTGGCTTGTGGACTGATGCCGACAGCGATGGGAATCAGATGATTACAGGCAAAGATTTCAGCTTGATGTCGGATGAGGAGCTGAAGGAACGCATCGGCGACCTGAAAATCATGTCGCGGGCTCGACCTGCCGACAAGGAACGCCTTGTGAGGCTGTTGCAGGAGCAAGGGCAGGTGGTGGCCGTCACGGGCGACGGTACCAATGATGCTCCCGCGTTGAACGCCGCCCAAATCGGCCTCTCGATGGGCGACGGCACCAGCGTGGCCAAGGAAGCCAGCGACATCACCATCCTCGACAATTCCTTCAAGAGCATCGCCCAGGCCATCGTCTGGGGAAGGTCGCTTTACATTAACATCCAGCGTTTTATCCTCTTCCAAATGACCATCAACGTGGCGGCATGTCTCATCGTTTTGCTTGGCGCCATGTTGGGGACTGCCTCGCCGCTCACTGTCACGCAGATGCTTTGGATCAACTTGATTATGGACACCTTCGCGGCAATGGCCTTGGCCTCGCTGCCGCCCGACCATGGCGTGCTTCACGACAAGCCCCGCCCGCGCAACGCCTTCATCATCACCAAGGAGATGAAACGGCGCATTTTTGGCGTTGGGTTGCTTTTTGTGGCCGTGCTGTTTGGCTTCATCCAGTATTTCAAACATTGCAACGTGGATACCTTGGCCGGTTTCTCTTTCCACGATTATTTCTCCAATTACTTCAATTTCAGTCATGTAGGCGGAGATTTTACCCCCAAGGAGCTTTCATTGCTGTTCACCATCTTCGTCTTCATGCAGTTTTGGAACATCTTCAACGCCAAGGCTTTCCACACCAATTCCTCCGCGCTGAAAGGCATTTTCGACAAGGATTTGCGTCGCGGATTCGACCTCACCTTATTAATAATATTCCTCGGCCAAGTGCTGATCGTGACTTTTGGCGGCGAGATGTTCAACGTCGTTCCATTGCCTTTGGGCGATTGGGTGCGCATCATTTTGGGCACTTCGCTCATCCTTTGGATAGGTGAGTTGGGACGATTGATGAAAAAGAAGTGAATAACTTGGATTTGTACGCTAAAAGTTTGTATCTTTGCCGCTCCAAATCAATGAGGAGAAAAAATGAATAAACATTTGATTGTTATTGCTTTATGCGGCTTGATGAGTCTGTTTCTCTCTTCTTGCGGCAACAAATCGTTGGAAGGTACCTGGATTGAACCGGCTGAAGACAAAGGCATTGTGGGCGATATCGGCTTCACTTTGCTGAAAGACGGCTCCGTGATTCCGATCAATATGGGCTATTCGGAGCTCCAAACATGGGAAAAAGTGGGCAAAAAGCTCATTATCAACGGACAATACACGGGAACCAATCCCCACGAGTTTTCGGATACCCTTCGTATCGTGAAAGTCAACGACACGATGCTTGTGCTCGAGCAAGCAGGTTACATCATCAATTATCAACGCAAGTAATTAATTGAAAATCAATGAATTTTAATTCTTAAACTTGATTTTTTTAATCTTTAATCGACTTTAAAACTTGTTTTTATGAAGAAATTGGCTGTAGTAGCTTTCGGCGGAAACGCCCTGCTGAGAAGCGGTCAAAGAGGGACTTGCCAGGAACAGATGCAGAACGTGGCCGACACGTGCCAGTCGTTGCTGCCTTTCTTGAGGCAAGGCTATAACTTGGTCATCGGTCATGGCAACGGGCCTCAAGTGGGCAATGTCTTGCTGCAAAATGAAGCCGGTTCGCAACAATTTGAGATTCCAAGTATGCCAATGGATGTTTGCGGTGCCGAGACCCAAGGCTTGATTGGCTATATGATCGAGCTGGGTCTGAACCGCGTGCTCGTCAAGGAGAACATCAAACGTAATGTCATCACTTTGGTGACGCAAGTCGTTGTGGATAAGGACGATCCGATGTTCCAAAATCCTACCAAGCCCGTTGGCCCTTATTATACTGAAGAGGAGGCTGAGGCTTATGCCGCCGAAACGGGTGCCATCTATAAGGAAGACCCGAAAGGTCGTGGCTGGCGCAAGGTGGTGGCATCGCCCAAACCGATTGCCATTCAGAATGTTGACATCGTGAAGCGTCTCGCCGACGAGGGCAACATCATCGTCACCGTGGGCGGCGGTGGCATCCCGGTCATCGAGAAAGAGGGCATTCACATTGGCGTTGAGGCCGTGATTGACAAGGACTTGGCTTCGGCCATGACCGCCATCGAAATCAAGGCCGACGAGTTTTACATCCTCACCGACGTGCCTAAGGTCTATATCAACTTCCGCAAGGAAAACGAAAAGGCTTTGGATACCATCACCGTGGCCGAAGCCAAGCAGTATCTCGCTGAAGGCCAGTTCACTGAGGGCAGCATGGCTCCCAAGGTGCGTGCCGCCATCCTTTTCGTGGAAGCCACAGGTCACGAGGCCATCATCACTGAGGCCACCAAGCTTGGCGACCCGACCTGCGGGACGCGCATCGTGAAGTGACAAAACGTTGAATTACAATGAAAAAGCCCGCCGTTGAGCGGGCTTTTTGCGTTTTACTTGGTCAGTAGCGCAGCTGCTTTCTCAAGTTTCTCGTCGAGGGTTTTCATGGCCACTTCGACGGGCATGTCGGCAGGTGCCTTCATGCCGAAGTAGAACTTGATCTTCGGCTCGGTACCCGATGGCCGCACGGTGATTTTCGAGCCGCCTTCGGTGAAGAATTGCAGCACGTCGCTCTTGGGAAGCGTGATGGGCGAGGTCTTGCCCGTCAGCAAGTCCTTGGCTTCCTGCAACTTGTAGTCGCGAATCTCGACAATCCGCTCGCCTTCGATTTCGGTGGGCGGCGTGTTGCGGAAGCGTTCCATCATGGCCTTGATTTCCTCGGTGCCACTGATGCCTTTCTTGGTGAGCGAGACGAGTTTCTCCTTGTAGAGGCCGAACTCCTTGTAGATGTCCATGAGCAGCTGGTAGGGCGTCTTGCCTTGCTCGGCGGCCCATGCGGTGGCTTCGGCAATCATGCTGGTGGCGATGACGGCATCCTTGTCGCGCACGAAGTCGCCGGCCAAGTAGCCGTAGCTCTCCTCGCCACCGCCGATGAACTGTTTCTTGCCTTCGAGTTCAAGGATCTTGTCGGCGATGTACTTGAAGCCGGTCAGCACGTCGTAGCGGTCCACGTTGTATTTCTTGGCGATTTCAAACAGCAGCTCCGTGGTGACGATGGTCTTCACAACATACTCGTTTCCAGTGAGTTTGCCGAGTTCGCTCCAACGGCGCAGCAGGTAGTAGAGGAAGATGCTGGCGGTTTGGTTGCCGTTGAGCAAGAGGTATTCGCCCTTGTCGTCCTTCACGGCGATGCCCACGCGGTCGGCGTCGGGGTCGGTGGCCATGACAAGGTCGGCGTTCACCTCTTGGGCTTTCTTCACGGCCAAGGCCATCGCTGCCGGCTCTTCGGGGTTGGGCGACTTCACGGTGGGGAAGTTGCCATCGACAACCATCTGTTCCTCAACGCAATACACGTTCTCAAAACCTTTCATCTTCAGGATTTCGGGCACCAAGCGGCGACCCGTGCCGTGAATCGGGGTATAGACGATGCGCAGGTCCTTGTGCTTCTTGATGAGGTCCAAGGACAGCGAGAGGCCATACACCTTATTAAGATAGATGTCGTCGAACTTCTCGTCCAAGACGGTGATGAGGTCGGGGTTGCGCTTGAAGTTGACCATCGACGGGTCGGTGATTTTCTCCACCTCGGCGATGACGTTCTTGTCGTGCGGGCTGACGAGTTGTCCGCCGTCGTTCCAGTAGGCTTTGTAGCCGTTGTATTCCTTGGGGTTGTGGGAGGCGGTCACCATCACGCCGGCGTCGCATTTCATCTCGCGCACGGCAAACGAAAGCTCGGGCGTAGGCCTCAGGCAGTCAAAGATATAGACCTTGATGCCGTTGGCCGACATCACATCGGCGGTGACGTTGGCGAAGGCGGGACTGTTGTTGCGCCCGTCATACGAGATGGCGATGCTCAGTTCCTTCTTGTCGGGGTGCATCTTCTTGATGTAGTTGGCGAAGCCTTGGGTGGCCATGGCCACGGTGTAGATGTTCATGCGGTTGGTGCCGGCACCCATGATGCCGCGCAGTCCGCCGGTGCCGAACTCCAGATTGCGGTAGAAGCTCTCTGTCAGTTCGTTAGGGTCGTTGTCGAGCATGTTTTGCACGCTCTTTCTCGTCTCTTCGTCGTATTGCTCTGTGAGCCACGATTTGGCTCTTTCGATGATTTGAGGGTCCATGGTGTGTAGTTTATAGTTGTTAGTTGTTCAGTTGTTCAGTTGTCTGTTGGGGTCTGCCGTAGGTCGCTGACCTACGGTTACTAAAGTGTCGTCCCTTCGGGACGGGGTTTTAGCTCTTCGATGCACTTCATCAAACTTTCCCTCCAATCCGGAATCTCAATCCTAGCATACTCCTTTATCTTGCTTAAGTCGAGCACGCTATAGGCCGGTCGTTTGGCTTTCGTGGGGTATTGGTCGGTCGTGATGGGGTTCACCTTGCACCGTTTTCCGCCGATTGTTATGATGGCCGTGGCGAAGTCGAACCAGGTGGTCTCTCCTTCGTTGGTGAAGTGGAAGGTCTCGTGGACTTCGTTTTTGCCGTTCTTGTCGAGCAAGGCCACAAGCGCAACGGCCAAGTCGTGCGCCCATGTGGGACAGCCTCTTTGGTCGGCCACCACGCTGATTCCGTCGCGGGTGTCGGCAAGGTGGAGTATGGTTTTGACAAAGTTCTTGCCTGTGGCGGAATAGAGCCATGCCGTGCGGACAATCATGTAGTTGCAGCCGCTCGCCATGATGCGTCGCTCGCCGTCGGCCTTCGTCTTGCCATACACCGACTGCGGATGGATGGGGTCGTCAACCTTATAGGGCGTTTCGGCTTCACCGCCAAACACATAGTCGGTGGAGACGTGAATCAGCAAGGCATTGTGTCTTAGGCAGATATCGGCCAAGATTTGTGGCGCGTAGGCGTTGATGCTTTCGGCCAGTTCAGACTCATCCTCGGCCTTATCGACGGCGGTGTAGGCCGCACAATTGATGCAAACGTCGATGCCGTGGGCTGAGAAGCAGGCTTCCACGGCGGCTTTGTCGCAAATGTCGAGAGTATCGATGTCGGTGAAAAGCCAACGATGGCTTTCATCGGCGGTTTTCTGAAGCTCGCTGCCCAATTGTCCTTTGCAACCTGTCACTAATATGTTCATCTTCAGCGTGTTTAGAAGTTGTGGACGAAGGCTATGCCCAACGATTCCTTGAATTGCAGTTTGGGTATGTTGTCAATCACCGTGGTTCCTTCGTCGTCATAAACGGGGAAGGTGGTGTTGTGGTCGTATTTCAAATGCACGAAAAGCATGGTGGTGATGTATTTCGTGATGACGAAATTGATGTTGTTTTCCCAGTTGAAGTCGAGGCGAAGAAAATCGTCGTCGCGTTTCTCCGTGTAATTGTAGAAACTGTTCAACATCGTGGTGTAGGTGATGCTTTTCCCGATGGGCTGCTTGAAGTTGACGATGAGGTTGACGCCCAATGCTGCGGCCACGTTTTCTCCGGGAACCCAGAGGCTGTCTTGGTCGAAGTAGCCTTTCTTGACGCCGAAGCTGCCCAAGTCGGCCAAGTCTTGGTTCATCACGAAAGTGACCTTGCCGGCGATTGGGCTGAAAAACAGTTGCAGCCGCTCGTTTCTTGTTTTGTAGGAATAGCCGGCCGAGACGGTGAGATAGGCTGGCGCGAAGAAGCTGGAGATCACGGTGGAGTCGTTGGGATACTTGTATCCGTTGGCAAACTGGGTGTTGAACGTGGCCACCGCCGAAAGGTTCCACTGGCTCTTGCTGTTGAGCGAGAGGGAGTAGTTGAGGTCGATTTTGTCGTCCGACTTCTCGATGCGCTTGTCGGCGAAACGGGAGATGCCGAAGGCGAAGGCTCCGGTCAGCTTCTGCTCGAAGGCTTTTTTCTTGTCCAAGAGGACGAAATTGGCGAATGCCTTGCCCGTTGATGAGTTTTCGCCTCCCGCCGCCCAGTTCGACAGGGCCAACTGGTTGATGTTCAATCCATAGCTTCCGTGGAAGCTCAGACGCTCGTTGAGGATGTTGATGATGTTTTCCTTGGGACGAGGCCCGTCGGGTCGCTTGGGTGTGAGTGAGTCGATATAGCGGGTGACGATGGCTATCTCCTCGTCTATGACTTCCTGTTCTTCAATGATTTCCGAACGATGCTGGTGCAAGTCGCTGAGGGTCTGGTCGATTTGCGTCATCTCGTGGTCGATTTGGTCGCGTTGGCGCAAAAGCGAGTTCTTGATGCGAACGTATTCCAACGTGTTGCGGCAAATGGAGTCGATTTTCGGGGTGACGAAAGGATAGCTTTTCTGTCCGAACAAAGGTGTCAGCGTGGTTGTTGAAACAAGGATCAACAGGATGCGAAAACGATGCCATTTTTGGGACTTCATCGGAAACCGGTCATTTTCAAAGCTAACGCAAACAGCCTCATTTTATTGCATGTCGTCAAGTTCGAGTTTGTTGTTGGTCTGGTAAAGGTGCTTCTTGGTGTTCTCGTACTGGTAGGAGACCTTGTTCCATATCTCCACCTTTTTCGGGATGCCGAGGATGCGTTTCTGCTTGACGAGCATGTCTTCGTCGAGGTTGTGGAAGATCATGCTTGAAATGCCGATGTGGTAGGGCCGCGAGCATTCCTTGCTGATGCTTTTGGCCTTGTAGATGCACGACCCGAACCACGTCATCCGGTCGATGCCGTAGTCCGACTTGTTTTTCGTGCCCATGACATGGCCGTGGTCGATGCCCATCGCAAACTCCAGCCCTTCGATGAGCGCGAACTGCTCCTTGAAGGTCTTGCCGGGAGCGTTGGCGATTCTCATGGCGCTTCTGATGACTTCGCCGAATCGGTCTTCCTTGCCGGGATAGATGACGAGGAAGGCCTCGGGAGAGTAGCAACTGACGAATCCGCCCGAACGTTCCGCTATGGCGGCCAGCACTTCGCGGAACATGGCGTAGATCTGCGCGACTTTTCTCCGTCCGTGTTCCTTGAGCAAGAAGGCCGTGTTCTTGATCTCAAAATAAATGACGGAGGCTTCCATGTAGATCCCTTGGTAGTTCGAGTCGACTTCCGCAGCCTTGGCGATGTCGTCGGTCTCGACATAGGAAAACTCGGTCTTCGATAAGGCGGAAAGCCTCTCCGTAAGCATGTCAGTCAAACTCATGATCGTTAGGAATTGTTAATGACGGACGGGTTACTCCATGTTCGTATAGACGGCCTGAATGTCCTCGTCTTCGTCCATCTTGTCGAGGAACTTCTCGATTTCCACCATCTGCTCGTCGGTGAAACTGACGGTCTGGTTGGGGAAGCGTTGCAGGTTGGCCTTCACGATGTTGATCTTGCGGTCTTCCAAGGCTTGGTGCATGGTGCCGTAGTCGGTCCATGCGGTATAGACGGTCGTTGTGGTGGTTCCTTCCTCCTCGTCGGTCTCGGTGACGATTTCGTCCAAGCCGAAGTCGATGAGCTCAAGCTCCAATTCGTCCTTGTCCATGCCTTCGGGCATCTCGATCTCGAAGACGGCCTTGCGCGTGAACATGAACTCGAGCGAGCCGATGGGCAGGAACGCGCCGCCGCACTTGTTGAAGTACGACTTCACGTTGGCCACGGTGCGCGTGGTGTTGTCCGTTGCGCATTCCACCATGCACTGGATGCCGAAGGGTCCTTTGCCTTCGTAGGTGATTTCCACGAGGTTGGCGGCGTCCTTGTCGGTGGCGCGCTTGATGGCGGCGTCGATGTTGTCCTTTGGCATGTTCTCCGCCTTGGCGTTCTGGATGGCCTGGCGCAGCTTGGGGTTCATGTCGGGGTCGGGGCCGCCTTCCTTGGCAGCGATGGTGATCAGTTTTCCGAGTTTCGGGAACACTCTCGACATGTGCCCCCATCTTTTCAGCTTGGCCGCTTTGCGGTATTCAAATGCTCTTCCCATGTTTTTACTTTTTGTTGATTTGTTTTTAGGGTGCAAAAATAGGAAATTGCCGTGAATTATTTCGGTTTCTTGCCAAATTTCTTGCATTTTGGGATTTTCGTTACCTTTGCGGCGCATTAATGTCTGGTATGAAAATCTTGGTCGTCTCCGAAACGGATGCGTGTTGCGGCCCGATGGCAGCGGCTTTCCTGCGCGACTATTCTCCTAAGTTAGAGGTGGTTTCAGCTGGACGGAATCCTTCGCAAACCGTTGATTCCTTGTTGGTTGAGGCGATGAAGGAATGCCTTATCGACTTGTCGGGCTACAAGCCGAAAGATGTGGCCGGCTATGATGCCTCGGCTTTCGATGCGGTTTACGCTTGCCCCGACTTGCCCGCGCCAACGACCCTTGAGGCCTTCCGCGACCTGCGTGACTTCATCAAGAACGAGGCGTTTCTGTTTTTCCGCAAACTACAATAATCCGCAGCCACAGCGTTTCGACAGGCTCAACGACCATGTGACAGCCCTACAACTGCCAACTAAACAACTGGTACGGCTGCCACAGTGTGACAGCCCTACAACTGCCAACTGAACAACTGGTACGGCTGCCACGATGTGACAGCCCTACAACTGCCAACTAAACAACTGGTACGGCTGCCACGATGTGACAGCCCTGCAACTGCCAACTGAACAACTGGTACGGCTGCCACGATGTGACAGCCCTACAACTGCCAACTGAACAACTGGTACGGCTGCCACAGTGTTTCGACAGGCTCAACGACCATGTGACAGCCCTACAACTCTAAACTCTAAACTCTCAACTCTCAACTCTCAACTCTCAACTCTCAACTCTCAACTCTAAACTCTCAACTCTCAACTCTAAACTATTTATAGACTTCATTCTCGTCAATAAGATTGTTGAGCAGCGCATAGACCGTGAGGCCCGACACCGACTTGATGCCGGTCTTGCGCGTGATGTTCTTGCGGTGCGAGATGACCGTGTGGATGGAGATGTTCATCTGGTCGGCTATCTCTTTGTTCATCAAGCCTTTGGCGACGGCAACCAAGACATCGACTTCGCGTTTCGAGAGTTCCACGTCGTCGTTCTTGTCCGTTTTTTCGTCGTTTTGCACAATCTGGTTCATCTTGTTGATGACTTTCAGTTTCGAGTCGTTGATTTCGATGATGCCGTCATAGATTTTCAACGCCGATTCTTCCATGTAGTTGGTGACCAATGCGATGACCAGGAGATGGGGATATTCCTTGCAGAGCTGGACAGGCAGGTTCTTGTCGCTATATCCGAGAAGCGACGGGTTGATAATCAATATGTTGGATTCTGAAGAAAGAATCCTTTCCGAGAGGCGTTCCGGTGTGTTGACACGCGATACCACGGCGAAGTCGGCCATGCCTTGGAGGGTTTCCGAGAGGCCGTTGGCGATGATTTCCGAGGCTTCGCAGATGATGATGCGGTTGGTCATGGCTTGGCGTTTTCGAGGGTTTCGACGAAGGGGATGAGTATCTTGTCTTCGATGAGCGAATGGCTGGTGAGGTCGGCGGCGAGTTCCATGATGTCGGTCGCGATCTCGATGCGTTCCTTGGGCAGGATGTCGCCAGGCAGGTATTTGATGAGGATGTTCTTCATGTCTTCGAGCGCGTCCTCGATGTTGCTGTGGTTGTGGCGGAACTGGTCGATGTCGTAGGAAGGGGAACGCTCGCCTTTGCGTAAGGCTTCGATATAGGGGAACACCACTTCTTCCTCATACTTGAAGTGTTTGGTCATCTCGCGTTTGTACTCGTTGTAGAAGTGGCTGAGCATGTTGCCGTATTTGGGCCCGCCGGCCTCGATGATGCGTCCGAGGTGCATCTCGATGTGGGGGAAACGCTCGTCCAAGTAATAGCGGTGCGAGGCGTTGAGATAGGAGAGGAGGCTGTCGAGGTCGGCGGCATCGGGCATCGTGTCGAGGGGAAGCACGTCGGGGTCAAGATGGATGCTACACACCGAGAGGAACAGCCGTGTGCTGACCTTGTTCTGCCGGCACACTTCGGCCACGCTGTGGTCGCCGAAGCCGAGGCCGATGTCGAACCGAGGCAGCAGTCGCAGCAGCTTGGGGTTGTCGGCAATCACTTCGTAAAGCTTTGACTTTTCTGAGAAGAAAGGAGTACTTTTCATGATGTTTGTTGCATTGGTGACGGCCCTTCGGCAAGCCCAAGTGCCTTGGCAAGGTTGCAGTCGTTGTGCCTGTCGAAACGCCGTGTAGGTTTTGATGCCGCAAAAATAAAAAAACCGCCCGAAACAGAGCGGTTTTTATGCGATTTGGTGAAAATTCGCTGTTTAGGCCTCGACAGGAGCTTCGGGAGCTTCGGCGACAGGGGCTTCGGCGACTTCGGCGGCAGGGGCTTCTTCAGCGGCGGCCTCGGCAGCTTCTTCGGCTTGGGCGGCAGCTTCTTCAGCTCTCTTGGCCTCAATCTCGGCTAACTTTTTCTTGGCCAACTCGGCAGCGCGGGCTTCGTTGACTTTCTTTTCGGCTTCCAAGCGGGTCTTCTTCTCGCCACGGGCCTTCTCTTCGTTGGCCTTCACGAGGTTAGCGTTCTTGGCTTCCTTCTCCTTCATCCAGTTCTGGAACTTGACTTCGGCTTGTTCCTCAGTCATGGCGCCTTTCTGGACACCGCGCATCAGGTGATACTTCATCATGACGCCGGTCTTGCTGAGCAGCGAGCGGGCCGTGTCGGTCGGCTGTGCGCCAACGCTGTACCAATACAAGGCCCTGTCGAACTTGATGCTGATCTGGGCCGGATCGGTGAGCGGGTTGTAGGTGCCTAATTTCTCAATGAACTTGCCATCACGTGGTGCGCGAGAGTCGGCAACTACGATGTGATAGAAGGGCTGACCCTTCTTGCCATGTCTTTGCAATCTGATTTTTGCTGACATAAATGTAATGTTTTAAGTTGATTATGAATGAATTAACTAAAACCTACCCGAGGTTTCGGCTGCAAAGGTACGACTTTTTATCGGAGTGGCAATCAATTGGATGCGATTTTTTTTCGGGGCGAGGGACGATAATCCTGCGACAATGCCTAATTTTGCCGCCGTTTTTAAAAGTCGGCTTTTCTTCTGACACGATGGCTAAGGCCGTTGAGCTTGTCAAAACGCCGTCTTGAGGAGTATTAGTAATGCAAAAGAAGAATACACTGCGTTGGGGCTATTTGGCGGGCATCATTTCGGGCATCACCTACGGAATGAACCCGCTTTTCGGCGTACCGGTCATCAACAAGGGCTTGGACGTCAATTCGTTGCTGTTCTACCGCTACGGCATGGCCACCTTATTAATGTTAGGGTATATGCTGTTGGCGAAAAAGCAGGTCCGCATCACATGGCGACAGTTCGGGCTGATGGCCGTCTTGGGCATCTTGTTCACGGGGTGCAGCATCACGCTGTTCGAGGCCTACAAATACATCCCGTCGGGCATCGCCACGAGCATCCTTTACGTCTATCCCATCATGGTCGCGCTGATTATGATGTTTCTCGGTCAGTTCCCGACGTGGCAGACGTGGGTCTCCATCTTCGCGGGCGTGGCGGGCGCGGTGCTGCTCTCCGTCAAGGGCGGTGGCGGCTTCATCGACTGGCGCGGCATCGCCTTGGTGGTGGCATCGGGGCTGTGCTACACCTTGTTCATCGTCATCGTCAACCAAAGCAAGCAGGTGAAGGCCTTGCCCAACCTCACCCTGACGTTCTATTGTTTCCTCGTCGGCACGCTGATGCTGTATGTGTTGTCGGGTTTCGGCACGAAGCTGAACCCCGTCCCCGATGCTGTCAGCTGGCTGAACGTGTTAGGATTGGCCATCCTGCCCACGGCGGTCGCCACCATCACCTTGGCCGCCGCGACGAAAGCCGTTGGCGCCACCAAGTGCTCCATCCTCGGCATCCTCGAACCGCTGACGGCCATCTTCATCGGCACATTGGTCTTCCACGAGCCTTTCACCCTCAACGTGGCCCTTGGCGTGGTGCTGATCCTCTTCGCGATTGTGTTTATGATTTTGACGGAGAGGAAAACAAATTAAAAATCAAATGGTTATGAAGAAAAGATACGCTTTCACCCCAGACGATCATTTCGAGGCCGACCTTGACGACTTGCATCGGCTCTTGGACGAAAACCGACAGTATTTTGCGAACTACGAGGAGGTCTTCAGCTCGCTCGACGACGACGATTATGTGGCGCGTGGCAATGGTTTCTGCGACCGCAAATACAGCGACGATTTCATTGAAGGCCAGATGGATAAGTACGCCAGTCGCGTTGCCATGCTGGAATGCTGGATTGCCGAATGGCCTTTGGAAACGCTGAAGGACGGCAACGCTCGTTTTGTGGCGGGCAAGTCGGCGCGACCAACGGATTATGCCGCCGAGCGCGAAAGGCTCAGCCAAGGGCAGCGGCCTTTCGCCGTGGTGTTGTGCTGCTCCGACAGCCGCGTGGCCCCCGAAATCCTCTTTGACCAAGGTCTCGGCGACCTTTTCGTCATCCGCAACGCCGGCAACGTGATTGACGAGGATGTCTTGGGTTCGGTCGAGTATGCCGTTGAGCATTTGGGGACGAAGTTGGTGGTCGTGATGGGCCATTCCAGCTGCGGCGCGGTGACGGCGACTTGCAAGGGCGGGGAGTTGCCTGGGCACATCAAGACCATCGCCGAGCGCATTCGGCTCTCGCTCAATGCGGACTTCCACATCGACGACAACGCCCGCCGTCACGCCCAGCGGATGGCGCGGCTCCTTTCTGCGGATACCATCCTCAAGCATGAAAAAGCCCAAGTGGTGGCCGCGTTCTACGACATCAAGAGCGGGGTGGTGGAGTGGATGTGACTATGAACCAGTTCGATGACGTTTGGATAGGCAAACATAGCAAGTCCTTCAAACGGAAAGAGTTTTGCGGGGATCCGATTGGGTGAGTTTTTGTTAAAAAAGGAAATTGTTTTAGCCTGTGCTTCAATTCGGCACAGGCTTTTGTTTTCTTTGCGGCGTGAAAAACAAAAAGCGGTCTGAAAATATGTCAAAAAACAGTTTGTTTCATGGAAATGTTTATCTTTGCGGCAAATTCGCAACGGCATTCTGCTCTTGTGGGTTGACATATAGCACACTTGCTGACCTTTCGGCTCGGTTAAATCTGGTAAATTCAACCTTTGGTGTCCGAATAAGTCATAGCAGGTTTGTAGCCTCTTTGGAGGGCACAGGCCGCTTTGCTTATTTCACATCAAGGCACACCAGAGCCGAACCGAGGAAATGACAAAGGGATTCCGTGCTCTCCCTTTTTGTAATTGGACACGGCGGAAATGCGGAAACCCGTTAGCGGAAGCACATAAACAAGAAGTTGCGCCCGTCACGAATACAGGGTAATGGGAAATGATTGCAGACATTATTTACAAGAACAAAATGTACTATGTCTTGAATGAACAAGGCAAGGAAATCTCCCACAATTGGGAGAGCTCTTTGGGAGAACTGATGGGATTCGGTGGAACCTTCATCGTGTTTAGAAGAAACAAAATGTTCTACACGATGGATGACAAGTTGAAAGAAATCGCTCACAACTGGGAATCGTCGCTCGGTGAATTCCGCAACGTGGCTGGTAATTCAGTCAACTTCCGCAAGAACAAGATGATTTATACTTACGACAGCCGTTTAAAAGAAATTAGTCGCCGCTGGGAATAGGAGGACGGATTCATGGAAAAGCAAAACAAAAACAAACTGACACCAATCCTTTATTTCATCGGTGTCTTTCTGCTCATTGCCTTTATTATTTTGGCATGGATTTCACATTCATGGCTCGAAACGGAAATTGCCTCGCAACTTTTTGCTGCATTGGCGGGTGCTGTCATCGCTGCATTCATCACCTCAATTCTGCTGAGGCTGCAGACCCAAAGCCAGGCAAAACTCATAGAAGGGCAAGCAGCCATTGAGCAGGAAAAAGAAAAAGAAGCCAAGGTGTATGAGGAAAAACTGCGCATCTATCAGGAGTTTCTCCATAAATTAAACGAAATCATCCGCGACAACAAAATCGACAAGGAAGAAGTGATAGACCTCCAATTCCAAGTCTCATTCATCGACATGCACACCTCGTCAGAGCATATCAAAGAAATCAGCAAGCACGTGGCAAACATCGTAAAGAATATCAACAAGCCAAACGAAGACTTCAACCTTTTGGAGGAGATGTTTGCCATCAATGAGACTTTTAGGGAGGAATTATACAAGAAAAAAGAGACGGAACTTGCCGAAGACAACAAACAAAACAGAACGGATGCCGTTGACAATTTCAAATCCATAACCGTTTACGAAAAAGGCAATAGCGTGGAAAGCATCAACACCTATGAATGGATTAAGAAACTCAAGCAAAACATCAAAGCCCCATGCTTCCGCCAATGGATTTATGGCAAGCGCACTTTGGTCCACGAACTGTATTTGAACTTTGATGGCGAAGCGTTTAGGAAAGACCCTGCCGAAAACTCCCTTTGCTGCGATTCGGTGTTTAATACTGACGAAACCATCAGCGTCCTGCTTTTTTTGAGGAAGAACAAGAAAGAAGCAACCAAAAACCTTCTCAGCGATGACATCTGGAAAGGATACCAAGACCTTCCAATATCTGATGATGGAAGATGTGAAATCAAGGTTTTCAGCAAAAGAGATTCCGAAAACGACATCAAGAACTTCTTTGAAAACGACCTCTTCCCTCGAATGACCCAATGGAGAGAAAAGCACAAAAATGATTACAGAATTGACAAAAACACATAACCATGGAAGCAAAAACAACCATCAACGACTTGTTTTCAGGCAACCGAATCGCGGTGCCGGATTACCAGCGGGCATACTCGTGGGCCACTACCGACAAAAACGACAACGGACACGTGAACACTTTCCTCAACGACCTGTTGGATTACATCAAGTCGGGAAGCCCGGCCCCTTATTACTTCGGGCATTTCCTGTTCGAGCAAAGAGACGCACATGATTTTGCTGTCATCGACGGGCAGCAACGCCTTACGACCATCAGCATATTCCTCGCGGCTGCATTCCGTTTGAAGAAAGAAAACGGAAAATGGGATGAAACAGAGCAAGAGATGTACGAGGACATGGTGAAACGAAACAGCACCTACCGTTTTTCCACCGTGGCATACGACAACATGCTCATGCGTGACTATGTGATTGACCAAACCAAACACGATTTGTATGGCATCAAGACGACATCAGGAAAGCGGATCACGAAAGCATACGACTATTTGTATTCCCAACTAAACCGATTAGGATTGGAGACCACCGGGAAACTTGTTGACGCAGTTGCAAAAGCTGCGTGCACGACCCATATCGTCAATTCCGAGTCAGAAGGCATACAGATGTTCATTTTCCAGAACAACAGGGGCAAGAAGCCTTCAAATCTTGAAATCATAAAAGCCCAATTCATGTACAACCTGCATCTTTATGGCGGCATGGATGCCGAAAGCATGATTCAGGAAGTGAAAGAGAGGTTTGAGAACATCTATCTGAACATCTCAAGGATTGAGGATTTCGTGGATGAAGACGATGTGCTTGCCCGGACGATGCAGGTGTACTTCAATTCCCTTTGGCGCGACAATGCCATGGAAGAAGTGGATAAGGCGTTGAAACAGCCCGACCGATTAGACTTCATCATGCGATTCACCCATTCCTTGGCCGACACCTTCACCAATCTTGAACAACTGCTTGAAGACAGCAAAAGAGATGTCGATATCGAAAGTGCCTTGCTCTGTGGACGGTATTATATCGTCCTGCCTTTCTTCATCAAAGCGTATTCAAACGGCATGGAATCATGCGACATCGTCCGTATGGCGAAGGCTCTTGGCGACTTGGTGCTTCGCGATGCGATAGTAGGCACTCGTGCCGATATGCGTTCCCGATTGAACGATGTGTATGAAAAGCTCGGAAAGTCGCCAAACGAAGTTATCGGAAGAATCAATTGGATGAAGACAAACGAGAATTGGTGGTGGCACTATTGGAACAACGAAGAACTCCGCAACGCCGCATCAGGGAATTGGTACCAAAACAGTCATTGGTTAGCGAAAATAGTCCTTTGGAGATACGAGAACCATCTGATAAAGTCATTCGGCAAGGGCTATTCACCAATCCTGTTCAACAGTATTGAGAAGCCTCATTTGGAACATATCGCACCGCAAACCCAAAACGGAGAAAAAGAAGCCGCCGGCTATGATGCCTACGACCAAGACTTTTGGGACAACTACATGTACCGTTTAGGGAATTTCCTATTGCTCTCTGCCCCACACAACGAGTCTATCGGCAACAAGCCTTTTGAACTCAAAAGAAGCACATACGAACATCTTTACCAGCAACGTGAGATTGTAGAATTGACTGCTGAAGACCACAAATGGGACAAACCGAAAATTGCAAAACGCACTGAGAAGTTAGTGGACTTCTTGCTTAAAGAGTGCTGATGCACATAACATTCCTTCTCGTAATTGTCCATATTTAAAGGTTGTGCATCAATTTGGCACAATCTTTTTATTATTTTTGCAGCATAGAGTTGACCGTATTAACCAGAAAAACTAAAAGCCATGGCAACCAACCAAATCAACAAATACGTCTGGCTCGTCGAAACCAATAAAAGTCGAAAAAAGATTGTCATCACGGTTTAAAAATCAACTTTTATGTTTATTTTTGCAGCGTAATTATGTGATTTATGGAAAAGAACCTGCTGATAGAACTCTTGGAAGACGGCAACAAAGTCAGTCTTTACTCACCACATTTCGAGGGTGAGTTGTATTCAGAGTTTGAAAAATTCCTGCTTCAATACAAGGATGATTATCCAAACGATGTGGCACAATTGGTGTATCGCCTTGACATCATCAAACGCGACGGAGCTGAAGACCGACATTTCCGTTATGAAGGCACACGTCGAGACCGCGTTATGGCCTTGCCATCTCACCTTGAGACCACTTCATTACGCCTGTATTTGCTAAATATTCAGGCTAAGATTCTAATCCTTGGTAATGGGGGGCTGAAGACCACTGCCACTTATGAGGAAGACGCGCATCTGCATAAATGCGTCGAGACATTGCAAAAAATCGACATTCAACTGAAACAGTTGGAAAAACGCCGTGTCATCACAGTGTCGGGGACAAAGCTTCTCGGCACATTGACTTTCACCATCGACGACTAATCCTTAAACCGACAAGTGATGAAGACGAACCCAATAATGAACGAGATCAGGAGCACGATTTCACCGGAGACAAAGATGCAAATGGAGCTTTCGGTGGCCATTGCCAACCGCATCTATGACATACTCGAAGAAAAAGGCATGACCCAAAAAGACTTCGCCCGACTGATGGGAAAGACCGAAACCGAAGTCAGCCGGTGGCTCTCTGGAACACACAACTTGACTTTAGCCACGCTATGCAAGATTTCCATCGCCTTGGGAGAGAATATCTTGTCTGTCGTTGATTCCGAAGAACCTGTTATGGCATAAAACAACACCCACTATGTCCAAAAACCAAATCAACAAATACGTCTGGCTCGTAGAAACAATCTATCGCGCCAAGAAAATCACGTTGAAGGAAATCAACCGGCGGTGGCTCGATACTGATTTGAGCGAGGGACTGGAGATTCCGCGCCGCACGTTCCACACATGGAAGAACACTGTGGAAGAAATGTTCGGCCTCGTCATCATGTGCGACAAGAGCGACGGCGACCGCTACTACATCGAGAACCGCGAAGTGCTTGAGGACGACGGCCTGCAACGCTGGCTGCTCAGCACGATGTCGGTGAGCAATACGCTGTTGGACAACAAGTCGCTCAGCAACCGCATCCTGCTGGAGAACATCCCTTCGGGTCAGGCCTTCCTCGCCACGGTCATGGAAGCGATGAAGAAAAGCAAAGTGCTGGAAATCACCTACAAGGGTTATTGGAAGGAGTACGAAAGCACTTTCATGATGGCACCCTATTGCGTGAAACTGTTCCGGCAGCGGTGGTACATGGTGGGCAACAGCGTCTATGAAGACAGGATTCGCATTTATGCGCTTGACCGAGTCCAAAACCTTGCCCTCTTGGACGATCCGTTCAAATATCCGACCGACTTTAGCCCCGAAATATACTTTGAAGGCTATTTCGGCATCATCCATGACGAGAATTGTGCCTTGGAAACGGTGAAATTGAAAGTCAACCCCAACCAAGCTAACTATTTGCGTTCTTTGCCTATGCATCCTTCCCAAAAGGAGATGGAACGCCATGAGGAATATAGCGTCTTTACTTTGTACCTCCGTCCCACTTTCGACTTCCAACAAGAACTCCTCTGGAACGGCGACGCGCTTGAAGTGCTTGAACCGCTTTGGCTGCGGAAGGAAATGGCTGGCATGGTAAAACGGATGTGGAACCAATACAAGGCAAAATGAACAACTTCGCCGCCATCGACTTCGAAACCGCCAACAACGAGCGCACCAGCGTGTGTAGTGTTGGTGTGGTCATCGTGCGAGAGGGCGAGTTTGTGGATTCGTTCTACTCGCTCATCCAACCCGAGCCAAACTATTACCTCTATTGGAACACACTCGTCCATGGCATCACCAAGGATGACACTGAAGACGCGCCCGTGTTTCCTTACGTTTGGCACCAAATCGAGCCGCTGATTAAAGGGCTGCCCTTGGTGGCGCACAACAGTCCTTTCGACGAAGGCTGCCTCCGTGCCGTGATGCGCAGCTATCAAATGGATTATCCTGACTGTCAGTTCTTCTGCACTTATCGTGCCTCGCGAAAACATTTTGGGAAACGCCTGCCCAACCACCAGCTACATACCGTGGCGGCTGCTTGCGGATTCGATTTGGTCAACCATCACAATGCCCTCGCCGACGCCGAGGCTTGCGCTTGGATTGCGCGGGAGATTTTGTAACATGCCGAGGATTTCGATGCCATGCAACTCCAATTGGAACGTTCCAATGCTTTTTCGGATTCAGAGGAAAACATCTTGAGATTCTGAGAAGAGCGCGATGAAGGAAAAACTTCTTTTCTCTTTTGCGCCGTCTCCAAAAATTCCCTACCTTTGAACCCCGAAAGTTGGACGAAAATCCGCCCAAACTCTAAACTCTAAACCCTAAACTCTCAACTGATTATGTTCCTCGTCTTCGATACCGAGACCACGGGTCTCCCCAAAAACTACAACGCGCCGTTGACCGACTTCGACAACTGGCCGCGCATGGTGCAACTGGCTTGGCAAATCCACGACGACCAAGGCCGCTTCGTGGAAAACCACAACTATATTATTCAGCCTGAGGGCTTTGAGATTCCCATCGACGCCAAGATGGTGCATCACATCTCGACGAAATACGCCCTTGAGCACGGACGACCGCTCGCCGAGGTGCTCGACATCTTCTTGCAGTCGGCGCAAAAGGCCTCGCGGCTTGTCGGCCACAACATCGACTTCGACCTCTGCATCCTCGGTTGCGAGTTCATGCGCAAACGCGGCGAGAACCCTTTGCCCAACTGGAAGAAAGTGGATACCTGCACCGAAAAGACCGCCGAGTTCTGCCAACTTCCGGGCGGCAAGAACGGCAAGTTCAAGCTGCCGAAATTAGGCGAGTTCCACCAAATCCTGTTCGGCGAGCCGTTTGCCGACGCCCACAATGCCGCCGCCGACGTGGAGGCCACGGCCCGCGTGTTCCTCGAATTGGTGCGCCGTGGCGTGCTTGATGGGCGCGACTTGGATGTTGATTCCCAATTCGTTGCCGACTTCAAGGCAGCCAACCCCAACCCGTTTGAGCCGGCGGGCATCACCTTTGAGCCTATCGTCGATGAGGAGGAAGGGGAGGAGGTGCCGGAAATCGGCGACTATGTGCCGCAGCACTTCACCCACTTGCACGTCCACTCGCATTATTCCATGCTCGACGGCATGTCGAAGGTGCCCGACTTGGTGGCCAAATGCAAGAAAAACGGAATGTTCAGCCTCGCCCTTACTGACCACGGCAACATGTTTGGTATCAAGGATTTCGCCGACACCGTCAACAAGGAAAACGGCAAGGTGAAGGACGCCATCAAGGAGGTGGAGAATGAGAAGAAAAAAATGGAAAGTGACGGCGAATTGAGCGATGAAGAAAAGGCCGCCAAGATAGCGGCTCTCAACTCTCAACTCTCAACTCTCAACTCTCAACTCTTCAAACCGATATACGGCATCGAGACCTACTGCGCCCCCGTCAGTATCGACAAGCGCGACGGTCGGCAGGACCGAGGCTGGCACCTTATTTTATTGGCCAAGAACAAGACGGGCTACCACAGCCTTTGCAAACTCAGCAGCATCGCCTACACCGACGGCTTCTACTACAATCCGCGCATCGACCACAGCCTTTTGGAACAATACCATGAAGGCCTGATTTGCAGTTCGGCCTGTCTCGCGGGCGAAGTGCCGCAAAAGATCATGAATGCCGACTTCGCAGGCGCCGAGGAATCCATACGATGGTTCAAGAACCTTTTTGGTGACGACTATTATCTTGAAATACAACGCCATAAGACCGACAAGCCAGGCGGCGACACCGAAGTGTATGAACGCCAAAAGGAGGTGAACAAGATCATCCTTGAATTGGCCAAGAAACATGGCGTGAAGGTCATTGCGACCAACGACGTCCACTTTGTGGAGGAGGAACACGGCGAGGCGCACGACCGCCTCATCTGCCTTGCCACGGGCAAGGATCTCGACGACCCCACGCGGATGCACTACACCAAGCAGGAATGGCTCAAAACACCCGCCGAGATGGGGCGCATCTTCTCCGACGTGCCGTTTGCCTTGGAAAACACGCAGGAAATCGTGGATAAGGTTGAAACGTATAGCATTGATTCCGACCCGATTATGCCGATTTTCCCGATTCCTGAGTCTTTCGGGACGGAAGAACAATACCGCCAGAAATTCACCGAGGAGGACTTGTTCAACGAGTTCACCCGCGACGAGCACGGCAACCAAGTGCTCTCGCAAGAGGAAGCGGAGAAGAAAGTCAAGAAGTTGGGCGGCTACAATAGGCTTTACCGCATCAAGCTCGAAGCGGATTATTTGGCCGAACTGACATGGAAAGGCGCGAAGGATCGTTATGGCGACAACCTCACCGACGAGCAGAAGGAGCGCATCAAGTTTGAGCTTCATGTGATGAAGACGATGGGTTTTCCGGGCTACTTCCTCATTGTGAGCGACTACATCCGCGCCGCCCGCGAGGAGTTGGGCGTCTCAGTCGGGCCGGGACGTGGCTCGGCGGCTGGCTCCGTTGTGGCGTATTGCTTGAAAATCACCGATTTGGACCCGTTGAAATACGACTTGCTGTTTGAGCGTTTCCTCAACCCCGACCGAATCTCGCTGCCCGATATTGACGTTGATTTCGACGACGATGGCCGCGAGCGCGTATTGGACTGGGTGACAAAGAAATACGGCAAGGAGAAGGTGGCGCACATCATTACCTACGGCACGATGGCGGCCAAGTCTGCCATTGCCGACGTGGGGCGCGTGCAGAAAGTGCCGCTGTCGAAAGTGGCTGAAATCAAAGGGTTTATCCCCGACCGCAGCTTCCCCGACAACATCAAGGACGAGAAAGGCAAGTCGCCCAAGGTGAACCTCAAGAACTGCTACAAGTATGTCCCCGAATTGCACGACATGTTGGAAGGCAACGACGAGAACATCTCGACCATGTTGAAATATGCCGAGGAGCTTGAGGACACCAACCGTCAGGTGGGCATCCATGCCTGCGGCGTCATCATCGGTGCCGACGACTTGACCAACGTGGCTCCCATCTGCACGGTCAAGGACAAGAACACCAAGGAGGATGTCGTCGTCACGCAATACGATGGCCATGTCATTGAAACCGTGGGACTTATCAAGATGGACTTCCTCGGCCTGAAGACCTTGACCTTAATCAAGGATGCGATTCGTAACATAAAGAAAACCAAAGGGATAGATATCGACATCGACCACATCCCGATTGACGACAAGGAGACCTACGACCTGTATTGTTCGGGCAACACCATCGGCACGTTCCAGTTCGAGTCGCCCGGAATGCAGAAGTACCTGCGCGAGTTGCAGCCTTCCGTCATCGGCGACATCATCGCCATGAACGCCCTCTACCGTCCCGGCCCGATGGACAACATCCCTGACTTCATCGCCCGCAAGCAAGGGAGGCAGGAAATCAAGTACGACTTCGCCTGCATGGAGAAATACCTCAAGGACACCTACGGCATCTGCGTCTATCAGGAGCAGGTGATGTTGCTGTCGCGCGAGTTGGCCGACTTCACGCGAGGCGAGTCTGACACGCTGCGTAAGGCAATGGGTAAGAAGCAGTTGGCCAAGATGGAGGAGCTTTACGGCAAGTTCATGAAACAAGGTGTGGCCAAGCTGACCGTGACCGAAAACCTGCCCGAGGACGAGGTGAAGAAACGCCTCGAAAAGATTTGGGAAGAGTGGAAGAAGTTCGCTTCATACGCCTTCAACAAGTCGCACGCGGCCTGCTACTCGTGGGTGTCGTACCAGACGGCCTACCTCAAGGCGCACTATCCGGCGGAGTTCATGGCAGCGGTGCTCAACAACGAGCTGGGCGACATCAAACAGGTCAACTTCATGACCGAGGAATGTAAACGCATGAAGATCGAGGTGCTTGGCCCCGACGTGAACGAGTCGGAATACAAGTTCTCTGTTAACGACAAGGGCGAGATCCGCTACGGCATGGGCGGTATCAAGAACGTGGGTGAGGCGGCCATTTCGGGCATCGTGGCCGAGCGCGAAGCCAACGGCAAGTTCAAGGACTTCGGCGACTTTGTGATGCGTGTGGCCGACAAGGGCTTGAACGTCAGGGCGTTGGAGAGCATGTGCATGGCGGGTTGCTTCGACAGCTTCAAGGGCTTCCACCGCGCCATGTTGTTCTATATCGCGCCCAACGAGTCCTCCCCGTTTTCCGAAAAGGCGATGCGCATGGTGGCTTCGTTCAACGAGCGCAAGAACTCGTCGCAGATGGACCTCTTCGGCTTCGGCGACGATGCCGGTGCGGAGGAGGCCTTCTCCATGCCGCTGCCAGAGTGCGAGCCGTGGTCGAAGATGAAGGAATTGGAGATGGAGAAAGAGGCCTTGGGGTTCTATATCTCCTCGCACCCGATGGAGGTCTATCACCTGCCGCTGAGGTATTTCGCCAACTGCAATGTCGAAATCCTTAAAAACGCCATGAACGACGTGGAAAAGAACATCAGGAGGTCGGTGCGTTTGGGCGGACAAATCACACGGGCAGAGGAGTTTACGGCCAAAAACGGCAACCCTTACGGGCGTTTTACCATCGAAGACCAAAGTGGTGCGTTGCAGTTCGCCTTGTTCAAGGAGAACTATTTGAATTGCCGTAACTTACTGACAGTCAATTCGTTTGTGATGCTTTACGGCATCTTGGACAAGCCGTTCCCGAAGGCGGGCCAAGACCCGAATGTGGCTCCTACGACCTTGGAGGTTCGCTTCAACGAGGCTAAGCTTCTGGATTCGCTTCTTGAATCGACGAACAAGACGGTTTACGTCAAACTCAACGTGGCCGAGATGGACAAGGAAAGCGTCGATGAGTTGGTCAAAGTAATCAAGGAAAACCCTGGTAAACAGAACTATAAGATCCATCTGCACGACCCGAAAGCACAGAAGTCGTGCAATATGAGTCCGGTCAAAGGCGGCATCAACGCGCAAGAGGTACTGCCGCTAATGGAGAAAGATCCCTTTAGGAATTTCGTGGAATTTGATTTGAGATAAGCGAGAAAATTGTAGTTTTGCACGTTGAATGAACAATGGTCATGGAAAAGAGCCAAGTTATTGAACGAATCAAGCGATTGGCGACGGCGGTGTTGCCCAACGGGAGTTCGCTATGGCTATACGGTTCTCGCGCTCGCGGCGACAATAACGACGATAGCGATTGGGATTTGCTCATTTTGCTCGACAAGCCAAAGATTACTTCTGATGATTACGATTTGGCTTATTTTTTCCGCGAATTGGGTTGGGATCTAAATGCCGAAATCACTCCTCATGTATATACTAAGAATCAGTGGAGTAATTGGACTTTTAATCCTTTTTATAAGAATGTCGAACAGGATAAGATTGTATTGATATGAGTTTGAGTGATGAAGAACGTAGGATTATGGTGCAACTTGAAATAGAGCGAGCCATAAAAACCTTTGAGGAAGTCGAAATATTGAAAGCAGCGTCGCTTTGGAATGGCGTTTCAAATCGCTTGTATTATGCTGTTTTTCATGCAATTTCTGCTTTGTTAATACATGACGGCCATCAGGTTAACACCCATCATGGGTCTCATGCGCTTTTCGGACAACAGTACATAAAAACCGGCATTTTGCCAGCCGATTATGGTCGATTGTACAACCAATTACAAACCATGCGCGAACAGAGCGATTATAATTGCTCTTTCGAGGCCGACCCTGATGAGCTAAAAACCCGTATTGAACCGGCTCGTCAAATGATTGAAACCATTGAAAAGATGGTTAGTGATTAGTTTTTTCAACTTTTTTGTTATTTTTGCACTTTAAATCTTTGAAATAGAATCATTATCAACTAAACAATTAAGACTATGGCAGTAATTCAAATGACTGACGACCGTTTTGAAGAAGTCGTCCTGAAATCAGAACTCCCTGTGATGGTGGACTTTGGCGCCACTTGGTGCGGTCCCTGCAAGAAAGTCGAACCCATCGTGGAGGAAATCTCCGAAGAATACGCCGGCAAGATGATTGCCGTGAAATGCGACGTCGAGGAATGCCCTGGCACCGCCGCCAAGTTCGGCATCATGAACATCCCCACCGTGCTTTATTTCAAGGGTGGACAGCCTGTCGATAAGAACGTCGGCGCCGCGCCCAAGAAGGTGTTTGTGGAGAAATTAGAAAAGCTGTTCTAAAAAGATGGCTTTCAGCTATCAGCCTTCAGCAGTCAGCAAACTAAGCTGATGGCTGAAGGCTGACTGCTGATAGCTAAACAAATCAACAACCTTGGACTTTTCCATCGATAGGAACCGACTGACGCAGTTCGGCAGCCTCGAGTTCTTGGCACGTCAAATCGTGGAGGGATTCATCACGGGTTTACACAAGAGTCCCTTCCACGGTTTTTCTGTTGAGTTTGCCGAGCATCGCCTCTACAACACGGGCGAGCCCATCCGCCATATCGACTGGAAACTGTATGGCCGCACCGAGAAGCTCTTCGTGAAACGCTATGAGGAAGAGACCAACCTGCGCTGCCAACTCGTCATCGACCAAAGCTCGAGCATGTGCTTCCCCGTGAGGCAAAAGATTGACTTCGAGCATCCTAACAAACTCTTTTTCTCCATCTATGCCGCCGCATCGCTCATGGAACTGATGCGCCGCCAGCGCGATGCCGTGGGCCTCGATTTGTTCGACGAGACCATTTCGCTTCACGAACCCGCCAAGTCGTCAACGGTTCACAATAAGTTGATTTATGGCGAATTGGAGAAACTGATTGACGATTACGACAAGAACGACAAAAAGACGACCTCCACGCCGCAATGCCTGCACCAGATTGCGGAGATGACGCATCGCCGCTCGTTGGTGGTGGTTTTCACCGACATGCTCGACGGACTTGACGACTACCAGCCGATGTTTGAGGCCTTGGAACACCTTAAATACAACAAGCACGAGGTCATCCTGTTTCATGTCTTCGACGGCCACTTGGAGCAAAACCTCGACTTCGAGAACCGTCCCTACCGTTTCGTGGATTTGGAGACAGGCGACACGCTGAAACTCAACCCGGTGGAGGTGCAGGAGAAATACAGGCAGATCATGACGGTGCGCAAGGAAGCCTTGCTGCGCCACTGCTACCAGTACCAAATCGACTATGTGGAGGCCGACATCAATAAGGACTACAACCAAGTCCTGACGAGCTACCTCATCAAGCGGTCGAAGCTGCATTGAGGTGGAAACCGTAAATGACCTATAAGGCAGATTTCCAACAAAGGCAAAAAAGGAGCTACGAACGCTCGTAACTCCCTGATTTTCACCGTCGGGGCAAAAGGATTCGAACCTTCGACCCCCTGCTCCCAAAGCAGAAATTTCTGATTATCAATAGTTTTTATATAGTTGTGAATATCTTTAATTATTTCTTTATCAATTACTTGCATATATCAATATTTATATCTATCTTTGCAGAGTTTTAGAATCCTATGGGCAAATGATGGGCAAATTTTTTACCTACTTACCCTCAGAATCAAAGACATAAACGCAAACTTAGATTTTAATATTTCGCAAAAATGGGAAAAAAAGATCATCACACTCCGACCATGTATGAGGGAGCATCCGAGCAAGTCTTTGTCCGTGCCTTCCTCGACACCCGCAGGATGAAAGCAAACGGCACATTCCCCGTTTACATCCGTGTTACCTATCAAGGTGAAAAATGGCTCTATTCTACTGGCGTTAAACTCTCGCCTGAAGATTTTGACAAAGCTCTTGTGGTTAAGAATGGCTCTAGCGACATCTGCAAAGCCAAGGCTCAAATCGCCTCCGTTTTCTCCAAAGTCCTTGCTGCTGTCAAAGCGCTTAATGCAGAGAACAATTTCTCTTTTGACAGTCTAAAAGCCTCCCTCATCAATCCAGAAAATAACACAGGGAACAAGAAATTGTCCCTCCTTGAATACTGGATCGAGTTTGGCCAAAGCAAGAACACCCACAAGACCCGTGAGCAATACATCACATCCTTGAAATGCTTCTACCGCTTTCTCGGCTGCAGTGTCGAGAGCGTTCCAAGTGCTGACGATCCCAAGGAAAAGACCTTAGTCGTCAAAGGCAGAAATGCCAAGATTACGCCCTCTTTCGTCAATGAATCGCTCATCGAGAAATGGCAATGCTATATGGAGCAAAACGGTTTGTCCGATTCCACTAAGAGCATTTATCTTCGCGCCCTTCGTGCTGTCATGAATAGTCTTGGTGAGGCCAAAATCATCAAGGAAAAACCTAAGTTCAATATCAAGGCTGGAACCCGCCGCAAAGAGGATTTTATCACCGTCCCCGATATCCTTAAAATTCGAGACTACCAAGGCCCAGGGCGCAAAGCTGCCGACTGGTGGCTTATTCTTTATCTCTGCAATGGCAGCAACTTGAAAGACTTGGCAAAGCTGCAATGGAACGACGACTATATCTATAATAACGAGCTATCCTATATCCGTGGCAAGATTGCTGACAAAGTGAAAGTCACCGTCCGCATCCCCGTTATAGAACCGCTACAGCAGCTCCTCGACAAATACGCCTCGGAACCTGATAAAGGCGCTCTCCTCTTTCCCCAAATTCTTTTGAACGCCCAAACCGAGGCCGAGATGGAAAGCCGTACACATGATTTCAACCGCCAAATCCGAAAAGGCATGCAAGGCGTTTGCGCCCGACTGGGCATTCGTCCCGTCACCGCTTCCACTGCCCGCAATTCCTATATTACCACGCTCACTTGGCACGGCATTTCCGATGCCTTCATTGATTCAATGGTTGGTCATGTCGATTCCAAGAATGTCCTACGCGGCTATCAAGGCACCATCAGTCCGAAGAAACGAGCGAAGGTCAACAATCTTCTCTTCATCGACCCTGAAACCGAAGAGGATGATGAATGATGAAAAGCCCGGCACTCCGCTGGGCTTTTTCATTTCCATGGCAAATCTCAAAATATCATAGCCATGTCAGCTAATACAACAATGATTCACGCCAATCTGGAAGACTATCTGGAAAGGCTCGTCTCAGCCGTAGAGCGTGCTGTAGATGGCAAATCGGCCACTAAGCCGGAGGAGAACTGGCACGCGAGGTATCTTGCCCTTCAAGAGCAATACAACGCATTGTCGGCACTCTACCAATCCCTCGTTGACACACCGCCAGTCACCGATAAAAACAACGAGTATCTCATTTCCTTCGATACCAAGCCCACCCCCGCCGAAACCGCATCCAACGGCCTCGTCCAAATCAAGGATTTGCTTAACGCCGCAATCGAAGCCAACACGAACGACATTTTTGATGTGATAGACTACTACCTCGCCAACACAAAAGGCGACCTTCGCGAACTGGTCAAAATCAAGAAGAAAACCTTTAATGTGATGGTCTCGTCAAAGTTCACCTCCAATATAGCTTTCAATGCTGAAGAGTTTGCGATTCTTGACCTCGTCCGTCTCTGTTATGGCCTTTTCAATTCCGGCATGGTTATCCCTCGTGTCGGCAAGGATCTTCCCCTGAAAGAGTTCTTTGACACGATAGGCAAAGTGTTCGACGTCGACCTCTCCAAAGCCTCCAAATCAAGAAGCAACTCGGTGGGTGCTGGCTGTTCCGAAGAAACCCAGACAGCCGTCTTCGACATCTTGTGCCAAGCTTCTCTCAACAAGTCAGTGAATAAAAAAACATACAGGAGTCATGCGTGATTCCTGCAACCACGCGATTTTTTAGCCGTTATTTCGCCGCCAGATAACCCTAAAACAATCACGTCATGTATCAACCAAACGAATCCTTGTCTTTCGACAGCCTGCCCAGTGCTGTCTCAAAGCTTATTAAAGACGTAGGCGAAATGAAGACCATGTTGCAGTCCATCGCCGACCGCGACGGACAGCCTCAAAAACACTGGATGAGCGTCGACGACCTTATCAACTACCTGCCTGGGCGTCCTGCCCGCCAAACCATCTACTCATGGGTATGGCGCAAGGCTATCCCATACCACAAGGCAGGCGCAAAACTCCAATTCCTGAAATCCGAAATTGATGCATGGATATTAGGCGACGGCATCCCCATCGAGGACGACAGTGATGTCGTCCGTCTTCCCGTCAAAGCCCGTGGCAAGAAAGGAGGCCAACAATGACCAACCCACAAGGCACTATTAAGAAAGAAGATGTCACCTTGTCCCATCCCAACCTCTCCAAACTCTGGCTCGATTCAGGTGATGTCATGCGCTTGCTCCATTGCTCGCGTCGCACCCTTGACAAGCTCCGCTCCAATGGCCTGCCATTCTACAAAGTCCACACACATTATTGCCTCTACAAATTGGATGAAGTCATCGCCTTTATAGAGAACCACAAAAACACATAGAATGATGGAAACGCTCGTTAAACCTTCCCGCTTCGCTCCGTCGCACCTCGTCAATACCTCGGTCGCTACGCTCACTCGCTTTTCCTTCTTTGCGAAACCGATAAATCGGCTGCAGCCTACCTTGGAATATTCCTTACTCGATGCCTACCACTATATCAAAAGCGGCATTTCGGCGCAGGCGACAACTCACTTGCGCTCGTTGTCGCCCATCGATCGCGCCTCGTTCAAAAGGTCAAACTTTGA
>FLNX01001138.1_pt1 | contig 33542 bp, 28 predicted proteins | sample 1140341 | NCBI WGS metagenome assembly FLNX01 (sample SAMEA3878208, study PRJEB12797) | bioreactor metagenome | biome: Moose rumen | place: Sweden | collected 2011-10 | reverse complement strand
CCGTGCCGGTGAGAACGTTGGTGTGCTGCTCCGTGGCACCAAGAGGGAAGAGGTTGAGCGCGGCCAGGTTCTGGCTAAGCCCGGCACCATCACCCCTCACACCCGTTTCGAGTCTGAGGTGTACATTCTGAACAAGGACGAAGGCGGCCGTCACACTGCCTTCTTCAAGGGCTACCGTCCTCAGTTCTACTTCAGAACCACCGACATTACCGGCACCATCGAACTGCCTGAGGGCGTCGAGATGGTTATGCCTGGCGACAATGTCCACATGAACGTCACCCTGATCCACCCCATCGCCATGAACGAGCAGCTGCGCTTCGCCATCCGCGAGGGCGGTCATACTGTCGGTGCCGGCGTTGTGGCCAAGATCATCGAGTAAGACTGATATAGCCAAGAGGATCTGCTCGTGCGGATCCGGCAGGGGAGTCGAAAGGCTCCCTTTTTTGATCCTGTGAGATCGGCTGAGGAGCCGCAGCGGACCTCTGGGAAAAGATCACCGGTGGCGGGAGTATGATGCCCGGTGGACTGTCCTAGGGCACAGATCATGCCATGAGGGATGAGATCTGCTTGCTGGAAGGTGTCCTGATCGGGATGATGGATTTTTTTTTGTACAACTGTTGATCTGGGTAAAAAGTTGTGTTACCATTAAAACATCAAGTGAGGAGCGTTCAGTGCTTCTGACTGAGCCAGAAAAAGCATTTTTTGTGGTAGACAATTAAGAGATCAGAGGTAGAAAGATGGCTCGTGGCCTGAACAAGGTTATGCTCATTGGTAATGCCGGAAAGGAGCCCAATGTAAACACCACTTCCTCAGGGCAGAAGGTTGCAACCTTTTCCCTGGCAACAACGGAAGAGTGGAACGATCAGAACGGGCAGAGGCAGAGCCGCACCGAGTGGCACTATATCGTAGCCTGGGGCAAGCTAGCAGAGATTGTTGGCGCCTATGTGCACACCGGCACTAAGATTTATATCGAAGGCAGGATCCAGTCAAGATCCTACCAGGACAAAAACGGCCAGGACCGGAATGTCACCGAGGTGGTGGCAAATGAGATGATCCTCCTTCCTTCCGGTGGCGGTCAGAATCAGAATAACGATGACTTCTCCGGCAGAGCCGGAGGCAGTTACGGTGGTTACGGACGTAACAACCGTTATAATAACAGCCAGAGCGGTGCCGGAACTTACGGCAATGGACCTCAGACCCAGACTTTTGGTGGAAACAATAACCAGGGATCTTATGGTGGTCAGCAGTATGGTGCTCATGGCGGTTATGGCAGTCAGTCGTATGGTGGCAGTCAGGGCGGATACAACCAGGGCGGCCAGTCAGGATTCAGCAGTGGTAGCAGTTATGGCGGACAGTCAGTTCCTTCTCCACGTCAACCTTCATCATCGATGAACAGTGGGCAGGCTGCTACTGGAACAGGGAGTTCACAGCCTCCTTTGGCACCAGGGGGAGCACAGTCTCCGGCAGGGAGCCTTAGCAGTGCAGTGAACAGTCCTGCGGGAACCGCATCATCCATTGATGATGCAGACATACCTTTCTAAGAGGAGACAGGTAACCGAGCGAACCGATTTTTTTTACAGTCCTTATCGAAACCGGACATGTCCGGTTTTTTTGATCCCTGATTTTGGGCTCTGTGCCGGATCCGCCGGAGTACGTGACAAAATCCTGGAGCAATGCAGCCGCTCAAGTCCTCTGCTTAGGTTCTGTCTGGCAGATCATGTTGGCACTGCGGAACAGTCTCTCATCTCCTTCCTCTTCTTCTTCCGATCCTTATTTCCTGCGCTTAAGAGCTGGCTAAATCAGATCCCAGCTCACTGCTGTTCCCCGACTGACATCCCGGGTCACCCGGCGTCCCCGGACCAGATCAATGTGTTCCGGGCTCATGCCATAGCCCGGGCGGATGCTGCGGACATCATCATGCCCGATGATCTCCCCGGCCTTCATGTCCCGGGTGAAGTAGAGGCTGCGCCGGAACTTCATAGAACTCTTTTCCGCTTCCGTGGGCTCGTAGGACACGTGGCCCAGGGCCTGCCACACAGTCAAGCTTTCCTCCACCAGCTGCTTCATCTCAGCAGGCTCCAGGGAAAAGGCGGAGTCCACTCCTCCCAGAGCCCGGGAGTCGGTGAAATGCTTTTCGATAACCTGTCCTCCCAGGGCGATGCTGGCCAGGGCGGCGCCAATCCCCTGGGTGTGATCTGATATACCCACCCGGACCTGGAAGGTCTCCTTCATGTGGGGGATGGTCATTAGGTTGGCATCGGCTGGGCTGGCGGGATAACTGCTGGTGCATTTCAGGAGGGTGATATCCTGGCAGCCGGCTTCCCGGGCAGTGCGGATCAGTTTTTCCAGATCCCCCAGGGACGCCATGCCGGTGGAGGCGATGATGGGTTTCCCTGTGGAGGCGATCTTCCTGATCAGGGGCAGATCCCCGTTCTCGAAGGAGGCGATCTTGTAGCAGGGGCATCCCAGATCCTCCAGAAAGTCCACTGCCGTGAAGTCAAAGGGGGTGCTGAAGCATTTGATCCCCTTCTCCCGGGCTCTTCTGAAGATCGCCTCATGCCATTCCCAGGGTGTGTGGGCCTTTTCGTAAAGTTTGTAAAGGGAGGTGCCCTTCCAGAGGCTCTTTTCCGAGCTGATGATGAAATCCCCCTGATCCAGATCCAATGTCAGGGTGTCTGGGGTGTATGTCTGGATCTTCAGGGCGTCGGCACCGGTGTCGGCGGCCAGATCCACAATGGACATGGCCTTTTCCAGGGACTGGTTGTGGTTGCCGGACATCTCGGCAATGATGAAGGGCTTGTCTCCCTCAATGAAACTCATGGCACACCTCCCGGGTCTGATACAGAGCATAACGTCTTTGGGGGATCATAACGGGACCGGGGCAGGGGATCATCAGTTGCGGCGTCAATTGGTGAAAGACCGCAACATTTGAGCGGGAGTCCAAGGAAGCCAGGCCGGATGGAAGTTCCTGGCGCCGGCTGAAGCCTGGGGGGAGATGAGGTTGGTGGCGGCGTGGTGGTTCCCCGGCAGAGACTGACTGTAAGGCGTGTGCGAGATCTGCCACAGGTGTGTGGGTAGTTGCGGTGATCTGGTGTGGGACATGGGAACAGATCTGTCATAACTCTTTGATCTTGCAGGGTTTTTGCCTGCAGTTGCGTCTGTGGGAACCCTTGATCCCCCCTCTGATCCGGGTAGAATGTGAACTGTCCGCAGGATGCGGATCCGGAAAAGGATGTCCGGAATTCTCAGGATGAGAACCTTTGTGATCAGGGGAAAGAAAGATCTTGTTTGGGGGCTGCATGGATGCGGCCCTCGCTTTTTTTGGGGGGGACGGATCTGAGTCATGCCGGTGACCGGGCGGCGGCCGTCGCAGCAGTCTGGAGCTGGTGTCGGTGTTCCGCTGAGGACAGATCGGCGGGAAAGGCCGGGAAGGGCACTGGATGGTCTCTGGATGGCCTCTGGTGTGGTTAGGGAGCAGGGCATAGGGATATGGCCCTGAGAGGCTGCAAAGCGTAAGGGCTGGGGATACAGTGCTGCTCTGGATGGCCGGTGAATGCTGGTGTCATGAAGGAGGCGGGCAGGGGGAGCGGCATCTAAGGTGGGCGGTTAAAGCTTGGTGCTAGAGCCTGATGGCAACGACCGAGGCGGCCGTGGTGCGGCTCGCTTCCAGGGGCTGCCGTCCTGGCTGCTCTGATGAGCCTTCCCTGAAAGCAGAGATCCCGCCGGGAAGGGGCGGGATCATTTCGCACGGGGCTGACGGACTGCTGACTGAGGCGGTCTCAGAATGAGGGGGCGGTCACTTCTTCTGATCTGCTCCCGGCTCCGGATCCCGATCCCGATCCTGATCCTGATCCTTCCGCTCCATGAACTCCCGGATCTCCCGGGAGTCAAAGGTGTATTTTTTGCCGCACTGGGAGCAGGTCATGACCACGGCGTTCTGATCGGACTCCTTCAGGGCCTTGGTGATCTCATCCTGGCCCAGCTGCTCCAGGGCCACCAGGCATTTCTCCCGGGTGCAGGCGCACTTGTAGGACACTTTCAGGGCGTTGAACTTGCGGACGGTGAACTGGTTAAACAGCCGGAAGAGGATCTCATCGGACTCCAGGTACAGGAGCTCATCCTTGGTCAGGGTGTTCAGTAGGTGGGACACGGTGTTGAAGTCATCCTCATGCCCCGGGGAGCGGGGAGGCAGAGCCTGGAGGATAATGCCGCCGCCGAAGCACTCGTCCTGGCCGATCTGGATCTCTAGCATGATCTTGGTCTTGATCTGCTCTGATCTGAGGAAGTAGTTTTCCAAGGTGTCGGACAGGTTGAAGCCGGTGACCTCCACAATGCCCTGGTAGGCCTCGGCGTCCGCCGGATGGACGGTGATCAGGAGGATGGAGTTGGAGCCCACCAGCTCCCGGAAGGAGCAGTCGGAGTTGGGATCGGCGATGTTGTGCCGGGCGATGCCCCGGAAGTTGAGGCTGTTGTCGCTGCTCACCGACGCGTAGCGCAGCAGGCCGTCTCCCCGGATCTCTACCGTGATGTCACCCTTGATCTTGAGGTTGACGGTGATGAGGTTGCAGACCATGGTCAGCTGGGCCAGGATCTTCTTGATGCACAGTGGATACTGCTTCTTGTGGAACAGCTCTCCGTAGACATCATGGAGCTGCACGATCTCGCCGCGCACCTCCAGATCGTCAAAGACAAATCTGTTCAGCTGGTCATGGGTGCTTGGCAGGTTCATTCTTCATCTCCAAAACTGTTCTTCAGCCGCAGCAGTTCCCGGCGCTGCTTCTTGTCGGGTTTTTCATCGGGGCGGGGGGAAAAGTACGCATTGATCCTGCGGGCTTCCGCATCCTTTTCCCGCCGGGCGATGCTCTCCGGGGTCTCCTGGTAGAGTTTGGACGCCTCAGCAAAGCAGCGCCGCTCCTCTGACAGGCCCAGCACCACCACGGTCTTGAGATCAAAGCCTTGGCGCAGGGTGATCTCCGCCCCCACCTCCACCGACCGGGACGTCTTCACCCGCTGGCCGTTGTACTGGACCTTCCCGGTTTCGATCATGGTCTTGGCCAGGGAGCGGGTCTTGTAGAACCTGGCAGCCCAGAGCCACTTGTCGATGCGGATCTCCGGGGTAGCGGTGGCTTCTCCGGTCTTCAAAGGACGATCTTCCTAAGCTCTTCCGAGCGCATGTTCAGGAAGTGGGTGGAGTGGATCCGGCGGATGGTCCGGGACTTGCCCCGGATCAGCAGGGTCTCGGTCTGGGCCAGATCGCCGTTCCGGGAGACTCCATCCAGCAGATCACCCTTGGTGACGCCGGTCATGGAGACGATGAGCTCATCGGTCTTGACCAGATCCTCAAGGGTCAGGGTGCGGTTCACGTCGATGCCCAGCTTCTCACAGCGCTCGATCTCTGTGCGGGCGATGTTCAGGGTCTCCTCGCTGTCGCCGCCCTTGCCCTTGACCTTGTTCCTGGGAATGAGCCGGGCCTGCATGTCACCGTCCATGGCCCGGACCAGGGCGGCGGAGATCACCCCCTCCGGGGCGCCGCCGATGGCATAGAGCATGTCGATGTCCTTTTCCGGCATGCAGGTGAGCACCGAGGCTGCAACATCGCCGTCAGGGAATGCGAACACCCTGACGCCCATGTCCTGCATGAGCCGGATGGCCTCCTCGTGGCGGGGCTTCTGCAGGGTCACCACAGTGAGTTCAGAGAGTTTCTTGTCCATGACCTTGGCCACGGAGATGATGTTCTTCTCCAGGGAACGGTCCAGATCGATGATCCCCTTGGCCCGGTAGCCCACAATGAGCTTTTCCATGTACATGTCCGGGGCATGGAGGAAGCCGCCGCGATCAGCGGCGGCCAGCACGGCAATGGCGTTGGCCTGGCCCAGGGCGGTCATGCGGGTGCCGTCAATGGGATCTACGGCGATGTCCACCGGATCTCCGCCCATGCCCACATGCTCGCCGATGTAGAGTGCCGGGGCCTCGTCAATCTCACCCTCGCCGATGGCAATCTCGCCTTCAATGGCAATGCGGTTGAGCACCAGCTTCATGGCGTCCACTGCCGCCTTGTCGGCCATGTTCTTGTCACCCCGTCCCAGCCACTTGTATCCGGCTAAGGCGGCAGCCTCAGTCACGCAGGAAAATTCCAGAGCTAATTCATTTTTCATTTCGAGTGTGCGGCAACAGTGACGTTTTTCCGCCTCCTGAAAGAATACAATCACTGGGTGGGATCTTATCACAACACCTGTCACCGATCAGCATGAAACCATGAATGGGCATGCTCTCCGGGGGCGGCGGCACCGGCAGCAGCCGTGGATCTTGGCAGGGGATCTGTCGGTCCCCCGGAGATGTTTGGAAAGAGGGGAATGGATGATGGCAGCAGCGGACACCATGGGCGCTCCGGATCCCCGGAGCCTCTGGAAGAACATACCCTCCTCCGGAGACATTCCCTTCCCCAAGGCGGATGATGCCGCTCCCCTGGGCTTTGCGGTGCCAGAGGACGGACTTCTGGCGGCATGTGCCAGCGTCAGGGGGCGGAAGCATGCCCACACCGGCCTTCCCCGGGATGATGACTTCTGCCTCGGCTGCACCGGCAACGGCTGGATCCTTTTGGCCACCGCCGACGGGGCCGGCGCATCACCCTATTCCCGCCGGGGCTCGGAGGTGGCGGTCAGGCAGTTTCGGGAGCGTGCCGGGAACTTCCTGGAGGATGACAGATCCCTGGGCGGCATGGCTGCCGGACTGGGCCGGGATGGGGCAGATCCTGAACCGGCTCTCGCCCGGATCCGGGAGATGCTGGCGCCGGTTATGAGGGAGGCGGTTCATGAGTCCCGTGGGATCCTTTCCCGGGATCTCGCCGCGGTGCCCGGGGCCGATCTGGGCGCCTTTGACACCACTCTGCAGTTTGCCGCCCTGAAGCGCCTGGACGGGGGCTTTCTGATCCTGTCCTTTGCCGTGGGTGACGGGGTGATTGCCGTGTACGATCCCCGGGGCCTTGTCGGCGTTCCGGGGGACTCTGGCGGTGACAGCCATGTCCTGCTTCTCAACCGCCAGGATTCTGGGGAGTATGCCGGGGAGACCAGGTTTGTCACCTCGGAGGAGGTGATCCGGGAGCCGGACTTCATTGCCAGCCGGGTGGAGGCCTGCTTCCTGCCGGACTTTGGGGCGCTGTTCCTGATGACTGACGGGGTGTCAGACGCCAAATTTGAGACTATGAGGGATCTGCACAGCAGCCAGGGCTGGGACCGGTTCTGGGATGATCTCACCGTCTCCGGCGGGGAGGACTCGCCTCCGGTGGATCTGCTCTCCCCCGCACCGGAGGTGGCTGCCGGGATCGGAGGGTGGCTGAACTTCTGGGCCCGGGGCTGCCATGATGACCGCACCCTGGCGGCGGTGTTCCGGCAGAGGCCCGCCTGAGTGCGGCGCCGATCCCGTGAACTGCCGATGTCCCCGGCACGGGGCGCCACAGATCTTCCAGCCTGCTTCCCACCCGATCCTGCCGTCCCGGCACGGATGAGAAACAAAAAAACTGCCGACATCGCTGCCGGCAGTTTCGGTTTCATGGCAAATCATTCATCAGAGGCTGTAACCGGAGTTTACCGGGCCTCTGACGCGCTCCGACCCGGAGGGGATCACCTGCCTTCCTTCGGGTTCTTTTCCGATGAGGCGGTGGCGCCTTCCTGATCCTTCTTTTCTTCCTTCTGCTTCGGGCTCTTCAGGGCCGGGATCGTCACCGGCTCGGCACCCTTGACGGAGCCCAGGTATTCCGGCAGATCCAGCCCGGCCATCTTGGCCACGTCATGCAGTGGAGGCAGGCTCTTGATCATGTTGGACATGAAGTCGGCGGTGGCGGTCTTTTCCCCGTTTTTGCCGCTGCCACTGTCCCACACCGTGACCTTGTCGATCTTGATGTTGCGGATAGCCTCAGCCTGGAGCTGAACCATGTCGGTGAGCTTTTCGATCATCAGCAATGTGGCGGCGGAGTTCACGTCATTGCCGGCGCTGTGCACCAGCTCCCGGTAACCTTCGGCCTTGGCTTCCAGCAGGGCTTTCTGACCGTCAGCCTCAGCGTTGTACTTGAGCAGGATGGCGTCGGCTTCACCCTTGGCCCTGAAGGCAATGGCGTCGGCCTCGCCCTTGGCCTCCTGGCGGGCCTTCTCGGCCACAGCCTCGGCATCGATGATGACCTTCTGCTTGGCAATTTCCTGGGGCGCGATCTGATCGGCGTTCAGGCGCTGCTTCTCAGCGCTGTACTGGGCCTTCTGGATCTCCACCTCAGCCTCGCGCTTGGCCACCTCGGCCTTTCGGAAGGCCTCGGCCTCAATGACCTTCAGTTCGGCATTGGACTGGGCAATGGCCTGCTTGGCGGTGTTTTCGCCCTTGATGGCCTGGGATTCCTGATCTGCCACGTAGCAGCGCTGGTTGGCCTCGGCCTCCTTGATCCCTTTCTGGGCCTCAGCCTGGTTCCGGGCCACCTGGATATCCTTGTCCCTGTAGGCCTCGGACTGGCCGATGGAGCCCAGCTTCTCCTGGAGGGCCACGTCAATCTTGGCCTTGTTCAAGGCTTCGGCGGCGGCTTTCTTTCCGATGCTGGCGATGTAGTCCGCCTCATCGGTGATATCGGTGATGTTCACGTTCACCAGCTTGAGGCCGATCTTGTTGATCTCCGGCTCCACGTTGGCCATGATCTTGGACTGGAAGTTCTCCCGGTCGGCGTTGATCCCCTCAATGGTCAGGGAGGCGACTGTCAGACGCAGCTGGCCGATGATGATGTCCTTGGCCATCTCCTCGATGTCCCGGGTGGAGAGATGCAGCAGGCAGTCGGCGGCATTCTCGATGACACCTTCGTCCGGGGAGATCTGGACCGTGAAGATGGAGGGCACATTGACCCGGATGTTCTGCTGGGACAGGGCGCCGGTCAGGGGGATGTTGATGGTCATGGGCGTCAGGTTCATGTACTCATAGTTCTGGATCACCGGCCAGACAAAGGTGCCACCGCCGTGGAGGCACTTGGCGGACTTGCCGCCCCCGATCATGCCGTACACCACCAGGATCTGATCTGAGGGGCACTTGCGGTAGCGGTTCACGAAGAAAATAAAGAGAAAGATCACTATGGTCACCATGAAGGTGATGCCGATAATGGGCAGCATTCTTGGCTTACTCCTTGTGTGTGCTGATGGTTGTTGACGGGCGCCGGCCGGTTTTCATCAGGCCGGCGCTGTGCTTTGCCGGATTGGTGTGGGCCGGACTGGTGAGACCGGACTGATGGGGCCTCAGCTCAGGCCTTCAGGATCCCGTTTTCCCGCATGAGGGCAAACACCCGGGCCACTGCCTTGTCCATGTCGTAGTACCGGTAATCCCCCAGCCGGCCCAGGAAGCAGATGTTGGGATAGGCTTCCCTGGCCGCTGCCATGTATTTCTCATGGAGGGCGCTGTTGGCGGCGCTGGCAATGGGATAGTAGGGCTCATTCTTGCCGTACTCGTAAGCTGAGGAGTACTCCAGGGACACCACCGTCTTGCTGCTTTGGGTGTCCAGGAAGTACTTGTATTCGCCGATGCGGGTGAAGTCGTTGTTCTCCGGGTAGTTCACCACGGCTGCCGGCTGGAAGTACTCCCGGTCATAGGTTCTGAAGTCGAAACTGATGCTCCGGTAGGGCAGATCCCCGAAGCACCGATCCATGAGCTCGTCCACGTGGCCGGTGTAGAAGATCCGTTCCTTGGCATATTCATCCTTCACCTGCTTCCAGGCAGTGCCGGTCCGCACGGTGATGTTCTCATGATCCAGCATGTTCTTGATCATGGCGGTGTAGCCGTTGTCGGGGATCCCCTGCCAGCGGTTCTGGAAATAGCGGTCATCCCGGCTCACGTACACCGGCACCCGGGCGGTGACCGAGGGATCGATCTCCTCGGGTTTCATGCCCCACTGCTTGGTGGTGTAGATCAGGAACACGTGGTTGTAGATGTAGTCTGCCAGGAAGGAGAGATCCGGATCCTCGGCCTGCCGGAGCTCCAGGATGGGCACCTTGCGGCCGAAGCCGAAGCGCTCGGTGAGCTTGTCCTCCAGTTTCCGGGCCATGCCCTCGGGGAAGACCTTGCGGATGGAGTTCAGGTTGAAGGGGATGGGCACCAGCTGCCCCTCCACCAGTCCCAGGACCTTGTGCATGTAGGGATACCAGGTGGTGAAGCGGCTGAGGAAATCCCACACCTCGCGGTTGTCGGTGTGGAAGATGTGGGTGCCGTACTTGTGGACGCAGATCCCGTTCTCGTCGAAATAGTCAAAGCAGTTGTCGGCAATGTGATCCTTGGCCTCGATCACCTCAACCTTCTCTCCTGCCTCCGCCAGAATGCGGGCCACTGCGGCGCCTGAAATGCCTGCCCCAACCACGATGTTCTTCATGTCTGCCAGTACTCCTTGTGCTTTTAACAGATGTTTTTTGGATGGCTTGTAGATGGTTTGCTGTTTTGCCGGGCTCATCCGGCGTCCCGGATGGGAGCCGGAGAGCCGGTGATGGATGACTGAACTGCCGGGCGGCGCTTGGAACGTGTCCTCTCAGGAGGCGGCGCTGTCCCCGCCGGTCTGACTGCTGCCCCGGGACAGGGGAATGACCACAAGGGTGTTGCCGGTGACTGCCTTTACGGTCACTGCCGTGCCGGTGGCCAGCTCTGTGCCGTCCTCGGTGATGGCGGGCATGAACTTCTTCTTGCCCTGGAGCATCAGCTCCACCTGGCCCTTGGCATTCTGGGGAATGTGCAGGTAGACAATACCCTCAGTGCCCACGGCGTTGCTGAGGCGCACATTGCCCTCGGACTGGAGCTTCAGCATGATCCGGGTCAGACCCTGGACGCAGAGCATGCCGGCAATGCCGGCGGCCAGGGCGACGATCACCGCCACCAGGTGGCTGTCCGGGAAGAAGGAGTAACTCCAGAGGCCGAAACATCCTGACATGAACAGGAAGGCCGACACGGAGAACAGGGAGAAGAACTTGAAGGCGTAGTCCGAGGTGCCCAGATCTTCCACAATGCCGTCCGGGGAGGCGTCCCCAAGGCCCCCGCCGATGGTGGAGACGATGATCTCAAACAGCAGCAGCAGGCCGCCGCCGATCATGGCGCAGAGAAAGCAGATCTGCATGGCGTTCAGGGTGTCCAGATATGCTGAGATGCTGTCCCACATGGTGGTTCTCCTTGATGAGGTGGTGCCGGGGGCGGCGGCGTGACGCCTTCCTGTGCAGATCTGCCGGATCCCGAACTGCGATCTCCCCCGGCGGGGCGGTGCAGATCCTTCCGGCATGATGCTCCCGGGCGCTTTCCGGCCTGATGCTTCCGTGCGCCCTCCGGCAGGGTGTCCAGGCTGCCGGCCTCTTCGGTGCCGCTGCTGAGCCTGAGAGATCATTGTATTAGTTTTGTCCCTGCATGGCGAGATTTTGCCGGACTAATTTCACCGGAGACGGCGCATGCTCACGGGGCGCAGGATCCGGCTTCTTTTGGCATGCTCACAGGTGATCGTGACCGGGTTTCTGTGAAAGAGTTAGCAACAGGTAACTCCCCTTTTTTCTATTCATTTCACATATCAGCACTAAAAAGATCCTTTTTTGCCTGCGGGATCATTATAAAAGGGAGAATGGCAAGGTGGCGCCTGCTGTGGCGGCGTGCGCCTTGGAGGTTACATTGGGAGAGAAGATGGCTCAGATCGGAGCCGGAAGGGGTCTTTATGGACAGGAATGACAGTTCGGCGCCCAGCCAACTGGTGGCGTTTGTTGCCTGTGCCGGACACGCTGCCGTGTCGGCGGGCTTTTCATCGTGTGAAACCTGCGCCCAGGCGCTGGAGACCGGATTCAGAAGGGGGGAGTGCCGGAACGGCTGCGTGGGAGTGGGCTCCTGCGTGGGCGTGTGCAAGACCGGCGCCCTGAAGATTGATGAGCAGGGCAGGGTCCAGGTGGACCGCGAGCTGTGCAACGGCTGCGGTGACTGTGCCGCCCCGGGCGTGTGCCCCCAGTCCCTGATCCGCATGATCCCCAGGAAGGCCACTAACTTCATTCCCTGCTCATCCCGGGAGGATGACGAGGATGAGGTCCGCAGGATCTGCGGCTATGGCTGCATCGCCTGCGGCGAGTGCGAGCGGGCATGCCCGGTGGGGGCTGTGAGCATTGTGGACAACCACGCGGTGATTGACTATGAGAAGTGCGTGGGCTGCACCGCCTGCACGGTCAGGTGCCGCAAGAAGATCATTGTGGATACCCTCCATGATCTCACCAAACTCAAGGACAAGGTGGCCTTTGTCCGCTGCAGCGGCGGCCGCCGGGCCCATGACGCCCTCCAGGAGCTGGGGGTGCCTGACTGCCACACCGCCATGAAGACGGATCCTCGGGATATGGGACTGTGCACCTCCGGGTGCTGCGGCCTGGGCTCCTGCGTGAAGGTCTGCCGCTACGGGGCCATCAGCGTGGTCAACGGCACCGCGGTGGTAGATCCGGAGAAGTGCGTGGGTTGCCGGGACTGTGTCCGGGAGTGTCCCAAGAAGCTCATCACCATTGTCCCCTACAAGGGGATCAAGCAGGTGCCCTGCGCCAGCACGGCTGACTACCATGACAAGACCCTGGTGTGCGATTCCGGATGCACCGCCTGCCGGGACTGTGTGGAGAACTGTCCCAACGGCGCCATCTACATGGAGGACATGCATGCGGTGATTGACGCGGATCTGTGCGCCAACTGTAAGGTGTGCCAGTATGTGTGCGGACGCAATGTGGTAAGGGAAATGACAGTTCCCGCAGATGTGGAACTCCAGCGTACAGCCATGGAGCGCATTTATGTGAGGACGGACAAGGGGGAACAGCAATGATCAGCCGCAAAATCAAGACCATGGACGGCAACACGGCGGCAGCCCACGTTGCCTATGCCTTCTCGGAGGTGTCCGCCATTTATCCCATCACCCCTTCCTCCCCCATGGCTGAGAGCATGGACGAGTGGGTGTCCCAGGGCCGGCGCAACATTTTCGGCGAGACGGTGAAAATCGTGGAGATGGAGTCTGAGGCCGGTGCGGCCGGCGCCGTGCACGGTGCCATCACCGCCGGCTCCTACACCACCACCTTCACCGCCTCTCAGGGCCTTCTGCTGATGATCCCCAACATGTACAAGCTGGCGGGCGAGCAGACCCCGGTGGTGTTCCATGTGGCCGCCCGGGCCCTGGCCACTCATGCGCTGTCCATCTTCGGTGATCACTCCGACGTCATGTCCTGCCGCCAGACCGGCTTTGCCATGCTGTGCTCCAACAATGTGCAGCAGGTGATGGATCTGGCCGCCGTGGCCCACCTGGCCACCATTGCCGGCAGGGTGCCTATGATGCACTTCTTTGACGGCTTCAGAACCTCCCATGAGTTCCAGAAGATCAAGATCTGGGACTATGAGGATCTGAAGTCCATGGTGGACTTTGACTGTGTCCGGGCCTTCCGCCGGAACGCACTGAACCCCAACCATCCCCACTGCATGGGCAGCGCCGAGCAGCCGGAGACTTTCTTCCAGCACCGGGAGGCCGCCAACGGCGCCTATCTCAGCACCGTGGACACGGTGGTGGAGTACATGAACCGGATCAACGAGGCCGCCGGCACCGACTACCGTCCCTTCAACTATTACGGCGCCCCTGACGCCACGGACATCATTGTGGCCATGGGCTCAGTGTGCGACGCTGCCGAGGAGGTGGCGGACTACCTCAACGCCCGGGGCGGCAAGACCGGCGTCCTGGAGGTGCATCTGTACCGTCCCTTCTCCGCCCGGCACATGCTGGCGGTGATCCCCGCCACGGTGCAGCGCATTGCCGTGCTGGACCGGACCAAGGAGCCCGGCAGCGTGGGCGAGCCACTGTTCCTGGATGTGGCCTCGGCCCTGAGGGACTCACCTTTTGCCGGGGCTCTGCTCACCGGCGGCCGCTACGGCCTGGGCTCCAAGGATGTGCAGCCCAGGGATATCCTGGCAGTGTACGAGAACCTGGCTGCGGAGCACCCCAAGAAGGAGTTCACCCTGTCCATCAATGACGATGTCACCCATCTGTCCATTGAGGGTTCAGTGAACCCTGACGTGGCTGCCAGCGACACCCGGGCCTGCAAGTTCTGGGGTCTGGGCGCCGACGGCACCGTGGGTGCCAACAAGAACAGCGTGAAGATCATCGGTGATCACACGGACAAATATGTGCAGGCGTATTTCCAGTACGACTCCAAGAAGTCCGGCGGCGTCACCATCTCCCACCTGCGCTTCGGCGACTCCCCTATCCGATCCTCCTACTATGTGAAGATGGCTGACTTTGTGGCCTGCCACAACAGCTCCTATCTCTGGAAGTATGACATGGTGGAGGATGTGAAGCCCGGGGGGTATTTCCTGCTGAACTGCGCCTGGGCGCCGGAGGAACTGGAAACCCGGCTACCCGGGAAGGTCAAGCGCTACATTGCCGCCAACGGGATCAAGTTCTACACCTGTGATGCGGCGTCCATTGCCAAGCAGGTGGGCCTGGGACCCCGGCGCACCAACACTGTGCTCCAGGCGGCGTTCTTCAAGCTGGCCGGGATCATCCCCATTGAGGATGCGGTGCGGTACATGAAGGAGGCCATTGAGCACACCTACGCCAAGAAGGGCCAGAACATTGTGGACATGAACAGCGCCGCCGTGGATCAGGGCGTGCTGAATGTCCGGGAGATCAGTGTGCCGGAGTCCTGGAAGGACTGCCCGGATGATCCTCCCCGTCCCCAGATGAAGGGCCGGGACGAGGTGCACACCGCCTACCTCAACGATATCCTGGATCCCACCAACCGTCTGGCCGGCGACCGGATCCCGGTGTCGGGCTTCCTGGCCACGGCCAACGGCATGCTCCCTTCGGGTACGGCGGCCTTTGAGAAGCGCGGCATTGCTGCGGACGTGCCGGTGTGGGCTTCCAAGAACTGCATGCAGTGCAACTGGTGCTCCCTGACCTGTCCCCACGGTGCCATCCGGCCCTTTGTGATCTCCCGGGAGGAGGCTGCCGCCTTTCCTGAGGCGGTGCCCATGAAGGACAATCCCGGCAAGTATTTCATCATTGCCGTGTCCACCAAGGACTGCACCGGCTGCGGATCCTGCGCCAGCGTCTGCCCGGCCCATGTGAAGGCCCTGTCCATGACCACGGCTCAGGATGATGCGGTGGAGCGCCGGCAGGCGGTGTATGACCGGCTCTTTGCGGAGCGCCGGTTTGTCAGCGAGATCCCCTTCAAGGATGTCACCGTCCGGAACTCCCAGCTCCTGCAGCCTCTGATGGAGTTCTCCGGGGCCTGCCCGGGATGCGGCGAGTCTCCCTATGCCAAGCTGGTGACCCAGTTGTTCGGGCGGCGCATGTATATTGCCAACGCCACGGGCTGCTCCTCCATCTGGGGCTGCAGCGCTCCCTCCACTCCCTACACGGTGGCCCCTGACGGTCGCGGTCCGGCCTGGGCCAACTCCCTGTTTGAGGACAATGCCGAGTTCGGACTGGGCATGCGGGTGGCGGTCAACGCACGGCGCCGTGAACTGGTGACCGCAGCCGGGAACCTGGGCGCTGACAGCCTCAGGGATCTGGGACGGAGCTGGATTGAGGCCATGGAAGATCCGGAGCTTTCCGAGAAGACCGGCAATGCTCTCCTGGAGGCCTGCCGCGGGGCAGCAGATCATGATCCCGCCGCCGCCTTTGTGGTGGAGAACGGCGACATGCTCACCAAGCCCTCCATGTGGATCTTCGGCGGTGACGGCTGGGCCTATGACATCGGTTACGGCGGCCTGGATCATGTGCTGGCTTCCGGGGAGAACGTGAACGTCATGGTGTTTGACACCGAGGTGTACTCCAACACCGGCGGTCAGGCCTCCAAGTCCACCCAGCTGGGAGCCATTGCCAAGTTTGCCGCCTCGGGCAAGCTGGTGAAGAAGAAGGATCTGGCCCAGATGGCCATGGCTTATGGCAGCGTCTATGTGGCCCAGATCGCCATGGGTGCGAACCCGGCCCAGACCCTGAAGGCCATCAAGGAGGCTGAGCGCTATGACGGCCCGTCCCTGATCATCGCCTATGCGCCCTGCATCAACCACGGGTTGAAGGCGGGCATGAACAACTCCATGCTGGAGATGCAGCGTGCCGTCCGTTCCGGCTACTGGCAGCTGCTCAGGTACAATCCGGAGCTGGCGGCCAAGGGCGGGAACCCCCTGATCCTGGACAGCTTGCGTCCCACCGAGGACTACCGGAAGTTCCTCATGGGCGAGGTGCGCTACAACTCCCTCAAACTGAAGTTCCCCGATCGGGCCGACGCTTTGTTTGAGCAGTCGGAAAAGGCAGCCCGGGACCGTTATGAGACTCTCTTGAACCGCAGAAACAGCATGGAGCCGAGAAAATGATCAATTTCACCAGGAAGAAGAATCCGATGCCGGAACTGGAGCCTGAGGTGCGCCGCGGCTCCTTTGCGGAGTCCCAGACCGGCTACACTGAGGAGGAGGCGGTCTGCGAGGCCATGCGCTGCCTCAAGTGCCGGGAGCATCCCTGCATGACCAGCGGCTGCCCGGTGCACAACCGCATTCCGGACTTCATTGACATGATCTGTCAGGGGCGTTTTGAGGATGCCTACCAGATCCTGAGGACCACCACCTGCCTTCCGGCAGTCTGCGGCCGGGTCTGCCCCCAGGAGGAGCAGTGCGAGGGCCGGTGCGTCCGGGGGATCCGGGGCCAGAGCGTGGCTGTGGGCGCCCTGGAGCGCTTTGTGGCCGACTGGCACCGGGAGCATGTGGCTGCGGAGCTGAAGGCCCGGGAGGGCAACGGGAAGAAGGTGGCCGTGGTGGGCGCCGGTCCCGCCGGCCTGGCCGCCGCCGGGGATCTGGCGGAGCTGGGCTACGGGGTCACGGTGTTCGAGAAGTCCCAGGTGCTGGGCGGCGTGCTCACCTACGGCATCCCCCAGTTCCGGCTGCCCAAGGACATTGTGGAGGATGAGATCAGCCAGCTGAAGGCCCTGGGCGTGTCCTTTGAGACCGGCCGGGCCCTGGGTGAGGGCCTCTCCCTGGACGATCTCCTGGGATCCATGGGCTTCAGTGCGGTGTTCCTGGGCTTCGGCGCCGGGATCTCCCGGACCATGAACATCCCCGGTGAGGATCTTAAGGGCTGCTTCCAGGCCCAGGACTTCCTCAACGGCATCAACCTGAAGGAGGGCTTCAGCGGCTTCCCTGAGGGCAGGTTCCCCAAATACGGCACCATCGCCGTGGTGGGCGGGGGCAATGTGGCCATGGACGCCTGCCGCAGCGCAGTGCGCACCGGGGCCGGGAAGGTGCTGATCGTCTACCGCAGATCGGAGGCTGAGATGCCCGCCCATGAGGGTGAGATCCGGGAGGCCCGGGATGAGGGCGTGGAGTTTGTCTTCTTCCACAACCCGGTGCGGGTGGTGGACGACGGCAGCGGCAAGGTTGCGGGCCTGGAGTGCCTGGACACCAAGCTGGGCGAGGATGACTCCCGGGGCCACCGGAAGCCAGTGAACATCCCCGGAACCGAGCATGTGGTGCCGGCAGACTGCGTGATCATGGCGGTGGGTACCGGCGCCGATGATGAGCTCCTGGGTAAATGCGGCCTGGAAACTGACTCCAAGGGCCGGATCCGGGTGGATCCCGAGACCATGGAGACCTCCCGTCCTAGAGTGTTTGCCGGAGGTGACGCTGTGACCGGACCCCTGACCGTGATCAGTGCCATGGGTGCCGGACGCCGGGCTGCGGCGGCCATTCACCGGAAGCTTTCGGCCTGATCCCGCGGGACGGGATCTCCTGGGGGATCCCGGAGCTGAGCCTGGGGCGCTGTGCCGGATGTTCCGGGGCAGCGCCCATGTTCATTTCAGGCTGCGGGGGCTGGTGGGGCTCAGGGCCTTTGACAGAGGCAGGATCGGGGTGCTGCCATATGGCGGCTGACCGGGGGATCCAGACGCCTCACCGGCGCTGATTTTTCAACCGGGCTCGCCTTTCCGGGATCCCGTGCTGGGAGTCCGCCGGGGGCCGTGCTAGGATCGGGATGAGTCCGTCTGCAGGCAGGGTGACACTGCCGGCAGGGTTAGGCTGGCAGAGGGAACCGCATATTGGGAGGTGTCCATGACTTTGATCTACCGTTCTGAGGGCAGCGGCCCTGATCTGGTGATGCTTCACGGCTGGGGGCTCAACAGCACGGCTTTTGACTCGGTGCTGCCCCTGCTGACACCCTTTCTCCGGGTGCATCTGGTGGATCTGCCGGGCTACGGGGACAACCGGGATCAGGATCCCGCCGCCCTGACTCTGGAGGGCACCCTGGATGCCCTGGACGGGATCGTGCCTCCGGGCGCCCATGTGCTGGGCTGGTCCCTGGGGGGCCTGGTGGCCATGGCCTTTGCGGTGCGCCGGGCCGGTGATCTGGGATCCTACATCACCGTGTGCTCATCCCCCCGGTTCTGTGAGGAACTGGATGACATGGATGAGCATCACCAGATCTGGCCTGGGGTGGAGCGCCGGATCCTGAAGGCCTTCACCCGGCTGCTGCGGCCCCGGAACAAGGATGAGGTGTGCGATCATTTCCTGGCCATGCAGGCCCTGGGCAGCCCCTCCATCCGTCATGATATCCGTAGCCTGCGCCAGGCCCTGGCCGCCCGTCCCAAGCCCTCCTATGAGGCCCTGAAGGCGGGGCTGGAACTGCTGGATCATATTGATCTCCGCCATGACTGCTCAGAACTGTCCCTGCCGTCCCTGCACATCTTCGGGGACGCCGACCGCATTGTCTCCCCGGATGTGTCCACCTTCTGGGACCGGGTTCCCAGCGCCCGGGTGGAGATCTTCTCCCGCACCGCCCACAACCCCTTCATCTCCAGTCCCGTCCGCTTTGCCGACTCCCTGAAGTCCTTCATCCTGCCGGCCTTCTGAGCATGCGCTCCGACCACGGCGGCCGGGCCTTTGAAGGATCCCGTCTGCCGTTCCCTCCCGGATCCTGGGATCCGGTTTGCAGGTCCCTTTTCTGAGATCTGACCCCCGGCATGATCGGGGTGCGGATCTGTTCAGGGGATCATAAACGGGCAAAAAATAGTTGCTTTTTTCGCCATCTGATCAATACTTAAATACTGAGAGTTTGTCTGCCAGGAGTTTCAGATCATGCAGATTGGCGGAGTGAGTTTTGGTTATGGAATGGTGTCCAGCGCCTATTCCGCCGTGTCCCGGGGAACCGAGACGGTGGATCGGGCTGCGGAGAACATTGCCAACGGCTCTATCCTGGAGAATGATCTGGGCGTGGAGGACATTGTTGCCCTGAAGGAGGGCGAGATCCAGTCCCAGGCCGGTGCCAAGGTGCTGGATGTGTACCAGAAGACCCTGGGAAGTCTGCTTGACATCGAGGTCTAAGAAGCGATGAACATCGTTGCAAGTTATCCCAATCTGACGCCGCTGAACCTGAATGTGCCCACTGAGTCGGCGCAGCATGATGCCGCGGTCCGCCAGGTTGTGCCTGCGGCGAACCAGGCCTTCACCTCCTCCAATGAGAATGAGGTGGGCAGCCAGCGGGAAAGGGAACGCAACAACGAGACCCGGTACCATGGCCATGACTCCTCGGGCGAGTCTGATGTTGAGGACGTAACCTATTCCTCCATCATCCATTCCCGCTCCGGAGGCAAGGATCGGGATCATGAGGGTAGCGGCGAAGGCGGTGACTCCCAGGAGGAACGGTCCCGTGAGGGCAGTCCCGGCACGGCCAAAAAGCCCAACGGCGAGCCTCTCAGTGAGGCGGAGCAGGCCAAGGTCGAAGAACTGAAGGCCCGGGACAAGGAAGTCAGGACCCACGAGCAGCAGCACAAGGCCACCGGCGGCCAGTATGCTTCTGCCCCTTCTTATGAGACGGAGAAGGGACCTGACGGCAAGGATTATGTGGTTGACGGCAGTGTTCAGATCTCCGTGTCGGAGGAGTCCACTCCCGAGAAGACCATCAAGAAGATGCAGCAGGTTTATGCCGCCGCCCTGGCACCTGCTGAGCCTTCCGGCGCCGACCGTCAGGTGGCTGCCGAGGCCAAGAGCATTGAGGCCAAGGCCAGGGCAGAGCTCAGGGAGGATAACTCTGAGGATCGGGGGGGTGCCCGGGCCGGATCGGTAACCGGATCTGCCGGGAGCAGTGCTGCCCGGGAAGCAGCCGGTGCTGACGGCACTGAGGGCAGTTCTTCCCAGGAGCACGAGGTGTCCGGCTCCATGGTGAAGCGCAACATGACCATCTCCCGGCGCTACAACTCCTCCTGGAGCCCTTTCCGGACCTCGGTAAGCGCCTACGCCTGAGAGCCTTCAGCGTCTGCCATGAAGGTCACAAGCCCGCCTGAGAGCGGGTTTTGTTTTTCCTGCTCTGTGGCATTAAGCCGATCTTGTCTCCTGGCTTTTCCCCTGGCCTGGCAGGGCGGGTGCTGCCTGGCAGGGCGGGTGCTGCCTGGCAGGGCGGGTGCTGCCTGGAAGATGGCATCTGCCTGCTGCCTGCTGATGTCACCGCCTGATCTGTTCGGCGCTGTCTGATCTGCTATCCGTAGGGCTTGTTCTCCGGGGGCCTCCGGTAAGTTTCCGGGTCAGTTTCAGCAGCGGTGGCTCTGGGTGCAGGGCTAGGCGCGACTGATCCGGCTGAAGGTAAAAGAGACGTTGCCGGATCCGCAGGATGATCCGGTGCGGGTGCCGGAACGGGCACAGAGATCGAAAACCTTTCTGAAGCCACTGCCGGACATCTTCGCATACCCGCATAGGCACAGCGTGTTCAGGATCACCCGGTTGCGGGGCAGGGAACGGCTCTTGTGCCTGGCGAATATTTCCGGCGACAGTTCCGTCGGAAAGGTGCCGGGGTTGCGGATCTCCACTCTTGTGGGAGTGATAGCGATTTCGTTTTCGCCGTTCGCCCGGTAGTCCGCATGGGCAAAGGAATTCACCACAATCTCGCGCACAGCTTCAACCGGTATTTCGGGAATGTCGCGCCGCACTCCATCATCTCCAAATTCAACTCTCCAGTTCACATGATCCTTGATATAGGAGATGCCGCTTTTTACCAGATTGTAAATCAGTAGAGGTGATGCGCAGCTCCGTCATAAAGACTGCCATCTTCAGCACTGCGGGCCTTCTGTTGGAGAACAGAAAGAAACCGGCGTTCGTGAGATAGCCCTCCCTGAAAAGGCCAAGATCTGTTAGCAGTTTCTCCGGATCATAAACAGGCATCTTGTCCAGCCTCCCGCAGGATACAGATCGCCGGTAAAAGTTCTCCAGGGCTGCTACGTCCAGGACTTCTGATCCGTACTGGGTCAGGCTGTTTTCCCAGAGTGCTGAGGTGTCAGCATCAGCTTCCACTCTCAGCAGATCGTCACCTGCAGTCAGGGATCTCAAAGTGTCTGATTCATTTCCTGGATTCACTGCTCTGCTCCTTGTGGATCCTGTGGTGGGCGGGGCGCGTCTCAGGTAAGGCTACCCTGACTGGCGGCTGCTATGGAACAGTCCGGCGTTCCCGATCTGCTCCGGGAGCTCATGGATCACAGCCGGGTCAGTTCATCACTGGTGATCTCCTCGTGATACCAGTCCTCTTTCTGGTAGGAGATCCGGTTGATGTACCAAACGATGGTGCCGGCGGGGGCCCGTACCCTGATCTCGTCTTCCTCGTGATGGTGCAGCAATGCCCGGGCTAGGGGACTGTCTACGGATATGTAGTCGCTGCGCCCGTAAATCTCCTCGGATCCCACAATCCTGATGGTCTTGATCTCTCCTTCCTCGTTCTCCAACTCCACATAGGCGCCAAAGTAAACGGTGCCGTCCTGAACCGGGTTGTAATCCACCACCTTGGATTTGTCAAACACCGTGGCTAGATGCTTGATCCGGCCGTCAATCTGCCGGAGATAGCGCTTGTTGTACTGGTAGTCCGCATTCTCGGAGCGGTCCCCCAGGCTGGCCGCCCAGGACACCTTCTCGGTGATCTCGGGCCGGAGCTTGGTCCACAGGTAGTTGAACTCCTTCTTGAGCTTGTCGTATCCCTCTCGGGTGAGGATCATGGTGGGCATGGCATATTCCCTCTGCAAATGCCGGATCTGAGGCCGCAGCAAGGCCTTTCACCGGTGTCTTGTCAAAGAAAAAGCCCCATAAGCAGGTTATGGAGCTTTGTCGGTCAGCGTTCAGCAAAAACTGAACTGCTGTGCTGTCTCAGTGAGAACTTACAGCTTGGGGCCGGCGGCAACCAGGGACTTGCCCAGGGCGTTGCCCTCAAACTTCTTGAAGTTCTTGATGAAACGGGAAGCCAGATCCTTGGCCTTCTCTTCCCAAGCGGACTTGTCCTGGTAGGTGTCGCGGGGATCCAGGATTGCAGGATCAACACCAGGCAGGGCGGTGGGGACCTTGAAGTCAAACAGAGGGATCTGCTTGGTCTCAGCCTTGTCGATGGAGCCGTCCAGGATGGCGTCGATGATGCCGCGGGTGTCCTTGATGGAGATGCGCTTGCCAGTGCCATTCCAGCCGGTGTTGACCAGGTAGGCGGTGGCGCCGGACTTCTTCATCTTCTTCACCAACTCCTCACCGTACTTGGTGGGGTGCAGGGACAGGAAGGCAGCGCCGAAGCAGGCGGAGAAGGTCGGGGTGGGCTCGGTGATCCCGCGCTCGGTACCGGCCAGCTTGGCGGTGAAGCCGGACAGGAAGTAGTACTGGGTCTGCTCAGGGGTCAGGATGGAGACCGGAGGCAGAACGCCGAAGGCGTCAGCGGACAGGAAGATGACCTTGCGTGCGGGACCTGCCTTGGAAACCGGCTTGACGATGTTGTCAATGTGGTAGATAGGGTAGGACACACGGGTGTTCTCGGTGACGCTCTTGTCAGCGAAGTCAATCTTGCCGTCGTCGGCGACAGTCACGTTCTCCAGCAGGGCATCGCGCTTGATGGCGTTCCAGATGTCAGGCTCATTTTCCTTGGACAGGTTGATGACCTTGGCATAGCAACCGCCCTCGAAGTTGAACACGCCGTCATCATCCCAGCCGTGCTCGTCGTCGCCAATGAGCATGCGCTTGGGATCGGTGGACAGGGTGGTCTTGCCGGTGCCGGACAGACCGAAGAAGATGGCGGTCTCGTCATTCTTGTTGGTGTTGGCAGAGCAGTGCATGGAGGCAATGCCCTTCAGAGGCAGCAGGTAGTTCATGTAGGAGAACATACCCTTCTTCATCTCACCGCCGTACCAGGTGTTGATGATGATCTGAACCTTCTTGGTCAGGTTGAACACCACAGCGGTCTCGGAGTTGAGGCCCAGCTCCTTGTAGTTCTCAACCTTGGCCTTGGAGGCGTTGAGCACCACGAAGTCAGGCTCGCCGAAGTTAGCCAGCTCCTCAGCGGAGGGGCGGATGAACATGTTCTTCACGAAGTGAGCCTGCCAGGCCACTTCCATGATGAAGCGGATCTTCAGGCGGGTGTTGGGGTTGGCACCGCAGAAGGCGTCAACGACATACAGCTTCTTGTTGGAGAGCTCCTTGCCGGCAATCTTCTCCAGCTCGTTCCAGGTCTCAGGGGTAACGGGCTTGTTGTCATTCTTGTATTCGTCGGAGGTCCACCAGATGGTGTCCTTGGTCACGTCGTCCATGACCCAGAACTTGTCCTTGGGTGAACGGCCGGTGTAGATGCCGGTCATAACATTGACCGCACCCATCTCGGTCACCTTGCCCACGTCGTAGCCGGTGAGGGAGGGATCGGTCTCATCCTGGAACAGCTGCTCGTAGGAGGGATTGTAAACAATCTCGGTGGCGCCGGTGATGCCGTATTTTTCAAGGCCTAAATTTGGCATTGCTTTTTCTCCGTAACATTGAAAAAACGAAAATATAACACGGGGCACATTGTAAATGATTTTGGGGCTCTAGTCTAATCCCCGGGCGCCTTTTTTGGGGTCAGGGGGAGGCTTCGGTGGTGGGGGAAAATGCCCCGGCCAAACGGCCTGGATGACCCTTTAGAGTGTGCCCCGGAGGACCTTTCCGGGGTCTGGGCCGCATCCCGCCCGCCGCTTTCCGGGGTTGTCCCCCGGCAGGTGCCAACTTCCATCCGGTCCGGGGCGGGGCAATGATGTATAATGCCTCGGAAAAGAGTCCGGGATGGACAACTGAAGCGCCGGCAGACGGCTGGGCGCACTCCCATTCCGGGTAAGTTTTGGCACAAGGAAAACGGCAGGCACAGGATGATAGAGATCACCCCGAAGGCCCGGGAGAAATACAGGCAGCTGCTCAGCACCCGGGATGAGAACACCAACATCAGGATCTTCGTGGAGCATCCGGGCACCCCGGAGGCGGAGTGCGGCATGGCCTTCTGCCCTCGGAACATGTATGACCTGGCGGATCTGGTGTACGACTGCGGCGGCTTCAAGGTCATTGTGGATCCCATTTCCGATCCCTACCTGGCAGACGCCGTGGTGGACGTGGTGGATGATGAGTTCACCCTGAAGTCCCCCAGCATCACCAAAAACCAGATGGATCCCGCCATCCCCCTGGAGAAGCGCATTGCCTTTGTAATTGCCACTGAGGTCAATCCCGGGATTGCCACCCATGGCGGGGCAGTGCAGGTGGATTCCTTCAGTCCGGACACCGGGGAACTCCGGGTGCGCTTCCAGGGCGGATGCGTGGGCTGCGCATCAGTGGGGATCACCATCAAGGACGCCCTGATGCGCCGGCTCAGACAGCGCTTTCCCGGGACGGATCTGAAGGTGGTGGATGTGACTGATCACAAGGTCACTGAGGAGACTTACGGCGGGGAGCGGGGAAAGACCCTGGCGGGGTGAACTGATCCCGCAGGATGCTAGGGCACCGGCGGGAGGTGCTGATCCTCCAGGCGGCATGGTGCCGACGGGAGGAAATCAAGATCAGATCCGGATCAGCGGATCCGGCAGGTGTAGGGGGCGGCCTTGCTGCCGTCTCCGGTGCAGATCATGGATTCGGTCTTGGCATGGATCACCGGCCGCACCGTGGCCAGGGTGGACACGGTGGTGGGGGTCACCTGCATGTCGCCGCTGCTGGAGTTGAGGGGCGCCGGGTGCACGGCGCACACGGTGTAGGGCATCATGCCGCAGGGAGTCCTGGTCCACCAGGAGTTGTCCATGGGGTTGTCGCCCTCCCCGGTGACCCGGGCATTGTCGAACTGGTTCTGCAGGTTCAGATCCTTGTTGGAGTAGACCTGGCTGATCTCCTCTAGTGAGGGTATGGTCACCAGATCCTTGACCTCACGGTAGTAGTAGTTCCTGAAGTTGATGGAACGGAACTTCCGCAGCATCAGGGTCATGTCGTTTTCCGTGAGGGTGTCGGCATTGGGGAAGAGCCTGATGGATCGCCACACCACCGCTGTGTGATCATCCTTGTTCACGGCCTTGGTCCGGTTCTCCGCCGTTACCATGTAGCGGACGGTGACCGGCTTGAGGATCTCCAGCTCCTGGGGGGTGAAGTTGGTCAGGAAGCCCCCTTCGTCCATGTTGTCCAGGTTCTTGCTCACCAGGTATTTGTTGGTGCCGGTGCTGTCGATGCTGGTGAGCACCGGCTTGGTACCGGGATATCTGACGCTGTTGTCCTTGGAGTTGAGCCATGCCCGGATGGTGGAGTTCTCATAGTCGGCGGAGCCGTACATATCCACGAAGGTCTCGGCGGTGTACTGCCGACTGCGCTCCCCGATCTTCATGGACTTGCTGGGATGATCCTTGAGTCCGCTCCTGTCGGTGCGGAAACTGCCGCTGTGGGCCACGTCAAAGGGCTTGGCTGCGATCAGGCTGCGGGAGATAAAACTGGGCTCCCCGGTGGTCTGGTTGGTGCCGGCGTAGACCCAGAGCAGGGGCTGGCCGTGATAGGAGCCCAGTTGCATGATGTCGCCGGTCCGGAAGTTCACCGGATGGTACTGGGACATCTTCAGCATGTCCGGGGCATAGGCGTTGATCAGGGAGCCGGCTGAAAAAGCACACAGCACCGCCGTGAAGATCTTGAGCTTGAGGGACGCCCCCTGGACCTCCCGTCGGGGCTCTTTCACCACCGGCACGGATCTGGGGGGATCGCCTCTGAGACGCTCCTTGATGTAGGTGAGGAGCATCTGCTGGGACTTCTGCTCACCCAGCTCGGAAACCTTGATGAACTGCTTGCTGGCCAGGTAGTACTTGAGATCGTCAGTGAAGTCGTTCTCGCTGAGATCCAGGTTGTAGATGACGAAGGGCAGGCGGTTGCTGAACGCCATGTTGATCTCGTTCAGCACATGGGGGGAGGCATTGGCGCTGGAGGACAGGATCAGCAGGAAGACCTTGGCGCTGTTCAGACCCTGGGTGATGTGACCGGCAAAGACGCCGCCGTCGGCGGGAATGTCGTTGAGATCCAGCCAGGTGGAAATGCCGTTGCTGTCCAGCAGACGGACTATCTTCTGGGCCACCTCGTTGTCTTTGCTGGAATGGGATATGAATACGTCTTTGGATGCCATTTTATGCGTGTTTTGCACCACCGGTTGTGTTCGGAAGGCCGGTCCTTTGGGGCCGGGGCACAGCGTCCCGGGCGAATTATATCAGCATATGCCGCCGGTTGCAGTAACTAACTCCATCCGGTGACCGCCGCGGTCAGGGGGAATGTCTTTCCGCCTGCTGCCGGAAACCAGTCAGAAGTCCTCCTCAATGGTCCTGCTCAGGACCCCGTCCTGGAATCCCAGGCGCTCGGAGAAGAGTTTGAAGTCCGGCAGGCTGTAGAGTTTCTGGCTCAGGGTGACAGTGCCGTGCTTCTCCAGCAGGGCGTTGGCAGCCTCCTTCATCAGATAGCCCCCCACGCCCCGTCCCCGGGTGGCCTCCAGGACCTTGAAGAAGTCGATGACTCCTCGGTCGGCGGAGATCAGTCCCAGCACCGAGCCGTTGTAGATGGCCACAAAGGATTCCCGTCCCTCTGTCTCCGGCAGTGTCCGGCCGTCCAGGAGCCGGTGCAGGCTGCCCTGGTAGGGGGCTAGGTCGATTTCGCTGATGTTGAACACGGAAAGTCTCATGTTGATCCTTAGTTTTTCCTGAGCCATTTCTGGGGATTGACTGGTGATCCCTTGTATCTGATTTCAAAGTAGAGGGAGGATTCCAGGGAGTGGTTGGACTGATCATAATAACTGAGCAGATCCCCGGTCCTGACGTGCTCCCCAACTTTGCGGACGGCCTTCTGGTTGTTGCCGTACACTGACAGGTAGCCCTCGCCGTGATCCACCACCACAATGATCCCGTATCCCTCCAGGGGGCTGGCCATGACCACGTCGCCGTCAGCAATGGACACCACGCCGTTGCCGGCGTTCCGGCCGGACTGGAGCAGCATGCCGGACCACTTGAGCTCGCCGGCCCGGGACTCACCGAAGCGCTTCACCACCCTGCCAGTCACCGGCCAGATGAGTTTGCCCTTCTGGGACTTGAGACCCTTGGGACGCTCCCGCTCAATCTGCTCAATGGTCTGCCGGGTGGCGTCATCGGCTGACAGACCCTGCTTTTCTGCCTCGGCCTTGGCCTGGGCGATGCGGCTCTCCTCCTGCTGGCGCTTCTGCTCCGCCAGTTTCTTCTGGCTGGCTTCTATTTCCGCCTGCAGGCGGCTTTTCAGCACCTCAACCTTCTTCTCCTCGTTGCGGATGTTCTGGTTGATCACCGCATAGGTCTCCTGCTCCTTCTTCTTCCTGAGTTTCAGCAGTTCGGCCTCAGAGTCATGGTTTTCAATGATGGCCTTGAGTTCCTGGTTGTTGCCTTCGATTTCCGTCTGGTTCTTCCGGGTCTGGGCGATCAGCTTCTCCAGATCTTCAATCAGATCTGCCCGGGCCCGGTTGATGTAGCCGTGGTATTCCAGGGCGCGTCCGATGAGGTTCGGATCCTCCTGATTGAACACCAGCTTCACATAATCTGAGGAGCCCAGCTTGTAGGCCTCGGCTATCTGGCGGGACAGCAGTTCTGTTTGGATCTCCTTTTCCTTGAGGAGTTTCCGCTGCTCCGCCTTCAGCCTGGCAAGCCGGTGCTGGGCGTTGGTGAGCTCTGTTTTGGAGCGGGACAGCTGCTGGTTGATCCGGGCGATCTCGGACTCATAGCGCTGCAGCAGCAGTTCCAGCTCTTTCAGGTTTTCCCGGTTTTTGGCAATGCTCTCCTGGTGCTCCTTAAGCTCCTTCTTCATGGAGGCTACATCCGCCTTGGATGCGGCATCGGCGGTGCTAAGGCAGAGAGACAGGGAGAGCATGACGCCGGCACAGAGCAGGCCGGCGCCGGATCTTACGGTGCTGCGCAGATCCACCATTGCCATCCGGGGATCACTTCAGGGTGAAGATCGGCTTGCCGCTCATCTCGGCGGGGATCTCCATGCCCATGAGGTACAGCATGGAGGGAGCCAGATCTGACAGCTTGCCGCCTTCCCGGGCCACGGCGCTGCGGCCCACATAGATCAGGGGCACCGGCAGGTTGGTGTGGGCGGTGTAGGCCTCACCGGTCTCCAGGTTCTTCATCCGCTCGGCATTGCCGTGATCAGCGGTGATCAGGCACTCGCCCCCGACCTTCTTCAGGGACTCCACCACCCGTCCGATGGCGGTGTCCACGGCCTCGCAGGCCTTGACCGCAGCCTCATAGACGCCGGTGTGGCCCACCATGTCGCCGTTGGGGTAGTTGCAGATCACCACGTCATACTTGCCTGACTCAATGGCGCTGCACAGCTTGTCAGTCAGCTCCACGGAACTCATTTCCGGCTGGAGATCGTAGGTGGCCACCTTGGGGCTGTTCACCAGGATCCGATCCTCGCCGGGAAACTCGGTCTCCACGCCGCCGTTGAAGAAGAAGGTGACATGGGCGTACTTCTCGGTCTCGGAAATGCGCAGCTGGGTCTTGCCGTGGGAGGACAGCCACTCGCCGAAGGTGTTGGTCAGATTCTCGGGAGGGTAGGCGCAGGCGGTCTTGATGTCGGCCGCATACTGGGTGAGCATGACGAAATCCGCCAGTTTCGGGGTCAGAGCCCTCTGGAAGCCGCTGAAATCAGGGTTCACGAAGCTGCGGGTGATCTCCCGGGCCCGGTCGGCACGGAAGTTCATGAAGATCAGAGTGTCGCCGTCGCTGACGCAGGCGGGAGCGTCTCCTACCACCGAGGCCTTCACGAACTCGTCGTTCTCGTCCCGGGCGTAGGCGGCCTCCAGGGCCTGGGAGGCGGTGGCGAAAGGAGCAAACTCACTCTTGCCGGCGGTCAGCAGATCATAGCACTGCTGCACCCGGTCCCAGCGGTTGTCTCGGTCCATGGCGTAGTATCTGCCGACGATGGAGGCGATGCGCCCGGTGCCCAGCTCCTTGAACAGGGCATCAAACTTCTCAATGGAGGAGGCAGCGGAGCGGGGAGGAACATCCCGTCCGTCCAGGAAAGCGTGGAAGTAGATCTTCTGGGCACCCCTCTTGGCGGCAAGCCGCAGGGCTGCCTCAATGTGATCCTGGTGGCTGTGGACGCCGCCGGGGGACATCAGTCCCATGACGTGCACTGCCTTGCCTGCGCCTACGGCCTTGTCAATGGCGCCGCACAGAACCGGGTTCTCGAAGAAGTCGCCGTCCTGGATGGCCTTGGTCACCCGGGTCAGCTCCTGGTAAACCACCCTTCCGGCGCCGATGTTGGTGTGGCCCACCTCGGAATTGCCCATCTGGCCGTCAGGCAGGCCCACGTCCAGCCCGGAGGCGGAGATCAGGGTGTGGGCATACTGTGCCTCCAGGGCGTCAAGGTTGGGGGTCCGGGCATTTTCCACAGCGTTGAACTGCTTTTCCGTGTTGTATCCCCAGCCGTCCATAATGATGAGGGCCAATGTTTTTTTAGCTGACATGTTCAATCCTTCAGAAACGTGTAAATAACTGATGGATTTTAACATATGCCCACCCTTTTTTCACCCTGCGCCGCCCGGGCATTGAGGCCCGTCCGGTGGCGTCTGCCGAGCTTGGGAAGGGCATCTGACGGGGCGACTGCGGGGCTTGCATGAGGGCTGGCGGCATGTCTGCCGGCTGATGGAATGGTGGCGGCCGCTGAGGCCGACGCAATCATGGCAGATCAGCGTGCCCCGGCAGGACGGAAGGGCTGCATTGGACCGGGTGCGCCCCGGCTGAGGGGGCAGGTAATGTCTTTGGGTGACGCAGCAGTCCCTGCCGGGAACAAAACAGTGATCTGATTTGGATAAACAGTGGCGCAGTCTTCCGGATCTGCCAGAGGGGGATTTAAGATCCCTCTTTCGTTGCAAAGGGCGTTTTGACCAAACGTTTTTTTGAGGGGGAGCCGGGCTTCTGTGTCCTGACTCCCGCTGCTGACAGGACGGAAGAGAACAGATGGATATCAGGGAAAAATTCAGGAAGGATGAGACGGAACTCAGGGCGCTGGTTGAGAAGGCGCTGGACTATATCGGTAGCAAAAAGCTGGAGCAGGCATTCCTCTATGTCCGCAAGTCCGAGACGCTGAGTGTGTCCGTGCGGAAACAGATCCCGGAGAAGGTTGACTACTCCAACGGGCTGAGCATGTGCGTGACAGTGTTCAACGATCACTGCCGGGGCTCGGCCTCCTCCTCCAATCTGTCTGAGTCTTCTGTGTTCAGTGCCATTGACGCGGCGGCGGACATTTCTGCCCACACCAGCCGTGACGAGTTCTGTGGCCTGCCGGAGAAGGAGGATGTCCAGTACGAGGTCACTGATTTTGATACCTTCTATCCTGAGGATGCGGATCCGGATGCCATGATTGAGCGGGCGGCGGAGCTGGAGCGCATCTGCCTGGCCCGGGAGGGGATCAAGCAGGCCGTCAGCAGCACCGCGGCCAACTCCAGCGGCATGATTGTGGCCGGCAGCACCATGGGCCAGGTGGTGGCCTTCCCCTCATCCTTCTTCTCCTCCTCCGTGGGACTGGTGGCTGAGCAGGACGGTGTCATGGAGCGGGGCTCCGGCTATCACTTCTCCTACCGCTCTGACAAGGTCTGGCCCTTGGAGAAAATTGCCGATGAGGCGGTGAACGACACCCTCTCACGGCTGGGAGGCAGGAAGATCGCCACCCGGACAGCTCCGGTGATCCTGGACAAGGATGTGGCCTCCTCCCTTTTCATGTGGCTGGGCACGGCCATTTCCGGCCGGCCCCAGTACCGCCGGACTTCCTTCCTGGTTGACTGCCTGGGCAAGCAGGTCATGCCTGAGTGGCTGACCATCCATGAGGACCCCCATATAGTCGGGGAGATGGCCAGTGACTGCATGGACTCCACCGGTGCCCGGACAACCAAGAAAGACTTTGTCACCAATGGCGTGGTGGCCAGTTATATGCTTTCGGCCTATTCCGCCCGGCGGCTTAAGATGCGCAACACCGGCAACGCTGACGGCAATTACACCTGGCTCATTACCAACAGCGGCATCTCCAGGACCGATCTGGAGCGGAAGATGGACACCGGCCTGGTCATCACCGATATGATGGGGGTGAACTTCAACTCGGTTACCGGGGATGTGTCCACCGGATGCAGCGGCTACTGGCTGGAAAACGGGGTCAAAGCATACCCTGTCAAGGAAATAACAGTAGCAGGCAACTGTCGGGATCTGTTCATGAACATTGTTGCCATCAGCAATGACATCAATGAGAAGTCCTCCGTCAAGACCGGCAGTGTCCTGCTTGATCATATGCAGATTGCCGGGCAGTGATTTTGGCGGCGCGGCACCGCTCAGATAATGCCGCCAGGGGCGCCGGAAACCGGACTCCCGTCCAACCCAAGGCCGGAGGCTTCCCCTCCGGCTTTTACATGTCCGGCTGATGTCTGTTGTTGTGCAGCGCCCGGGCGTCTGACAATTTTCCGCCGCAGCCCTGGCGCTGAACTCATTCCCGGATCCCTTTCCCTCATCCGCTCTTTCCCTCCTGACATCGCCGCCAGCTTTTGTCCCAGGCTCCCTTACCGCTCTTGGCTTCCCTCCTGAACTGCCGATCTCCTGGGATCCTGGACATGAACGGAAAGATCTGGCACGCAAGTTGCTTGATAAATCTCAGCCGTGTCCTTGGAATGTTTCCGGCAACTGCCGCCGGCACGGACTGTGCCCCTGGCACCTTCCGGGAAAGTCCCGGATATTATCAATTCAGCTTAGGAGAAAATTATCATGGCTCTGTTTGTCAACACGAACGTCAGTTCGATCAACGGTCAGCGTAATCTGGCCAAGGCCACGCGTCAGTTAGACGGCTCTTATCAGAAACTTGCTTCAGGTCTGAGGATCAATTCAGCCAAGGATGATGCCGCCGGCCTTCAGATCTCCGATCGTATGACGGCTCAGATCAACGGCCTCACCCAGGGCAACCGCAATGCCAACGACGGCATCTCCGTTTGTCAGACCATGGAAGGCGCCCTGGACGAAGTCACCAACATGCTCCAGCGCATCAGAACCCTGGCCGTCCAGTCATCCAACGGCACCAACAGCCAGGATGAAAGGGATGCCCTGCAGCAGGAAGTAACTGATCTCACCGCTGAGATCCTCCGGATTGGCAGTGAGACCACCTATGGCAAGAACCTTTACTGCTTCAATGCCAATCCTCCTGCCCCCGGCAATGCCATTGGCGTGGGCGGTCAGATTGTTTTCCAGGTCGGTGCCTATGCCGGCAATACGGTCACCATGTCTTATCAGGCGATGTCTCAGATCCTGAATGCGCCCATCACCGTGTCCACGGCTATTACAACCGTATCCGGAGCCAACACCATCACCCTGGTTGCTGCAGGTGCAACTGGCATGACCACCCTCTATGTTGACTCCTTTGCTAATGCCCAGGCCGCTATTAACAACGTGGACAACATGCTCAAGAGCCTGGACTCCTACCGGGCCAAACTGGGCGCCTGCCAGAACCGCCTGGAGTCCTCAATCTCCAACCAGGAGAACATCATTGAGAATGTGAGTGACGCCCGCAGCCGGATCAGGGATGTGGACTATGCCTCTGAAACCGCCAAGATGACCCAGACCAACATCCTGCAGCAGGCCGCCACTTCCATCCTGACCCAGGCCAACCAGAAGCCTCAGGTTGCCCTCTCGCTCCTTGGTCAGTGATCAACAGTTAAAAAATCCAAAAGCTGAACATCGGCGGGTCCCAAGGACCCGCTTATGTCCGGCTCTCTTTTTTTCTGTGATCTCTCCGTAAGACCTACCTGGGGAAAGGAAGGAGAATGAGGATATGCAGAGGGCGGGGACCGGCCCTGAACGTGGTCCCACAAGGCGTTAAAGCGGGAACTGGCTAAGAAATGTGCGCTTAGTCAGGAATTTCTATTCTTTTTGCAAAAAGGGGTTGCGCCGGCCCGAAAAGCGAGTATCATATGCACCTGTCGCCGGATGAAAGGCGGCACGGAACGGAAAGCCAGAGGAAAAACTCAGAGTTTGAAATGGTTCCGGAAGTTCTTTAACAAAGCGGAAAAGACAATCTGTGTGGGCACCGGATTCAGAGATTAGAGAGTGCTTCCAGGAGAAACAAGCGGAGGGCAGCGATGTCTGAAGTGATGATGACCCTGGGGGGAACAGCAAAATCTGGATTTGGTGACAGCAAACAAGCTTACTTAGAAATAGGTAAGAAAGAGCAAGTCAACGAGAAAGGATGAAGCTGTGAGTAAG